>Ga0172373_10004723_pt1 | contig 19018 bp, 29 predicted proteins | sample Lak10m_2_FD_114546 | JGI IMG/M metagenome (GOLD analysis project Ga0172373, IMG submission 114546) | Freshwater microbial communities from Kabuno Bay, South-Kivu, Congo - kab_092012_10m | ecosystem: Environmental > Aquatic > Freshwater > Lake | place: Democratic Republic of the Congo...
AACGCTTTCAAAGCAGCTATTCGATGATTACCATCGCTTAAATAATATCTATTATTACCATCATTATCACGTTCTACATCTATATTTACAGGATAAATTGGTTTATTATTTTTCATTTTATTTATTGTTGTTTCAAATTGCTCTGTATGAATAACCTCTTGTTCTGATATTATTTGATAATATTTTTTTTTAAAATATGAAATTTTAGAATTAATATCTCGATCTTTTAACTCAGAACCTTTAACAGGAATTGTCATATCAAAATCATCAATATGAAAATAACATAATACTAATAATTTCACATTTTCTGGTTCTCTTGTTGTAGTAAATATACTTCTATCATTTATTGGATCATTTAATCTTTCATATAAATTTTCATAAGCTTTAGTTTTACCACCCTCATCATCTTTAGGTAATTTAAATTTATAAGTTGGATTACCACCTGTTTTTGTTCTACGTCTTTTTTTTATGGGTTTTCTCTCAATAATTTCTGATAATAGCGACTCATCATTATATTTAGCTTTTTCATTATTATAATCATTATCATAAATAATTTTGATATTATGATTAAAAAAAGCTTTTATATCATCACATTTTTGTTTTTCTGCAGGTGTTGTACAATTGACATCTTCATGGTCAGTTGAACTTTTACCTAAATAAATATCATTACTATTTATAAAATAAAGTTGTCTATTACCTACTGATACGAAACCGTATAAATAATCAAGTGATTTTTGCATTCCTTCTTTATCAATATTTGCCATCTTTATATATAATATAATAAAAAAATGATGCTTATAACTATTATATTTTATAACTTTAATAAATGTCATTAATTAAAATTATTAAGCAATCATCTAATCAAGATAATTTATATGATTTAATTATCAATAAATTTTCATTATTAGATACGAAAAAAAAAGATAATCATATTAAATTATTATTATTGATTCTTAAAATTATACCTGTTTTAGCTAAAAATAAAATGGATTTAATGAAATTATTTATTTTACTAATGAATCTTGAGGAGAATATACCGGCTTCTATTTATCTGCGTAAATCTGCTGCTCCTTATATCAAAAGTTATTATAAAACGGCAAATGATAGTTATTTTAATAAAGCGGAAACTTATTTATCATTAAAGAATGATTTAAGTTTGTTTCAGACTAATAATGAAAATTTTGAATCAATAGATAAAAAAAGAATAAACTTTATTTCTAATACGGCAATAATGACTTTGATTCAATCAATACTTTAAATAATTCTAATTTTTGCAAATGTCGATTGGTATTTAAGAATTCCATTTTTTGTCTCAATTCCGTTAGAATTTTAATAGATGATTGATCAGGATTTATATTTGCTAATAATGCTAATATCTTAAACCATTCATCACTGCTTTTGTTTGTTATTTGTATTCCATTATAAATATCTTCATTTGAAAATGCATAAAATGGCAATAAACTACTCAATTCAGGATTTCTGATAGGTTTCTTAAATTGTATTTCAGGTAATATATCTTGGGCGAAAGATGAAAAATAACAACAATGTTCTAAACTTATATTATCGTGAAAAACAACTTCATTCATATAATTAGTATCTGCTAATAGTGCCGATAAACCTTTATCTAAATTAAATGAATAATAAGTATTATTTTCAGTAATTCCGCCATTATAATCAACTATATTTAAATGATAATTTTTTAATTCCAATAATAAATCAATTGGGAATATATAGAAATATTTATCTGACATTAAAAATTCTTTGCCATAATTAAATTTACCAATGAGTGAAAAATAAACACCTGAAAATTGATATTTATCTATTTTCGAAACCTTCAATTCATTATCATTAAATTCATTATAATGTTTATCAGTAGTATGTAATAAATAATAAACTTCATTCATTTTATTTGTCTATTTTTATTATTAATTATAATCATTTTTTATTATTGTATTGATTTATATAAAAATAAAAGAAAAATGATTTCAGACTTATTTTTATGAAAACTGCCCCAATCATGGAGAGCCTAATCGAAGAAGTTGTTAGTTTGTTCGATGTCGTCACGCGCGTGTATTGTTTGAAAAAGTGTCAGATTGATTCTTTTGAGACTTGCGGGTTTGAAGATAGCGATCGTGCTCACAATTGGTTTCATAAGGATGAGTTGGATTTGACTGTCCCGAGCAATTTTCAGATGGTTTGTGATGCAGTTGTTGATCAGGTTGAAGTTAAGATGACAGCTTTTTCGAGCACTTTAGCGGTATTTGAGATTGATGGAATTGCATATATTCTGAGTTTTATTGAGGTAAGCAATGGGTTTCGAGTTTATGTCGAATTGATTCCCCTTGCTATCTTGCATAACGACTTAATGTGTGTGTTTCTTCAATTGATGGTAGAGTCTATGCCGTTGATTCGTGCCATTCTTTACAGCGACTGACAGTTGTTTCAAAAAAAGACAATTTATTTTGTCTTTCCTTTTATTTCTTAAGTATAATATAATAATTACCTTTCTGATATCCACCATCAATAATTAAAAATCGAGGTTCTAATTCTTGTATCTCTGATTCTATTTGACCTTTCCTATAAATATTATAATATCTATAATAAATATCACCGGTTTTTATTGACGTCCATTTAACCATATTTGATTTTTCCTTAAATCCATTTGAATTCTTATTAGTATTATTGGTTTCTTGTTCTAAAGCCCAAACTTCAATGAAACATAAAGCATCTTTTTTAAGAACTCTATAAAATTCATTTAAAGTTTTTTTGCGATCTTCATCTGTTTCTAAATGATGATATGAAGCAACACAAAGAATACCATCAAAAGAATTATCGATGAATGGCAATGAGATCATAGAACCTTTAATAACATCAAAACCTTTTCGTTTGCAAATCAAAACCAATTCTTGCGAAATATCAATTCCTTTCATTTGAATATCATTGCGATAATTCATATATTTACCATTTCCACAACCAACATCTAAGACTCTTGAATTAGATTCAAATAAATCTAAATAACTTTTAACACAAGGCCATAAACGAACTCTTGTTTTATCAAATTCATCAGCCATTAGGTCATAAAATGTTTCAGTTGAAATATTCATTAGCAATAATAAGAATAATCATAAATTAGCCTTATTATCATTACTAATCAAAAAAAGGATTTAAGGAAATAATAGATTTATAATAAATAAGTTAAATAGATAGATGATGATTTTTTAAAAATTCTATTTTTACTTCAAAATACCCCAAATTATTGTCAATTAAAAATTAATTATATATATATTAAGATATTTGTTCGATTTTTGCTGATTTGGTTATTAGCATAGTAATAATTTTAAAAAGCATTTATTAGTGAATATCATTTAATATATATTATTTATTTTTATTCGATTTTTATATAAATCTATTATAAAAACAAAAAGACTATTCAAAATTATCAATGTTTGAAATTACATATATTACTTCATCGCAAATATAATTAATTGCAAGAAGTCCATATATAACTCTTTCATCGGTAAATTTAGTAATATCAACATTTTCGCCATTTTCTCTTTTAAATTTATTCATTGCATCAGTGACATTAACATTATAATGATATTCAATGATATTTCTATTTTCATCTAATGAATTGTGACCAACCTCATCAGCGATTACATCAGCCATAATATCATCAAAAGATTCATCAGAGCTGTTACATCGCTTATTGATAGAATCAATTATTCTCTCGATATGAGGATACATAATTCTTGTTATAAATTTCTTTAAAAATCAAATAATCATTTTTTAAATAAACTTATAAAAATTCAGTATAAAATCAGTTATTACATATATAATAATATAGATATATATATTATTGATTTTACTAATTAAATTATTATTGTTTTCTTTCAATAACTTTAATGAATTATTATCATCATTATGATTCTTGCGTGATTTAGTAATTTCATCTACTATAAAAGTCATATAAAATGGAGTCAAAATTGAATTACTATCACTTATATTTATTTTATTAAAGAAATTATTAAATAACATATCTAAATTATCAAAAATAGATTTTTCAAAATTCTTATTTATATATATTTTTAAATTTTGAACATTAATTTTAATATTTAATTTTTTACAAATAGTTGCAATTTCTTGTATTTTATTATCGATAGCTTTATTATAATTTTTATCATTTAAGATAAATAATTCAAAATCTTTTTTAATATCACTTTCTTCTACTATTACCATTTATTATAATAAACAAAAATAAATCTTTAAACCTATTTAAATTGAGACAAATAAGTATTATAATTATTAAATCGTTCAGTCATTTCAATTTCTTTTTTAATAAATTCATCACGACAAGTATATAGTTTTTTCAATTCTGATTTAATTGCATTAACCTTTTCAATATCATTTTTATCATTTGCAATTTTCATATTTTTATCTAATAATTCAATATCATCAGTAATGTCATTAATAAGTCGTTTATACATCTTCAAATAATAATAAAACAAAAATTTAAGCACCAATGAAACATAATGTTCGGGGAATTGCAATATTATGTCTGCAATAACACATTTGAACATTTATGTAATTAAATACTTCATCAATTTTTATTATTAGATAACCTCCTATAATTTCAATAATCGTTGCATCGTGTTCGAAATCATAGCGAAGAACTTTTGATCCCTCTAAATGTTCAGTAATTTTACTGAAATCATAGCGAAGATTATTAGTTTCTTTCGAAAGTTCGGCGTTTTCATCGAAATCAAATAGAGTTCCATCCACATATTGGAAAATATCATATTCGAAATGATCCAAATTATAGCTAATATCTCTATTTAAAAGATCATCAATAAGATTAATGATTCCATCCATGTCATTGCTCATTCTTTCGAATTGTTAAAAACTTAATTAAATTTAATAAATCATTTTTATAAATTTATAAATAAAAAATAACTCAAATATAGTAAAAGATGAATAATGATAATAATGATAATAATGATAATAATACAGAGATTTTAGAAGAAATTAAAAAGATTTCAATTCGTCTTGATAAGATTGAAAATGATATTTCTTATCTTAAAAAAGGCTCCGATAATATGAATAATCATATTTCTTTTGTTGAAAATGTTTATGAAACAATTAAATATCCATTTTATTTAATTATAAATAGAATTCATAAAATAAATAATTTACCTGAAAAAAAAGTAATAACTAACTCTTAATTATCTTAAATATTGAATCATTTGTAGTTATTGTGAATTGATTATTATTATCATTATCATAAATATTAATTATAAGATTCTGCTTATTTATGAAATTAACTTTTAAATTAAAATGAGATTTCAATAAATAAATGACTATTGAATATAAATCATTTAGTTTATCTAAATCAATTTTGCAACGATACCATTTAATTATTTGATTATTATTATGACCGTAATAATTCATCCAGTCGCTTAATTCATTTTTATACATTCGATAAATACGATTTGTTAATAAAGCAATTAGTCCAAATACATTCTCTAATTCTTCTTTAGGAATTCTAATAAAATTAGTATGATTCATAATAATATCAATTAAGTTATCATTTAGTTTTGTTTTAATCATTATTTCAACTGTCATCAGATATCTTTTAGGTTTGATAATTGTATTTAATAATGCTAATGAAATCATTAGAATGATGATGATAATAATGATAATAATAAAAATAATAATCAATTTTTAATGCCATTTCAATATTTGATTATATAACTTCATATAATTCCAATATCTATTTTGAATTAAATTGTTATAATGAATTTGATTATAAGTTAGTTTTCTATCTTTTTCTAAATTCCACAATGGATATAACATTACACGTCTATAATTAATAATTGACATATCTATGAAATATAATGAATATAATAAATTATATTTATTAAACATTATATATATTTATATAAGTAAATAAATGAGTTTTGAAGATTTCGTTGAAATACAAAAAGAATTAATAATCATTAAAGATTATATCAAATCTAATATAAAGGTTTTTAACGGTAAATTTGATGAAATTGATAAACAAATAGAAGAATTAGAAAAAGAAATGGAGACAATAACTAATCGCCTATCTTTGCCATAATTTTATGAACATTAATCATTGGTAATATTGGCGAACATTCATGAAGTTGTGTTTTTAAGAATGTTTGAATTTTAAATTCTTTTGGGAATAAGTAAGTTAAGCCTTGTTTCTCATCTATTGTCATTTTTTTCAATTTCTCATTAAATGCTAATAAGTCATTGCTTTGAATTGGTAGAATTAATAATAATTGCATTTCTGGTTTTAGAAATGTTCCATTACTCTGAATTTCCTTAATTTCATTGACTTTTAAATAATTACTGATATCACGAGCAGTTGGTGGATAATTATAAGGATAGAACCATTCATAATCTAAATCAAATTTCTTATAATAATTATAAGTCCAATAAATCCCCTTAATATAACTATTAACTAATATTGAAATTAATGAACTATCGAAATTAATATTAATATCAAATAATGATTTATAATAATTATATCGCCATTTCTTATTATTCGCATAAATTTCATGTAATAACTCATCCTTATTTTTCAGTCCAAATTCTTGCGATTTTAAAGTAAAATCCGATGGTTTTTTATGAATAAATCGTGAAACTTCATTAAATAGATCTTGATCTTCGCTTGCTGCTAATGTTGTAAATATAGCCATCAAACAATCTTTATTAATTTTATTATCACAAACCAAACTTTTATGTTCCTTAATTGCTGCAGTTGTTATTTCAATAAGATTATTGAGTCCTCCATTTTTCATATTAAGTGTTAATATGTGTGGTATGAAATCATTACCTAAAATAGAACACATTACACAATAACTTTCAATTAAATCATTGTCACTAATATCATCTCCGAAACTCCATTTTGGCTTTAATTCATTTATAATAGCACTTTTGAGATTGTTAATTGAAACAAATGTAACTTCATCGTTATTCTCTCGCATTAGATAGATATTAGGCAATCCAGAAATCAATGAAAGGATAATTAAATCGGCATCGAGACCATTAATAATCAAATTAGCGTTTGGATCACTAACGAGTGTTTTAAAATGACTGAAAATCTTATGTTCTCCTTCGCCCTGATTTTTACTTCCATCAAAGATAAATCCTTTTTTATCTTTAATTCTCATTTCTAAGAATTCGTCAAGTTCATTCATAAATTCAGTTCCCATTGAAATTGCATTAGTATCCCATTTAACTTTACAATCATCAATCTTATTTTTATAAATTGATAGATATCGACGCTTGCGCTGTTGAATAATCTTAGCTAAAGGCGCGACACCATCAATACAAACGAGGAGTTTAGATGGTTTATACATAAACGAATAATGATTAATCTTATCCCAAAGCTTTTGAAATAAAAGTTCTTTGGTGAATTTATTTTCTTTGAGTAATTTATGGGTTTCTGGATGAATGATTCCATTAAAATCAATTGCATAAATTGAGATATTGGATGGCAATTTACTAAGAATAATATTTCTATATTTCTTAGTTAAATAAAAGAAATAATATGGAATACCCATTTAAAAACTTCTTAAAGATATTTAAGTTATTTTAACAATCATTTTTTAAATAAGTTTTTTTATTCTCTTATTTTCTTAATAGAACAATAAGATTATTTTTAATGGGTGAATTTTTAGATGTATTCTTCGGAAGCTCACAATCTCTTTATGCATCTTATGCTATATTAGCTGCTATAATAACTATATGTGTAACTATAATGCTTACTGGTACTGATATTCCTATGGCAAATCGATTCTTATTCGTATTCTTAACTATTCTAATGCTTCTTCCTTCCGTCTTCCTTATCTTATTTCAAATTACTTGTATGGTAACTGGTGGTACTAAAGATACTCGTTGGTGGTGTTGGTTATATGCTTGGATAGTTGCCGCTTTCATAATTATCTATTGTATCTTTGTAATTATCATCTCATTTTCATCTCTTTTCACTTATAGCAATGCTGTTTCAAAAGTAAATATGCAAGAAGCCACTAATAAAGTTTCGCCTGATGTATCAAATGAATATGCACGTAAAGTAATGGTTGAACATTTTAACGCTGAAATGTTTATCGACGATGCATTATCTTCAGATGTTTCAACAGATTCACCACCAAAAAATTTACCAAAAGAAGTAAATACAACTCCAACAGTAATATCAGACACTTCACCACCAACACTACAAACAACACAACCTTCTAAAAAACGCGAAGAACCAAAATCATCTGAACAATCATCTGAACAATCATCTGAACAATCAGCTCAACAACCACCTCAACAACAATCAATAGATCCTTTTACTGGAACATTAAATTTTGATGATGTTGAAGCTTTTTCAAATGGTAGTGATAATTACTCCGCATTTTAATTATTTAAGAAATTAATAAATAATTATTATTAATGAAATTAAAGCTTTATGAAAAGCAAAACTTTATATAAAATTCAATGTTGCAGAAATTGCGGTTTAAATGGTCATATTTATAAAAATTGCTTACATCCAATAATTAGTTTTGGTATTATCTGTTATAAAATAGAAGGTAATGAAATCAAATATTTAATGATTCAAAGAAAAGATAGTTTGTCATTTATGGAATTTATCAGAGGTAAATATGAAACGACAAATACTGAATATATTAAGAAGTTGTTATTAAATATGACAATTCCAGAACGAAATATGATTTTAAATAATAAATTTGAGGATATTTGGAATTATGTTTGGTTATCAAATGAAAATGGAGTAAATAAGAATAATAAAGAGTTTATTAATTCAAAGATTAAATTTTATACATTGAATGAAAATAATTTTTTACGAAATTATATTATTTCAATTAAGAATATTTATAATGAACAAGAATGGGGATTTCCAAAAGGTCGCCGAAAAATGCGTGAAAATGATGTTGATTGTGCCGTCAGAGAATTTTACGAAGAAACGAGAATCAAAAAAGAAGATTTAAATTTAATTACAAATATTATTCCATTTGAAGAAGTCTTCTTTGGAACTAATAATGTAATGTATAAACATCTTTATTATGTCGCAAAATTAGATAATGTTGATGTAAATATAAAAGTTGATCGTGATTGTATGGAACAAATACGAGAAATAAGAGCCATTAAATGGTTTAATTATAATGATGTTATTTCACATATTAAGGTTTATAATACAGAAAGAATTGAATTATTTAAATTTGCCAATAAAAAGATAATGGATTATGAAAAAAGCTTAATAGATAATAAATAATAAATAAGTTTTATTTTTTTCTTTTCAATTTAACTAATAGAATAATATAATTATGAGTGATAAATTGATAACAAATGAAGATTGTATCAAATGGAAAAAGAACAAACATTTGAATCCTCACACCAATTATAATATAACTGAGAAAAGCAATATTTATAAGCGATTAAAAAAAGCTTGTGTTGATATTACCACTCCCAAAAAAACACCAGTTGTTGCTGTTCAAATTCCCAATCAAAAAATACCAATAACCCCTGAATTATGTTATAAATGGTTAAATGATAATAAAAAGAAGAATCCAATAACTAATGCTTTAATAAAACCAAGCGAAAAAAGAAATAGTATTTATAAACAATTAGAAAATGCTTGTATTAAATTAAAAATAATTGATCCAAAAACAAAAGAACCATTAATAAACAAAGATGATTATTTATCTTTAGGTATTGATATTAATAAAAAAGAGCCAAAAATAGATGTCGAAAAAATCAAAAACCCCAAATATAAAACAAAACAATTAATTACTAAAGATGATTGTATTAAATGGAATGAAAATAAATTATTAAATCCTTTGACTAAAAATGGCAAACAAAAGATTAAAGAACACGGGCCAATTTATAAACAATTTGAACAAGAATGTTCTAAATATAAACTCAAGGAACCAAAAGGACTTAAGGAAACCAAGGAACCAAAAGAAACTAAGAAAGTGAAGGGATTATCGCCAATAGTCGAGAAAAAAGAAAATAAAGAAGATAAAGAGATTAAATTACCAATATTTATAAAATCTAAGGTAAATAAAAAGAAAACAATTAAAGATGAATTTAAAGATCTTTATTATCCTGATTTAAATGATAGTAATTTTAATGAAAAGCTATTGTCTTTAAAGGAAATAAGAGTTCATAAAATAAATGAATATCCTGATATAAAGACCATTGAGGATTTCGAGAAAAAAGCCAATGATTTATGTGGTGGTTTTGATAAAAGTTCTTTTCAATATCTAATGTCTCATTACTTATCATATAGAACACCTTATAAAAGTCTTTTATTATATTATTCAGTTGGTGTTGGTAAAACTTGTTCTGCTATTACAATTGCTGAAAGTCTTTTAGTTAATCATAATAGTTATGAGGAGTCAAAAATTTGGGTAGTGTTACCGGGTGCCATTAAAGAAGGTTTCAAAAATCAAATATTTGATGCTATGCGAATGATTGATTTTTCAACTATCAGTAATCAATGCACTGGCGATACTTATGTAAAATTAAGTCAAATTTCTAAAGAAACTGATATGAAGGTTGTTGAAAAAAGAATTAAAAAACTCATTAAGTCTCGCTATTCCTTTTTTACTTATGAAGGATTTGCAAATTTCATTGATTCTAATTATAAAGATAAACAAAAGATTGTTAAAGATAAAGTCATTATTGTTGATGAAGCTCATAATATTAGAAGCACCAGTGCAGGGACTGATGAAGATGATGAAAATAAACGAGTTTATAATGCCTTAATTGATGTATGCCAATCTGGAGTTAATAATCGGCTTATTTTTCTCACTGCTACGCCTATGTATAATGAACCTACTGATATTTATAATCTATTTTATTTATTATTATTAAACGATAAACGATTACATTTATATGATGATAATCTTAAAATTTTTGATAACGATAATAATCTTTATTCTAATTCCCAAAAATTCATTAGTATGATGGCGTCAAATTATATCTCTTATTTAAGAGGTAAAAACCCCTTTAACTTCGCTTTTAAATTATCGCCTAAGTTAAGTGGAATTCCTGTTTTAGAAGCACCAATTCCATTTAAGGAAAATGGAGACCCGATAGATGCTAATGATAAAGATTGGGTATCTAATATAGATAATGGCATTGTCTTATCAAAATTAGGAAAAAAACAAATAGAATTTTTGAAAGTTAAGCAACAGATTGAAGAAGAGAAAGGACAACATAATAATTTCAATTCAGAACAACCGATGAATTTAGTTTATGATAAATCGGTTGGAAAAGAAGGTTTTAATAATTTCTTTATTCGTCAAGGAGAAGGCGAACAAGTAATTGTCAAATATGCGACTAAATATAATAATGCATTAGTTCCTGATGAAAATAATCTTGGGGTTTATTCTGGTAAATTTTTAAAAATTATTGATTTAATTAAAAATTCTAAAGGAATCGTTGTCGTTTATTCTAAATTTAAATGGTCTGGTGTAGTTCCATTAGCGATTGCATTAGAACATTTGGGTTTTACACGAGAAGGAACTCAAAATCTATTATCATCTCCTTATATCCATGAAAAAGTTGAATATGATAAAATAAAATCGCCTAAATATGCCATTTTATCAAGTTCAGATCTTGAAGTTATGGGAAATACCACAATCGACGGTTTAATGACGAAAATTAATAATCCTGCAAATATGAATGGCGAATTAGTTAAAGTTGTTTTAATGACACCGGTAGCAGGTGAAGGTCTCAATTTTCAAAATATAAGAGAGATTCATATAACCGACCCTTGGTATCATTTCAATAAAATTGATCAAATTATTGGCAGAGGTATTCGTAATTGCAGTCATAAGAGATTACCAGTTAAAGATAGAAATGTAACTGTTTTTATGCATTGTAGTATAAATGGTATGGAAAAAGAAACAAATGATATTCATGCTTATAGAATTGCCTCTCGTAAGTTATATCAAAGTTTTACTGTAGATGCAATTATCCGAAATAATTCGATTGATTGCAGTCTTTTTAAAAGTATTAATTTCTTTCCAAAATCAATGTTTAAATTAGGTGATATAGATATTACGACATCACAGGGAAAGGAGATTAAATATAAATTAGGAGATGAAGAAAAATATAAACCAGTTTGTAGGGTTAATTTGGAAGGTATTAAGGAGAATTCAAATGGATTCAGAGAAGAAACTTATAAACATTTGGCTATTAGCATTCAATCAAAATTAAAGAAATTAATTTTAGAATTAATTCATAAAAAACAAAGATTTATTTCATTTAAAGAACTTAAAGAATATTTTGATTTTGTTGATATCAAAATATTGATGCATTCGATTAAAATAAGTATTTATCCAAATTCTATTATTGATGATATCATTCTTTTACCTCACCAAGATGGCATTCATATCATTGATATAATCCAAGATAGCCCATTACGATTACAATTAATATCAGAAACAGATAATGAGGTTGCAGAAGTCGCCGATGTTAAAAATGATTTCTATGATAAAATTCAAGGATTAGAAAAGATTAATTATTATAATGCTATAATAGCTCTTTATTTATCATTAGACGAAATAACATTTAAAACTCTCATCAATAAAATTTTTAAATCAAAAGGTTCTGATTTAAATAAGATTGATTCATTTATTGAGGATTGTTTCGTAAAAGAGGGAATTATAATAACTGCTAATGAAATTCCATCAGTTCCTACTACAACTAATAAATATTTGGGATTTGTCAATATATTCAACGAAGATTTTGAAGGATTGCTTTATAATTATGATGATGGTATTAATCATAAGTCTTTAAATCTAAAACAAACACAACAACTGAAATCAAATAGAATTTTAATTAAACCACCTGATGATTTCACGAAAGAGACAAAGGCATGGGGTTTGATTATTCCGACATTTGCCAATAAAGAAAAGAAATTGAAAATAAACATCTTTAAATTATTGACAGCTGATGTCATTTATGGTAAAAAAACAGGTATTGTTTGTTCATCATTGAAAAAAGCAGATCATTTATCTATTTTTAGTCAATTGGGTTTAGATCCATTCGCTGATAAAAAGAATACCAAATTTAGTTATTGTAATAAAATAGCCATTGAATTATATAAGATTAATCGAATATCTTTATTACCTGAATATAAACCTAAATTAAATTAAAATAAAATTAAAATTAAGAATTGTATTGTTTTTCATATTTAATTTAATAAAAAATGATTTTTGAGTTTATTATTAACTTAAATATAAAAAGCAGTAAATGACTACTGTTAAAGGAGATTCAATTATTATTTATAATCTTCTTCAAAGTTGCAAGACAATGATTAGGCGAAATTTGCAGAATTATGGACTTCATGTTCGTGATTATAAAGATACAAATATTGAGAATCGCATAGCAACTTTATTATTAAATAAAATAGATAATTGTGATAATGTTATTGAATATAATGTTACTGAAAAATCTGTAACCCTTTATTATAAAAAGTGCTATTTCAATATTAAGCTTTCTAAGCCACAAACTGGAACCTTAAGTTTTGAAATTAAATGTTCAAGTGAATTGTATTAATTTTTTTCTTTATTTATAAAAATTGATTTATAAGTATTAATTATTTAATCGGACATCATCCCATAATGATTGCCCCCAATAACAATTCGCATGTCGCAAGTTGGCTTAGGGATTGCTTTGATGAAATGGTTGATCGCGATGTATCAGAGGATTGTTTAAGTCTTCTGAACCATCTTGACGAAGGAATCGAAGAACAAATGGTTTGGTTTATGCGAGATGAGTTGGGTAGCTCTGGTGAAGTGATTGAAGGTGATCAAGAGCGACTCCTCATTAAGTATGATGAATCTTACTTCTCGGTTCATATCGGGGCGTCATACGGGCGATCTGGTGATGCTCTTGAGTTTGATATCAAGCGTTTTGACACGCTTGAGGATGCTCAGGAGGATTACAGTGCTATCGTCTAAGTGACTTCTTGATAAAAAATGGCAAATTAATTTTTGTCATTTACATTTGCATTGATTTTAATCTTTATTTTTATAAAAAATTATAATTTACTTTTATCAGTAATTTTAACAATGGATTTTTCTGTAAATAACGCACATATTGCACGATGGCTTAAGGAATTTTTCGAAGAAATGATTGATAATAATCTGAGGTCTCATTGTTTAAGTCTTCATAATTGCAAAATTTTAAATGAAGAGGTTCAAAAAGAAATCGTGTCACTTATGATAAGTGAGTTGGGAGACTCTGGCAAGATCATTGATGCTAATAATAATTGTATGTTAGTCGCTTATAATGGCTTTTACTTTTCCGTTAATATGGAACATTCGAATAGTAAAACTTGTGATATACTCGAATTTGATATCATTAGTTTTCGGGAATTAGCCGAAGCCCTTGAAGATTATAAACTCATTGATTTGTAACTATTTTAAAATAAAAATGATTTATTTTGTTTTTAATTATTTTTATGAATGAAATGGAAGTTATTAACTCAACATTCGAAGCTATCGAACAATTGGCAAATGATGAAGAATTTGATGACAGACATTTCACAGTCTATAATTTCCCTGATGTTGATGAAATAATGTTGAATTTTCATTCGCTTATTTCAGCGAAACTTGAAGGCAATGACAAACTCATTAAACACGAATATTCATATAAATTTATGGTTATGATTAAGAATGTTTATTATACGATTACTATAAATGTTCTATATAATTGCAATCCTGATGATTCCTCAGCCGACTTTATTTTGAAGAAGTTCAATAATTTCGCTGATGCTGATGACTATTTCAATTGTATTAAATGATTTCTTAAAATAGCAAAAATGATTTTTGTTATTTAATTATCAAAATGGGAAAACCCAAAATGACTTCAGCAAACGCTTCGAAGATTGGCGATTGGTCTATCGAGACTATGTTGAATATGTTGAATGCGGATATGGAAGATGATATGATGGCTTGCTATCAGTTACCCGATGTCGTTGAGATTGTGAATGATTACCATTCGATCATTGGGTCGAGGCTGAAAGGTCTTGATCGAGTGATTGATAATGGTGAGGTGTCTAACAAACATCTCATTATTATGAATGGTGCTTATTTCACGATTGAAATTGATGTCTTTCATAGCAGTGATCAAGAGGATTGTGCCGTTGATTTCAAGTTCAAGAAATTCAGCAATGTTAGCGATGCAACTCGCGAGTTCTATTCCGTGTAAGTATTCAAGATGTTCAAAAAATGGCAGATTAATTTTTGTCATTTCAGGTTTTAACAAAAAACTAATTTTGATTATTATTATTCCAATTTTAACAAAAACTGATTTTGATTATTATTAAGAATAGATATAAAGCATTAATAGATGTCTGCTCTCGATATTTCAACTGTCAAATGGGTTGTCGATACCATCATTAATATGAAAAATAGCAATGAGGAAGACCATTCATTATGGCTTACTACAATGTCCAATGTCGATAGTTTATATAATAACTTTGCTGGATTATTGAAAGCCGATATAGAAGGTCGAGGAGGTGATGTTATTTGCAGCAATCAGAAAAAGCATTTGGTAAGCTTTCGTGGAGCGTTCTTTACTATTATTCTGGAAACTAACACTGAATCTGTCAATTTCAAGATAGTTCAGTATTATAATCCGTAATAGAAATAAATATACTTGCTTATAAGTAAGGATTAATCAAATGGATGTAAGTAAGATCATCGTTTCTATTTTTGCTTTTTATTTACTTATCTTTTGTAATTTCACTAAGGAATTAGTAGGATGTAAATTAAATTATTTATTAGATACAAACATTTATTATAAACATTTAGTAGCATTTATTTTACTCTTATTTCTCATTATTTTGATAGACGAGGAAAACTTAAATAACGATATTTTCTATAATATCGCTTATGCTGTCCTTATATATCTCTTATTTATCCTCTCAACACGTATAAATTATATAATAATGCTTGTTTTATTAATATTTTTGATTATAATATTTGTTTTAGATAAATTAGAGAAAAAAGAACAAGATAATAATAAAAAAGATAATTATAAATTTTCTAAAAATATTTTTATAATTCTAACAATTATTCTTATAGTTGTAGGTGTTACTCATTATCTAATAACTAAATATAATGAATATGACAAAAACTTTTCATTTGTAACTTTCATTTTTGGCAATTTAACTTGTAAAAGAACTTAAAATACTCATATTTTTTGCAATTACAACCTTCATAATAAGTCTATTATCATCATCATTATAATGATAATGAATGCAAATTAAAGTACCATTTCTGTAAAGGATAGTAACATTATTATCAATATAAGTAATTGTGGCATCAAGATATTTCGCAATTTTCTTAATAAAGAGATTGACATTCGCAATATAGCCATATTCACTCTCGTGGATTATATAAGATTGTGGCGAATTTGATTGAACATCCATTTTCCAAATACTACGCTCAATTTCATCAATTGTATTTTGCAAAACAACTTTTGGAAACTTCATTGTTGATTTTTAAATTTAACTTTAAAAATCATTTTTTAAATAACAAAAGATAAACTCCTGTTATTTTTATTTAACTGAACATCATCAGAGAAACGACCTATCCGGAGAGAATGCAAATCTCAGAATCAGCTTATTTTCCCCATTCAAAACATATTCGATACCGATAAAGATATCGCCTCTGCGAAGAATGATGGGATTATAATCTGACATAGAAACCACAGACGCATCAAGATATTTCGCAATCTTCTTAATGAACAGCTTGACATTGCCGATGTATCCATTAGGACTCCAATGACAAGTCTGATAGCGAAGGCATTCGCCATTCTCTTCATCGTCAATGTGACCATTGATAACATCAACCGCGCTCATTAAAACAGCTTTTGGAAACTTCATCGTGTCCGAAATTTAATTACAACTGTTTATTTCATTTTTTTTAGATAATTATAAAAACTAATACAAATAACAAAAATCTCTTTTTTATTTTCAAAGTTATAATTAAACAAATGTTAGATAATTGGGATCGCTTATTTATGTTAATAACTTGCAATTCAAATGAATTATATGATTATCTAAGCGAAGCTGAAACAATTGTATCTGATAGTAATTAGAATGACTGCGACTGTATTAAGACACGGTCTTAATAAACGAAACATTGCAAAATTTATAAATAGTGCAAATGTCAAAACAAAACCAATTATTTCAAAAATAATTAAAAATACTTTATATGTCACTATAAATAAATTTTTGAAACTTTTCTTGAGAAATTTAAAAGCTTTTTTAAGAAATTATAAAAAGAAAGTTCTTTATATCTTTATTGAAGATAGAAAAGGATTTAAGGAAAAATCAAATTATTGGCTTTACGAATATATAAAAGAGAAATTGCCGACTTATGCAATTCATTTAATCAGCAATTTTAATTATGATTTAAGTAAATTTGATGAAACTGATTATATATTATTCATTGATGATTGTATATATTCCGGTAATCAATTAGGTGGTGATATTGCAAATTGAAAATAAATAATTATATTAGTATAATTGTATTAGTGCCTTTTATTTCATCAAATGGAATGGATTATATAAATCAGATATTTGCAGAGAATAACCAAGATAATAAATTTAGACTACATTTTAATAAATTTATAACAAAACCAGTAGATACAAATGATATATTAACAAAAAAAGAAATTGAAACAATGACTAAATATTATCCTAAAAGATTTTATGGCATTGAAAATAGTGGTAGTCATTATTTTGAAGATAAAAGCCTCATTTACTTTCAGCATAAATTAGCAGATATGCAATCAACTATCCCTTTATTTTATAATGGATTAGTTCCAAATGATAGAAATCTTGAGATTCTTATGTCTATAACTAAAGACAATCACGAAGAAATGATAAAAAAATTACAAGTCATTTCTTTAATATCTAATTGTAATGATTTGATAATAACTTGTCCTAAACCTCCTTATAAGTGATTTCAAAGGTCTAAATGATATCATTATAATAATTAAATGCTTCAGTTTTATTATCAAAAGTAGAAATGCGAATCATATAATCATAATTTTCATAGAAATCAAAATCACAAATAATAATTATAAATTTATTTTTATTTATTTCAAAAACAATTTTAAAGATTTTAAAATCATAACCAAAGCCATATTTAATCATTATTATTATTGCTATTGCTATTATTACTTATAATAATATTTGTTTGCTTCTTTTTCATTTTGAAATAAAGCTATTGTCAAAACCTTTTCGTAATCATATAAAATTATAATGAATGGATATTTTCTATTATTTGAATCAATCATAATTTTATAAAAATTATTAAATTGAGAACAACCATCGGCAATTATGAAAAAATTAGATTTAACTAAATTAAACAGCTCGTCTTTAGTTAGCAATCCTATATTTATCTTATCAACTTTTTTATTATAAGTAATTGAATCATTGATAATACTAAAAATAAGTTTTTTTGCAATTAAACCTGATTTAAGGACACATCTTCCAGTTTTAAAATTCATAATTTTATCAGAAGGACAATTATTTATAATCATCTTTTTCTATTTTTAATATCCAAATAATTCTTCGATATAATCATAATCAGGATATTTGAATACTCGCGATGGATGCATTACTTCTTTAATCAAATCTTCTTCAATTTCTTCATTATTTTTCTTCATCGCTTCGTAATCTAAAATAAAGATTGATGGATTTTTTGCTAATAATGACCAAGTATATGAAACGAAATAATTAATACTTATCAATAAATCTTTATTCTTTTTAATATAATTGATTATCTTTTTATTAGAATTTAACAATAAATAACTGATATCAAATTTATCAAGATTTTTAAGTATAATATCAGCTGCATTTTTATTTTTGCACAATTCACACCAAAGAATTCTATTCGGATTCTTTTTAATTAAATGAATCGCATTCTTATTTCTCATTAATTGATACCAATTAATC
>Ga0172373_10004725_pt1 | contig 19009 bp, 21 predicted proteins | sample Lak10m_2_FD_114546 | JGI IMG/M metagenome (GOLD analysis project Ga0172373, IMG submission 114546) | Freshwater microbial communities from Kabuno Bay, South-Kivu, Congo - kab_092012_10m | ecosystem: Environmental > Aquatic > Freshwater > Lake | place: Democratic Republic of the Congo...
CCACCATATTGGTTGTGTTAAACCATCTATTGGTCCCGGATTTCCCATACCTCCGCCACCACAAGATGAAATTCCATCTCCCCCATTGTTATCGCACGGTAAAAGTGCCGCGTGTGTTTGTTCCGCACGAAAAAGAGACGAGAAAATATTGGAATTTTTCTGTTCCAGAAATCCAATTTTCGGTGCGCCAAATCCATCAAACACGAGCATTGGAGAGTTTGTCCCCGATGCATCATTTGAATCTTTATTCAATATCATACCGACACTTCCGCTATTCCCCGTAAGTATCACCGTGGGTTTTAATACCCCTCCCCCGCCGAGATCTGTCCATGCCGTGCCGTTATAAATTTGTGCCTTTTTGTCTGTGGCATTGTAGTAAACCATTCCGGCATAATCAGCTATCATACCACTCGGGATCGACTGAGGAAGAATAAATCCCTTTGCGGTAATTTGAAATGGATTTAAAGAATAAATTTTTGTTCTTGGATCACTTGCACTTGTCTTTGGCATAAAATAGCCATCAGACATACCTATCCATCTTCCAGTTGCACCTCCCACCGCCTTCTCGTCCGTCATTTGCAAGACACCACCCCAACCAACTTTATTTCCTTCAACCATTCCCTGAAGCTTAAGAGATCCCTCTCGAATTTCTGGTGTTGAAACACTAATATCTGGGCTTGTGGTAAGTGGCGGATATACATCGGCTTGTGGAAATGGCTTTGTCGGCGCACTCCATGTATTTGTCTGTGCGGCTCGTATGAGTTGCACCGAAACAAAAAGTAGTGCAAGTGCAAACACGACTCCCGAAATAAAAATAAGTTTATTTTTGAGTTCCTTTTTCATGCTTTTATTATATCACACCAGGTAGTGAAAATTCGATAATAAAATATAAACACTTCTTCTCATAAGAGGGTCTGTGTCAAAGTCATAACTAGAAAAATATGTATTCCTTTTTTGTCGCCTTGCGACCAATCGAATTTCTACTACCTGGCACAACAAATATCTTGTATTGAGTATTAGGTAGTAAGTATAAAAGACAAATGCCTTTTCATCACCAATTTCTAGTCACTTTTTACCGATTACCCTCTGGACTTGACAAGATGTGACGAAACTTGATTTTTTGGGAGGTGTGTGCTATACTACAAGCAGTAAAGAATTGGATATCCAATTCAATTGAAAACAAAAAACGAGGTGGAAAATGAAAGCAGTAAAGCTTTTTCTCGTAGTTCTTCTTTTCTTCGTTCCACTCGTTTTGAGTGGACAGATTGATACAATCCATACGGTTGGCGGGTGGAAGATAACCAAAACCAGTGGAAGTGTTACTAAGGCAGGTAGTAGAGTTGTGACTGATACTATGGTCAATGGTACCCATTCCCAGTCTTTTGCTGGAACACTTAGTGACGGTGCGTCAATCGCTTGGGAGAAGAAATACCCGGTGCCATTTCAAAACATATCCCAGCGAGCCGCAGAAATGTGGGTGTATGCAAAAAAAATGACTTTGTATGGATATGTTCATGTCTATATCTCTTTTGGGGATGATTCTGGATATCAAGAACCATTTGGCTTTTTGGTTATTAGCGCAGATGGAAGTGGTTTTTATCCATTTAACTTTGACACCCCACAGAATCCAAAATCAGTGAATAGGATAAAACTTGAATTTGTTTCACGTGGAACAAGTAACTTCGAAATATTTCTTGATTACTTTTTCTTATATGGGTCAATTTCTCATCCGCGACTCATAATTGATAATTTCGAAGATACAACTGTTCCGGTTGAAAACGAACCATATCTTCCAAATTCATTCAAGCTTTTCCAGAACTATCCCAATCCGTTCAATCCAAGCACTGTAATCAGTTATGAGTTATCAGCAACAAGTAATGTGAAGATAGCTGTCTATGACATACTTGGACGAGAGGTCGCTGTTCTTGTGAATGAAGAAAAATTTCCTGGGAGTTATGAGGTAAAATTCAATGCCTCGAATCTTCCCAGCGGTATATATCTTTATCGTTTGAGTGTGGGCAACTACACTGAGACGAGAAAGATGCTCTTAATCAAATAAAAAGCCCCAAGAAAATGTGGGGCTTTTTTATTTTATAGATTTCTCTCTCATGGTTTTTAAGGGTAAAATAATAGTGATGAAAACAAGTGCAAAAATACAAATTCGTATCTGGGGTAAGAAAATAAAAAGTGTTTTTGAATCATATAATAATCAAAAACTTGTATTATTCGGAATCACTGGAGACATTGATAATCTTGGGCTTTTTGTCGCTGAAAATGGGAGAGCAGAGGCTGAAAATTTAGTAGACTCATATAATCGCATTATTGGTATGTTTATGAAATCATTCGTAGGAACAAATCAAAAAAACATTAAAGCATTTGCCTTTATCCCCTCAGGAGAAGAAATATTTGCACTTGGCGTTGCAAAAAATACGAAAGTTGTAAAATATTTTTTTGAAGAAGTTTTAACAAAAATTAATCCACTTCTCAAAAGTATGTCTCCTATATTTCACGAGCAAGTTACTATCTCATTCGGCACAAAAATTTTAGACAATATTTCCCAAAAAGAGATTGCTCAATTTCTTGAAGCCACAAAAAAACATGATAAAAGTATTGCATCCACACATTACCTCACCCTTATGAAAAAGATTCGTGAAACACTTGCGTACGAACTTGATCACGCCAAATTTAAATCATTACACGCAAGAAAATTTACGATTCTTCTAAGAAATATTGTATATTTACATCTACATAAATATAAGCGCGAGACAAAAAATACTCTGGTGGAAGTTGCAAAAACAATGAGGAAAAACAAAAAAATACACAATAAACTCAAAAAACATCCGCTGAATATCCGATACGGTTTTCAATATGCAAAACAAGAAAATAAGATAGTAAAAAGATTAATAAAAAAACCGACTCAGTTAACGTGAGTCGGTTTTATTTTTTTTCCAAATCTGAAAATGGCGGCTCATTTAAAATTATTACTCCGGAACTCGTTTCAATTGTCACGGAAATCCCCATTGGGACAGTCAGTTTATATGCACAATGACCAATAGGAAGCCCATAAAGAAATGGGATGTTGTCTTTAAAAAGTGCACTGCACTTTTTCAAAAATGAAAATATTTCTTTTTGATCAGAAAATTCTGGGAAGTCTTTTTTAATTCTATCGGTTCTTTCAGAAACACAACCAAAGATGATGCCGTGTGCATCCTGCACATTTGTTGTATTATTCAACTTTACTAACGAGGAGAAAACAGAATCAAATGATTGATCCAATGAATCGAGAATGAGAATTTTCCCAGAAAAATCGATTTTTCCTTCCCCAAGAGATACGAGTTTCAATAAAGAATCAATTGACGAAATTAACAACGTGCCCGTAATAGACGAATTTTCTAATAAAGTGATATAAGAGTTGTCTTTATATTTTTTTTCTCTAATGCGATCAGAAGAAAAATATATATTTCGAAGGACTGCATTAACGCCATAATCACGGGGCGCAGTAAAAAAATTATGTGCTTCATGTCTGTTGAGACTTTTTTTCCCTTGTTGCTTCCACATCAACATATTCCAAAAACTCCCCACAGAAAAGTGATTTTCCCTTTTTGAACTTTTTTCGTTCAAAAAATTCAGGTGAGGACCAAAAAAAGAAACCATATTCCCAAATTCGGAAACCGAAACCACCAATGCAGAAAGTTCACTTGACCCACATATTATTTTCGGAGAATATTTTGCGAATTCCGAAAAATCAATATGCGAAATCATTTTATAAATTAATTCACTGCCACAAATGGGAAAAATTGCACTTACTGATTCATCGCTGAATGCATCAATAAACGCACCCGCCCTATGCCCTGGGTCTTTCCAATCGTCATAAACAATAAAATCTTTTACAACAAAACCGGCATTTTCCAGATATTGTTTGGTATAAACAAGTTGGTTTTTAAATCTCTCTGGTAACATACCCGCGGGATTCACTAATCCAACTATATCACCATACTTAAGATATTTTGGCTTTTTCATCCAAGCCTCCTCTATAAATTTTTAAATTTTTCTGCTATTACTTTACCATTTTTTAATAATAATGTAAAGGAATTGGTTTTTCTACTCGAAATTACTTTTTTTGGATTTCCACTATAATAATGCACCGCGCAATTGTTTTGAATTGCAGTTATTTTTCCTAAGCGGATAGCTTTTTGTACCATTATTTTTGGTGGCGCCAATTTTCGATCAAAATGACAAAGATTAACTCCTTTCAAAAACCCAATCCCTTTTTTGAGATACCATTTTTCTCCTTTGTTCTCCAAAAAATATTCATACCACACCACACTCCCCGCACTTAATCCCGATAAAATTATTCCATGAGATGCTGCGGTGGAAAAAATTTTTTTTAACTTATTTTTCTTTATGGTCCGCATCAACAAATCAGCATCACCACCCCCTATATATATAATGTCCGCCCATAAAAACGCGGAATTTATCTTCTCTTGATTTATTCTTTTTTTCAATAATTCGAGTGTTATAACGCGCGCACCCAATTTTCTGTATGCATTCTCAAAGGCTATTTTATATACCTCCAAATCATTACTCGCAGTAGGCAAAAACAGAACACAGGGATGTTTCTTTTTAGATTGCTTTAAAATATAGCGGTCAATTCTGAGCGTCTCACCTAAACGCAAAATTCCTCCTCCAATTGTGATTATTTGTTTATTTTTAATGATATTTACAGACATATTTTTATATTAACACTATACAGTAAAAAGCGTTATGGCATTACTTTTTGAAGAGTGGGGAAAATAAATTCCCCATAAATATAACACAATCTAGCCGAACGATATTTTTGTGTTATAATCCCCCTCTTCATCTTTTGTTACTAATTATCAGTTACTAGTTACTATCTAATTTTGCTATAATAAAGTTATGAATAAAACTCTCACTCTCTCCATTCTTGTCGCGCTCATTATTGGGGGCGTTATCGGATATTTTGCCGGTTCATCTATGGGATTTCAAAACGGAAAAATAGCCCAAGATGAAAAACTCGGAGGCCTTGTTGATCTTGTATTTCCAAAACCACCGGAAACAATTCGCTCGGCCTCGGGAATTATTACGGCAGTGAATGGCGGATCGCTCTCGCTCGAAATTGGTGATCCGGATGATTATCTTCCCCACACCGATGGAACTCAGCAAAAGAAAATTGTGCGTACTGCAATAATTGCTCCCACCACAAAAATCCTTCTCATTGACTCAACTCAAATTGATACACAGGGAAATCCAAAGATAACCGAACTCCCAGCAACCGATTTGAAAGTTGGTGACGCAGTGACTATCCGCACACAGAAAAATATTCGTACAGAATCCTCATTCAATGTCGAACAAATTGAAATAGTGAAGTATTAGACATAAATACGTACAAATTCAAAAATCTCCCGCTTCAAGCGGGAGTTTTTGTATTATAACATCACACAACCGAACGATATATTTATGTTATATTTCTCCAATTTTTCTCTGCCCTGGAAATAATATGAAATTTTTTGTATGATGGGGATGTATTAATATATATATATGAATTTAATTCCAACAGTTATAGAAAAGTCTCCGTACGGAGAGCGGGCATATGACATTTATTCTCGCCTACTCAAAGAACGCATCATTTTTTTGGGTGGACCAATTGATGATCTCGTCGCAAATAGCGTCATCGCCCAGTTACTTCTCCTCGATCATGAAGATCCGAAGAAGGATATTAAATTATATTTGAACACCCCAGGGGGATCGGTAACTTCCGGACTTGCAATTTATGACACGATACAACACGTGAAAGCCCCAGTTTCAACTATTTGTGTTGGCATCGCAGCATCTATGGGCGCGGTGCTCCTCGCGGCGGGACAAAAGGGAAAACGTTATGTGCTTCCCAATGCGGAAGTGATGCTCCATCAAGTGATGGGTGGAGTTGAGGGACAGGCCGTGGAAATCGAGATTACTGCGCGACACATTCTAAAGATAAAAGAACGCTTGAACCAGATCCTCGTGAAACATACCGGACAGAAAATGGATAAAATTGAACGGGACACCGACAGAGACTATTGGTTGACCGCACAGGAAGCAAAAGATTACGGATTGGTTGATGAGGTGTTAAAGATAAAGAAATAGAAGAATTCCCCGATACGCCATCGGGGGTTTTTCTTTTTGCTCTCACGTTGTAATATAACAATATGCATACAGATGATATCTCCCGCATACTCAGCCGGGGAACCGAGGAAATTATAGAAAAGGAACATCTTGAAAAAATTCTCCGTTCTGGAAAAAAATTAAGGGTAAAACTCGGCATTGATCCCACGGCACCCGATATTCATCTGGGACATTCGGTGGTGCTCCGAAAACTGAAACAATTTGAAGACCTTGGACATAAAATTGTCCTCATTATCGGCGACTTCACCGCACAAATTGGCGATCCTTCGGGACGAAATGAAACACGAAAACCGCTTTCGGAAAAAGAAATACAAAAAAACTTGGAAGGATATCTCGAACAAGCGGGAAAAATCATCAATATAAAAAAGGCTGAGGTACGACACAATAGCGAATGGCATGAAAAAGGAGGATTAAAACATATTCTTTCTATCACTCAATCCGCAACCGTACAACAAATATTGCGGAGAGACGATTTCAAAAAACGTCTTGCAGAAGATTCTGAAATCTCAATGCTTGAAACTTTGTACCCGATACTTCAGGGATATGATTCGGTCGCGGTAAAAGCAGATGTAGAACTTGGAGGCACTGATCAGAAATTTAATTTACTTATGGGGCGCCGCGTACAACGGCATTTTGGAATGGACGAGCAGGATGTACTCACTGTTCCGCTCATTGAAGGCACTGATGGGGTAAAAAAAATGAGCAAGAGTTATGGAAATTATATAGGACTTTCAGAAACTCCGGAGAACATGTTTGGAAAAACAATGGCAATTCCCGACACGCTCATCAAAAAATATTTCACACTTCTCACTGATATTGATATGCCAGACGATATGGATCCATATCAAGCAAAAACCCTCCTTGCTGAAATAATTACGGGGATGTATCATCCCAAAAAAGAAACTGAAAAAGCAAAAGAACAATGGATACGAACGTTTTCCAAAAAAGAAAACCCCGAAGATGCACCAGAGTTGAAAGTCGGAAAAGAAAAAATATCCCTACTTGATCTTCTTACAAAAAGTGGGGTGGAAAGCAAAAGTGAAGCACGCCGATTAATTATGCAGAATGCAATTCGATTGGACGAGGATATAAAGAATAATCCGGATGAAATAATTTCAATAAAAGGAAAGGAAATATTGAAAGTTGGGAAGAAAAAATTTTTCAAACTCATATAAAATAATCCTCCGCCTAAGGCAGAGGATTATTTTACTACCGTCATTGCTCCGGTTTCCCCGGTCCCTGCGTGACCAGGCACCGAACAAGTGAATGTATATATTCCAACCTTAGGAACTTTAAACTTCATCGTGCGCGTCTCATCGGGACCAACTCCTATCGCAACTGCCATCAAGGCCTCATTATCAAAAGCAAGGATGTGAGTGCGTTTATCTCCTGAAGTAAATGCAAGGGTGATTTCTTCTCCCTCCTTCACTGCGAAATATTGTGGGGTTAATTTTCCGTCTTTTGCGACAATTTGGGGTGTGCCCGTTGGAAGAGAAGAAGGAGAAACTGGCGTTGATTGTTGAGGTGCGTTGGGAGAACCTGCCGGCACATCAAGTCGTATCTCGCGCTTTGCGGGCGGAGGAGGAGTGGGGGGTGGGGTTTGAGAAGGTGTGGGACCCTGGGAAGGATTATTATTTACTCCAGCAGGAGTCAAAGGAGTATTTTCCTGTATAGCTTGATTTTCTTGATTTGTATTTACGGGTGATGAAGATTGGGACACCCCATTATTTAACACAATATCCGAAGAAGATGTTGTGTTTTTATTTTTTCCCACCTGTCCTAATGGCGCCAATCCAAATACACCAAAAAGAATAATGGCAAGAGCAATAAGTCCGACAAAGAAAATAGTGATAATAATGCGTAGTGTATTTTCCATTTTTAATTATTCAGAGAAAACTCCACTCACTTCCCTTATTCTATCAAACAAAATACCTCTCATTTGTGTCGGTCACCGTACTTACCCAAACCTAGTCACCGCAGATTTAATTTTACAACTTATAGCTCTAAAGAGCTATATAAATACCGAAGATTTTACTGATCTTTAAATCTAAAAAAATAAAACTCTGATTCTTTTTCCGAACTGTTTTCAATCTCATGTTTCGTATTAGATGGAAAAATAAATCTATCTCCAGCAATAAAAACCTCCTCATTACCCTGAGAATCCCTGACCACTCCCCTCCCTTTCGTGACGACGCAAATTTCAACAACATTGTCATGCTCATGCATTTCCCATTTTACGCCTGATGGCAAATAACCATATGTATACGCTTCAAAATATTTGGAATTTGTTTCTTCTTTTGCAACAATCATTTTTCGTAAGCCAGATGTGTGTGATGTTCCTTCTATTGGAATATCTTGAAGATTTTTTTTAAAAAACATATGGGTCGTTTATTATAATTTTCTACCATCCTATATATCTCTCTATCTCTTATCGGTGCGGGCAAGGAGAATCGGTCTCGACTCTCAACTCGCCAGTCGCTCATTTCGGTCTGACCACCGTCTCGTGGTGTATTCTGCTGAATACACATCACTCCGACGTTCGATTCTCTTACGCGAATAAATAAATTTATTCGCTCATCCGTTTTTCTTATTTATAAAATACTATATGATAATTTTTTCATTATCGGTGCGGGCAAGGAGAATCGAACTCCTGTCTCAACCTTGGCAAGGTCGTGTTCTACCACTAAACCATGCCCGCCTTCGCTCTAGAGCTTCGGCGGGCAAGCCCGCGAAACCCTTTAAATTTTTAAAACCCTGGCGGTGGGGTTATTGGTCCTTTTACGTACGGATCTCCCACCGGACCTTTAAATTTGGTAGGCGCCTCAACACGGTTATTGATAAAAACAAACACAACCACCCCTACCAAAAGAAGGATAAAAATCAACAAAATGAGCTTATTTTTTTTCTCCATTCTCTTAGTTTCATTGTAATAAAAAACATGAAATAAATCCATATTTTTTATTTTGTACCCCTACCGCCTGCCTGCCGGTAGGCAGGGCAGGCAGGCTCGAGAGGAATCGGCTCCGAATAAAGTTTTGCCGTCGCAAAACTTTTTCTAGCCGCGGTCTCGCGGTGTATTTTGCTAAATACACATCACTCCCTGCCCGACGGCAGGCGGGCGGCCTTCGACTTCCTCACGCACGCAAAGCAGTTTGCGTGCTTCGGGAACACAAATCCCGCCAGTCTAACAGACCGGCGGGATGAATTGTGCCCTCGAGAGGAGTCGAACCTCTGTTACGAGATCCGCAATCTCGCGTCCTATCCATTGAACGACGAGGGCGTCGTACGTATCCTGTTTTCACAATCTATTTCAATCCAAATATTGGAACGAAGACCTTGAGAAAAATAATACTATATAATCCAATACTTACAAGAAGCTCGTATATTTCTAAAATCCGATAAAATCAAAAATGATATCGACAATTGATTCGTTGTGTTCTTCTTCAGGAAGTTTCTCCAAAAGAATCTCTCGTGCTTTTTTTGCGAGTGCTGAATCGATAGGAAGGTGGAGGTGAGGATTAATCATCGATTTCTTTTTTAAAACAATCTCATCCAAATATCCTTCACGCGAACGAATTGCAAAACTTTCAACTTGATCATACTCGAGTGCAACCACTTTCCCAATATATATCCCTTTATCTGAAATAGTAAATTCAAATATTTGCGGACGGCGACGCGCGAACATAATAATTAACGCCCCCGCAATAAGGGAAAACGCCCCAAAGAAAAAATTTCCTTTCAAGAAAGAAAAAACTGAAACTCCAACCGCAACCACCACCACCCATACAAACCATTTTGTAGTTTTTTCAGAATGGCTATATTCTGCTGCCTTCCAATTTATGCTTGTTTCCATTCTCTAAGTATAAACGTTTTTACTTGTAGTCCCAAGGGGAATCGAACCCCTATCTCCGCCGTGAAAGGGCGATGTCCTAACCGTTAGACTATGGGACCATGTGTATATAATTCCATACGTGCCCGCGCTGTTTTCTTCAAAAAGATTTCTCTCTTCCTCGCTGTTATTTTATTTGAAAATTCCTCTTTTTGAAATATTATCCAAGGCCTATATGCCTTCGTAGATTTTACGCTACCAGAATTATGCTTCGCAAGTCGTTTTAAAATATCATCGGTTATACCAATGTAATGTCTCTCATACTTTAAACTTTTTAAAATATAAAGATAGTACATATCTGTCCGCCGTGCCCTCCGGAGGAGGGTCCTCCTTTGGAGGAAAAGGGCGATGTCTCCTCCGAAGGAGGATCCGCCTCTGGCGGACTAACCTTCATAATAGATATTTTGACCAGACACAAACAAAGTGTATCCTGACTCATTTATAAAATCAATTTCTGTGGAGTATCTATAAAAATACTAATACTAAATGTTTATGGCCCGCTTAAGTGCCACTTCTAATTCATTGGGATTATCTGTCCCTATACGATAAACCTTTCCGTCTCTCATAACTATTTCAACTGCATCAAAACCGGAAACATTATAAATCCACATATGTGGCCAAAACCACACCTTAATTCCCCACCCGTAATACCAATGATTTTTTACAATTTTTGTTGAAACTATTTCTTTCATAAGAAATTCTTTATGAAAAATACCGCAACCAAACTTTATCCGAAGATAATTTTCATCAATAGACACTGTCAGTGTTATAAATGATGCAAGTATAAACAGAATTAATGCCATCGCGACAGTAACACCAAAATTTGTGCCTGAGTTGATCGAGGGAGATTCGGCTCTGGTTATAATATGAGCCCATGCAAAAAGAACCAACACGGCCAACGTGACCACGAGCATCAAGTAACCGATCTGAGTGTGTTTATATGGAGTCATAATTTTTGAAAATTTGCGGACTTGTCCACCGAAGGCGGAGGGGGAGACCCGCCTGCCGTCGGGCAGGGATTTGGCTTCGACTTAATTATCTGCCGTCGCAGATAATTAGTCTAGCCACCGCCTCGCGATATATTCTACTGAATTGTATATGCTCCCCGCCTACCGGCAGGCAGGCGGCGTTCAAATCTTCCACACAAATGAAGCTATTCATTCGCTCCCTCACAAAACAACACAACGCCAAAAGCGTTGTTATTTTGCGGAGGGGGAGAGATTTGAACTCTCGAGGGACTTTCATCCCTGCACGATTTCGAGTCGTGTGCCTTCGACCACTCAGCCACCCCTCCAGATGTCAGTTAGATATTATCAACTTTTTAAACGCTTCACCACCCTTAAAACTTTTTATTTGAAATTCGCGTCTATATGAATCCCGCCTCGTTGAAAATGTCTCGGAATAAATTATTTTCCACGGCATACCGGCTTTCGTAGATTTGTTTTCTCCCGAATTATGTCGTTTCAATCTTAACTGAAGATTTTCACACGATCCAACATAATGTCTCCCTGTTTTTTCACTTTTTAAAATATATGTATAGAACATGTTACTTCGACCACCCACCGCTTAAAAGCGGGGCCCCGTCACCGCTCTTAGCGGGATCACGCCAGAGGCGGTGACCGAGGGCGGTGGTCAGCCACCCCTCCCAAAAACGTCATAGTACCCCCGAAAGGAATCGAACCCTCATCTTTCCCTTAGGACGGGATTGCTCTCATCCATTGAGCTACGGGGGCAATACAACCTCATTATAAATACCATAAATGAGAGATGCAATCAATTTATTAAGATACCCCCCATTTTTTACTGTTATCCGACATATTCCGTATTCTGCTTTTCCTCTTGTTCCCCCATCATTCATATATATCCTCATTTCATTTTTAGGAAAATCCAATATCTTCGACCAATATTGCACACATTTTTTTTCATTCAGGTTTGAAAATATCCTGATTGTTATTTTTATATCTTCTCGTTGTATATGAAAATATTTCTTAAGAATTAATACAAATAGTTTTATCATCTTTCCGTCGGTATTTGTGAAGACAAAACCCTTTTTGTTCCCTTCTGCCCAATATAGTGACGCGAAAAGAATATAAAAACTTTTATCTACACTTTTTAATAATTCCTCCGCTTCCGTTTTTGCATCTCTCCATTGAGATTCGCTTCGTTTTTTACTTCCTCCTTGTTTGGATTTTATTAGTTTTATCTGTGATTTATTTAACTTAATTGTATGAATATGATGCCAGATAGTTGTTTTCGGTATTGAAAATTCTTTTACAAGATCTAAAATACTCATTCCCCTTTTTCTTGCATCTATTAGTTTTTCTATTTTTTCACGAGAATGAACTCTCATAAGATAAACCTACTATAATTAGAACCAACAATAAAGTCCTAGTTTTGTCTTATTGGTTCCATAACTTATATAGGAGTTTGCTGAACTAGTATTTTCTGATATTCTAAAACTCGTGGAAAAGATTCGCCCAACATGGAGCAAGCTTCCGGAGGATGAGGAACAAAAACTCGATAGAGTTCTTGAGCGCATAAAAGCGGAAGTGCCATATGAATTCAGTGTTGAAAATGGAACAGACACACTGATGGTGCAGAGGAAAACAGAAAATGGTGGAGAAATTGGGATGGGATTTACAAAGGTAGGAAAAAAAATTCCGTTCTCAAATGGAAAAAGTTATCACTTCTCACACGTGGTAGAAGCATCCATGAAATATCCGGGAGAAAATATACTAGAAGCAATCGAAAAGTTGTATAAAGAAAAACCCGAATTGAAATCAGAAAACGAAAAGAAGGAAAAATAACAAAAGGTGTAATTTGCGCCCATAGCTCAGTGGTAGAGCGTTTGCATGACACGCAAAAGGTCTGAGGTTCAATCCCTCATGGGCGCACAGAATGGAAAAGAAATTTCAAAGAAACGAAGAGAATTTTATATGTGAAAAATGTGGAATGAATATATTGGGAGACGGATATACGAATCACTGCCCATATTGTTTATGGAGTAAACACGTCGACAAAAACCCAGGAGATCGATTGGAGACGTGTAAAGGAATGATGAGGCCGATAAGTGTTGAAAAGAAAAAAGGAGGATGGATTTTAGCGCAAAAATGTGAAAGATGCGGATTCAAAAGAAAAAATAAAACGAGAGAAGAAGACAATTTTGAAAAAATAATAGAAATATCGAAACTGGGCCGTTAGCTCAATTGGTAGAGCGTTCGCATGGCATGCGAAAGGTAGCGGGTTCAAATCCCGCACGGTCCACAAAACTTAATTTAATCATCCATAAATATGTCTATAGAGAAAGATAATATCGAGGGTGCGAAGAAAGCAGAAACTTCTGTTTTGGATTATCTTACGGAAAAAAATAAAACACTCAAAAATGATTATACTACCCCCGATGGAAAATATGCGGAAAGCTGTACGCTTATTGCTATAGATATAGCAAAAATATTACTGAGCGAAGGCAAGAAACCAGAGATAATTTTTGTCACTGGAAAACGGATAGATAATCCCCATATTATCGCTAGTGAATCACTAAGGCCTACACAATATTCAGGAAAAATTAGTTGGGGTGGTCACGTGGTATGTGCGTGTGAAGGGATGATTTATGATCCAATGATTGGCGAACCAGTTCAAACAGAGGATTACGCTCACAAGGCCTTTGGTGGTGATATAGAAATGAAAACGACGGTAACACAAGATGAAATAGAAGAATTTATAAAAAAATAAGGATCATCAACTCACTATTTGGTTCCCTATAAAAAGTTTAAGAGCAGAGGTTTTCCTCTGCTCTTAATTGTTATAAAATTCGTTAATTACTTATTCCCGGAGAGGTCGCTGCAGTCCTCTCTTTCTTTCATCTGCTGCCTTTTCATTTTTTTATATCCCTCTTCCCCAAGAGAGATACGAGCATTGATATCACTGAGGCTTGTCATTTTATTGACGTCAGTTTCGATATTGTTCATGCGGGTTTCGATATCGCCAACTCTTTTTTCGATCCTTGCCTGACCATCATCGAGGCGGTCCATTCTTGCACCGAGATCATTGATGGATTTTTTAACATCAACAAGTCCATCGTTCACCGCGCTTTTTATCATAGCGGATTGATCTTGTGAATCTTGTTTCTTGGGTGCATCTGGTTTTATACGAACAACTTTCACCGCTGGTTCTTTTGCTGCAATTTCTTTTACAAAATCTTTTGTATCAATTGCAGCGTCCATCGCTTCAAAAGCAGCGTTTTTTGCAGCGTTTGCAGAATTTTTTGCTTCAATTGCCGCATCTTTTGCTTCGGTTGCGGTTACTCCAACCTTCTCAACGGCCGTTACTACTTCCGTTGTAGTGCTATTTTTTCCCATTTGATAGAGAAACATTGCACCAAAAATGGAAGTACCGATAAGAAAAAGAATTAAAAATGCAACGCCAACGCCGATTAGAAAGTTTCTTAAATCCTGACTCATCACATCCTCCGAGTTATTTTTATTGTTATTAATTAAAGTAATTTTTTATTACTTGATTCTGCTTATATTCTAGCATAATAGATAAAATAAGTCAATAACCCTGTCAAGTGCTTATTTTCATGGTTTTTATAGGTATTTACCAAATAAAATTGATGGGGTACACTACTCTTTGTATTGACGTCATATATCGATATTTATTGCTTGTTTGTTGTAAGTTGTTTGTTAATGTTTGGAGAGGTGGCAGACCACCGCCTCTGGCGGGGCCCCGCTTTTCAAGCGGTGGGTGGTTGAATGCATTTTTATTTAATTCTGAGCGGAGGGGTGGCAGAGTGGTCGAATGCGCCACACTTGAAATGTGGTATGCCGCAAGGCATCGTGAGTTCGAATCTCACCCCCTCCGCCAAGAATTAAATCCACTTGCTGTGCCGCAAGGCATCGGAGGTTCCCCGCCTGCGGAACGGGCAGGGAATCCTCCACCTTCCGCGTAGAAAATCTAAATAGGGGAAGTCAACCTACCTACCACGAGGGAGGAAAATGATGGTTTTTCTTTGATAAAAATATTAAAATCGAGGGGTGTTAGAAAATTTTATGAATATAATTGAAACAAAAAATCTCACAAAGAAATTCGGAAATATTACCGCCGTCGACAATGTTTCTTTCAAAGTTGAGAAAGGAGGAATTTTTGCATTCCTTGGTCCGAACGGTGCAGGAAAAAGTACGACCATAAAAATACTTACTACACTTCTCTCTCCTACCAGCGGAGAGATAATGGTGGATGGAAGAAATCCAATAAAAGAGCAGGACGCGGTACGCGCGTCATTCGGGATTGTATTTCAAGATCCAAGTCTCGACGATGAACTCACTGCGTGGGAGAATATGGAATTTCACGGAGTGTTATATGGCGTTCCAAAAAATGTTCGGAGAAAAAGAATTACAGAAATGCTGGAATTTGTGGAACTATCCGACAGAAAAGATGATTTTGTAAAAAATTTTTCCGGGGGAATGAAGCGGCGACTTGAAATTGCGCGCGGACTTCTTCACCATCCAAAAATTTTGTTCTTGGATGAGCCAACACTCGGTCTTGATCCTCAAACGCGAAACCATATTTGGAAATTTATTCAGGATTTGAATAAAGAAGAGGGGATGACAATATTTTTTACCACACACTATATGGAAGAAGCGGATCGGGTCGCAAACACTATTGCGATTATTGATCATGGGAAAATAGTCGCGCAAGGTTCTTCAGCTGAATTGAAATTAAAGACAAACACAAACTCACTTGAAGAAGCGTTTCTTGCGCTTACTGGAACTGTTATTCGTGAAGAAGAAGTGAAGGGCGTTGATCGAATGCGAGCGGGCAGAAGGATGTGGCATAAATAATTTTTTACTATGAATATCATTTACATTCTTTGGATGAGACAGTTGAAGCGATATTTTCGATCAAAAGCGAGAATTATCGGCTCACTCGGACAACCAATTCTCTTTCTCTTCGCGCTTGGATTCGGATTTGGCCCGATTTTTCAAAAAGCAGGCGGAGGAAATTATATAGAATTTTTGGCACCAGGGGTTATTTGCATGAGTATTTTATTCACCGCGGTGTTCGCTGGTATAGAAGTAATTTGGGACAAACAATTCGGGTTTTTGAAGGAAACGCTCGTCGCCCCAGTATCAAGAATAAAAATTATGTTTGGAAGAACGCTCGGAGGAGCGACTGTCGCGACATTTCAAGGAGTTGTGGTATTTATTCTCTCTCTCCTTTTTGGATTTACTCCAACAAATATTGCACTCATTCCACTCTCACTCATTTTTATGTTTATGATTGCACTTGTCTTCACTGCACTTGGCACCACGATTGCTTCTCTTCTCGATGATATGCAAGGATTCCAACTTATTATGAATTTTCTCGTGATGCCTCTTTTCTTTCTTTCGGGTGCACTCTTTCCATTAAACGGGCTTCCCGGGGCAATTGGTACAATCGCAAGCGCGAATCCATTTTCATATGGCGTTGATGCAGTACGAGGACTACTCACCGGAATTTTTCACTTCAATCTTATGATTGATTTTGGAATACTTACGGTAATGATTGTTCTATTTCTCGGCATTGGAAGTTATCTCTTCAGAAAAATCCAAATTTAAAAACTATCCGAAAATAAAGGAAAATATTTTATAATATTTTTATTGTGCCCGGAGTCGGACTCGAACCGACACGCCTTACGGCACAGCATCTTAAGTGCTGCGCGGCTACCAATTACGCCATCCGGGCATTCTTTCATCACATGAGGCCAGAGGGGGAGTTGAACCCCCGCATAGCGGTTTTGCAGACCGCCGCGTTAACCACTTCGCCATCTGGCCTTATTTTTCATTCTCGCGCGTATGCGTTTCAATTTCAAATTTTAAATGCGGTACTGCGCGAATTTTCATTTTTTTTAACAATTGATGTTCAAGTTGCTTCTTTTTTGAATCAATCGCGAAAAATGCTTCTAACTCTTTTTCATAAGGAATTATAGAAAGCATTACTTTCGCTTGCAAGAGATCCTCGGAAACTTCAACTGACGTGATGGTCACGAGGGCATTATCCACCTCGCAATCTTCAAGAATCATTTTCGAAAGCTCCTGCTCTATAAGACTCCCCATTTTCAAGTTACGGTATGGGCGCATATAAATTTAAATAAAAATAAGCGTGTCGCTAATACGAATCTCAATATCGCTTTCTACCAACAATCCTGCTTCAATCCCAGTTTCAGCCGACGTTACATCTTTTCTTCCCGACTGAAGATTTAAAATTTTTCCGCTCCCAATTAATTTTCCTCCCCTCCACAAATCAAAAACCCCTTGGTTTTTCACCGGCCCGAGAATCACCTTTCCTCCAATAATTCGCTCTTTTCCTTTTCCTCCGAATACTCCCAATATTTCGATGCTCGGCATTTCTTTCGGATTTCTTCTTTTTATATATTCAATCAGTTCTTTTTCAAGTTCATAAATAATATCCGACTGGATCATCGTCACTTTTTCGTTTCGCGCCATATTAAGCGCCGCCTTATCTACTTTCACCTTAAATCCCAAAATAATTCCATGTGTGCTCTGCGCGAATTTTATATCAGTCTCATAAATATCTCCAACGCTTGCTGATGCAATAATGATTGGCCGATCGCTTGGGATGCGCTCCGCAATTCCTTTCACTGCTTCAAGCGACCCCACTTCATCTGCTTTCACCACGAGCGAAATAGTTGCTTCTTCCTTTATATTCTTTCCGAGTCCGGTTTGTACCGATGCGGTTCCAATGTGAAGTTTTTTTATTTCATTTCCACACACAAACTGTTCGCCAACTTCGGGAAGTGTTTCAAATCCCAAAATAAGCGCAGGAGCACTTGGCACAAGCAACTTTGTCGGTTTTCCAAGAAAATCATTTAATATTTTCACTTTTCCTTTTGCGCTTTTTGTCGCGATAAGCTCACCTTGAGATAACGTTCCGTTTTTCACAATCACCCCCACAATTCCCCCACGACGCGGATCAAGTTTACTTGTGATCACCACTCCTGTTGGACTTACGGATGGATCATACGAGAGATCCTGCATTTCCGATGCGAGAATAACCAAATCCAAAAGATCATTCACTCCTTCCCCCGTCTTCGCTGAAATCGGATGCCACGAAACATCTCCTCCAAATCCCTCGAGATATAGCCCGATGGCCGCAAGATCAGATTTTGTTTTTTCAATATTTGCATTTGGTTTATCAATTTTATTGATCGCAACGATACACGTGATGTTTTCTTTTTTAATATATTCGAGAGCGTTCTGCGTCTGGGGTTTCACGCCATCGTCCGCAGCCACCACAAGAATTGCGAGATCGGCAATGCGCGCACTGTGTTCCCGCATTTTCGAAAATGCCTCATGTCCTGGGGTATCGATGAATGTAATTTTGCTTCCTTTATGGGTAATCTCATACGCCCCAATAGATTGTGTGATTCCCCCCGCCTCCTTCTCTGCTATCGTTGTTTTGCGAATATAATCAAGAAGCGTGGTCTTCCCATGATCCACGTGTCCCATAACCGCAATGACTGGAGGACGTTTTTCCATGTTTGTAACCGTAACAGAGAAAATGCATAAATACAAGAAAAATCGTGAAAAGACTTGAGAAAATATTGTTTTTCCTTTACGCTAATTAAGTTATCGTATTTATTGTGTGTCGTTCGTTAATAGCTAATTATTAGTAACTAGTTGGTGGAACAGAAGAGGCGTGCCTCCCCACCAATTAGATATCTAATTGGTGGGGAGGCGTGGCTGAGTGGTTTAAAGCGGCATCCTGCTAAGATGTCGACCGGGAAACCGGTCCGAAGGTTCGAATCCTTCCGCCTCCGCCAGAAATCGAAATCGCATTTTGAAGCCGAATCGGGGTCGGCACGAAGTGCCGACACAAATGTATTCCCCCCAAAAAATCCTGAATCTGAAAGGGTTCGCCACGCTCCGCGTGGCTCAA
>Ga0172373_10004726_pt1 | contig 19004 bp, 10 predicted proteins | sample Lak10m_2_FD_114546 | JGI IMG/M metagenome (GOLD analysis project Ga0172373, IMG submission 114546) | Freshwater microbial communities from Kabuno Bay, South-Kivu, Congo - kab_092012_10m | ecosystem: Environmental > Aquatic > Freshwater > Lake | place: Democratic Republic of the Congo...
AGGTGTGTGTTGAACTGCCTGCTTTCTCCTTTCAACTTTCGCGCATCTACTCTCTATGGCATGGATGCCATGGCCCCCTCACCCCCGACCCCTCTCCCCCGTTTCACGGGGGCGAGGGGAGGATTGCGTGTTCGGTGTTCAGTCAGTGGCGGCAGTTTGGCTCACGCGAAGCCGCGAAGCCGCGAAGGGAAATGCATGGAGGGCGGTGAGGTGTGTGTTGAACTGCCTGCTGTCTACTTTCAACTTTCTCGCATCTACTCTCTATGGCATGGATGCCATGGCCCCCTCACCCCAGACTCCTCTCGCCCGTTTCACGGGGGCGAGGGGAGGATTGCGTGTTCAGTGGTCAGTCAGTGGCAGGCAGTTTGGTTCACGCGAAGCCGCGAAGCCGCGAAGGGGAAACGCATGGAGGGCGGTGAGGTGTGTGCTGAACTGCCTGCTTTCACCTTTCAACGTTCTCGAATCTACTCTCTATGGCATGGATGCCATGGCCCCCTCACCCCAGACTCCTCTCGCCCGTTTCACGGGGGCGAGGGGAGGATTGCGTGTTCAGTGGGTGGGCAGGGGGTTTAAGGTGAAGTGTGTTGTGGCGGATGCGGGGGGGGGCATTTGTGCAGTGTTGCCGTGGAAATGCGATGAAACGTCGGTTTATGCTCAAAAAACCAGCAGATCTTCCCAATTCTTCTGTTGTGGCCGGGGAATCAGGTTTGCCTTGTTGGGGCGAGTGGCTGTAAGCTGTCGATGGAACTTTCAGCTTCTGCCGCCCTGCCTCGCGTTTTTCCCACCCTTTGCCAGCACCGAAAGGACTCAGCCATGTCCCGTCGGATGTGTCATTTGCGTCATCCGCGTGCTGGTCGCCGTGTGGCGATTCAGGCTGGTGCTGTGGGTTTACTGGGTCTGGGTCTGAATCATGTGGCTGGTCTGCGTTCGCTGGCTGAGGAATCTGGTGTATCAGCAGCGTTGCCTGGCGGACGTCCGAAGTCGGTGATTTATATTTTTCTGTCTGGTGGTTTGGCGCAGCACGACAGTTTTGATCCGAAGCCTGACGCTCCGGCGGACATTCGTGGTGAATTTTCCCCGATTGCGACTCGTACTGCCGGAGTCCATATCTGTGAGCATCTGCCGATGCTGGCAGCGTGCAGTGATCAGTGGGCGATGGTGCGTTCGCTGACTCATCCGTACAACGAGCATTCGATTGGTCATCATGTGATGCTGACCGGTCGGACTCAGACGCCCACTGGCTTTAATCCGAACCGTCCGACGTCGTCTGATTATCCTTCGCTGGCGGCCCTGGCGACGAAGCTGCTGGCACCTCGCAACAACCTGCCTCCTGCTGCGGTGCTTCCGGAGAAGCTGGTGCATGTGACTGGACGAACGATACCCGGTCAGTTTGCGGGTGAGCTGGGTGATCGTTCGGAGCCGTGGTTTATTGAAGCCAGTCAGTATCGTGACACGTCGTATGTGCACGGTGCATTTCCGCAGTATGGTTTTCAGCGACAGCGTGGTCGGGAGGTTCCGGCGGGTTACCGCTATGAGGCTCCGCGTCTGGAGCTTGCGGGCGGGCTGTTGCGGGATCAGTTTCAGTCTCGTTTATCGCTGCTGCGTTCGATTGAATCGCAGCGTGCTGCGCTGGAGGGGAGTGCTGAGCGAATGCAGTATGATCGTCATCGTGAGACGGCGGTCTCGATGCTGCTGGAGGGTCAGGTGCATCGTGCGCTGGACGTGCATGCTGCGGATGACCGGCTGCAGGACCGATATGGCAGAAATTCTTTTGGGTGGTCACTGCTGATGGCTCGTCAGCTGGCGGAGGCGGGTGTCAGTCTGGTGCAGGTGAATCTGGGGAACGACGAATCCTGGGATACTCATGAGGCTGCTTTTCGAAATCTGCGTGAGTATTTGCTGCCGCCGACGGATCGTGCTGTATCGGCACTGCTGGAGGACCTGTCTGAGCGGGGGTTGCTGGATGATGTGCTGGTCGTGATGGCGGGCGAGTTCGGCAGGACTCCGAAGGTGTTCACTTTTCCGGGAGCGGAGACGAAGTTGCCGGGTCGTGATCACTGGGGTGCGGTACAGACGGTGTTTTTTGCGGGTGGCGGGGTGCGTGGCGGGGTGGTGGTGGGCGAGTCGGATGCGACGGGTGGCTATCCCAAAGCGGATGCTCAGACGCCCGAGAACATGGCTGCGACGATTTATCAGGCGCTGGGATTACCGCGTGAGCTGGTGTGGAAGGATGCATTTGAGCGACCGCATCAGGTGTATTATGGTGAGCCGATAGCGGGTTTGACTTAGTTCACAGTTCAGGAAATTCGGGGTTGGGACATGTTGCGAATTTTTGGGCGTCAGCCGTCGGCTCATTGTGACGGCAGGACTCGCAGGCACTTCCTGCAGATTGGCGGTCTGGCGCTGGGTGGAGCATCATTGCCGCAGCTGCTGGGTGCGGAGCAGTCTGTGGGTGGTGTGCGTGGTCGAGTGCTGCCGCACAAGGCAGTGATTATGATTTATCTTTCCGGCGGGCCGTCTCATCAGGACATGTATGACCTGAAGATGGAGGCGCCGCCGGAGATTCGAGGCAGTTTTCGCCCGATCGCCACGAATGTGGGCGGGATAGAGATTTGCGAGCATTTGCCGCGGCTGGCAACGATGATGGATCGGGTGGCGATTATACGTTCGCTGCATGGTTGTCCGGATCAGCATGCATCGGATTTGTGTTTGAGCGGATATCCGATTGGGGGTCGTGGTCGTCAGGACAATCATCCGTCGCTGGGATCGGCGGTAAGCAGGCTGCAGGGTCCTGTGGATTCGTCGGTGCCTCCGTTTGTGGGTCTGACAATCAAGACTCGACATGCCCCCTACAGCAACCCAGGTTATCCAGGCTTTCTGGGCACAGCGCATGCGGCATTTCAGCCTGAGGGTCAGGGGATGGCGGACATGCGTTTGTCGGGAGTGACTCTTGAGGAGCTGCGGGACCGGCAGGCTTTGCTGCGGAGTTTTGATCGATTTCGGCGTGGTGCTGATGGTTTGTCGCAGTATCGAGGTGTGGACGCGCTGACGCAGAAGGCGTTTGATGTACTGACTTCCAGTCGTCTGGTGGAGGCACTGGATCTGGAGCGAGAGGATGCTGTGGTGCGTGATCGTTATGGTCGCGGTAGTGCTGATCCGGCATTTGGGGAGGACGCTGGGCCGCACTGGATGGATCAGTTTTTGATGGCGCGTCGACTGGTGGAGGCTGGTGTGCGGTGTGTGACGCTGTCGTTTGGCAGCTGGGACCGTCATGGGGCGAATTTTGAGCGACTGCCGGTGCAGCTGGCGCGATTTGATCAGGGCATCACGGCGCTGATCGAGGACCTGCATCGGCGTGATTTGCAGGACGACGTGAGTGTGGTGGCGTGGGGTGAATTCGGGAGGACTCCGCGGATCAACAAGGACGGTGGTCGTGATCACTGGCCGCAGGTGTCGTGCTGTTTGCTGGCTGGCGGGGGAATGCGTACGGGGCAGGTGATAGGATCGACGAATCGTCTGGGCGAGGTGCCTCAGGACCGGCCGGTGCATTATCAGGAGGTATTTGCGACGCTGTATCAGCGGCTGGGGATTGATGCTGGTACGGCGACGATTCCGGATCAGGCGGGTCGTCCGCAGTATTTGCTGGATCAGCGTGAACCGATACGGGAGCTGATTTGACATGTCTGAAGAGCTGAGTCGTCGGCAGTTGCTGCAGCGGCAGCTGAAGGGTGCGGGCGGTGCTCTGCTGGGTGGTGGTCTGGCTTTGTCCGGCGGTTCTGCTGCGAGTGGTGTGGCGGCGGGGTTGTCGGGGCGTGCCGGTTCGGGCAGGGCGAAGAGCGTGATTTTTTTGTATCTGCACGGTGGGGCACCGTCGCAGGACATGTTTGATCTGAAGCCGAGGGCGCCGCGAGAGATTCGGGGTGAGTTTTCGCCGATTGCGACGAATGTGCCGGGGATAGAGATTTGCGAGCATTTGCCGAGGATGGCCCGCTGGATGCATCGCTCGGCGATTCTGCGTGCGGTGCATCACAAGGCGGGCTGTCACAATGAGATACCCAGTTTTACGGGGTATGAATCGCCGTCGGGGATGCAGGAGCTGACGGACAACGGGTTACCTCCGAGCATGGGTGCGGTGTGTGAGTATTTCAAGCCTGCCGGTCAGACGTTACCGGCGTATGTGAGTCTGCCGAATCCTTTGAATGTGGCGGGCGAGACGGGCCCTGGGGCAGGTTTTCTGGGGCGGCGGTATGCTCCGCTGGAGTCTCGAGCGGTGCCCGAGTTTGATACGGGAGCGGTGTTGAATCAGCGTCCGAATCCGCCGGTGGTGCGGGGCATTCCGCGGCTGGAGGACAGTCGTCTGATTGACGGCGTCACGTCGGCTCGACTGGCATTGAGGCGTGGCCTGTTATTGGGTGAGGGATTGCGCGGGGCTGCGCCGGTGCAGGCGGAGTTCGGTCGTTTTCAGGAGCTGGCGTTTGGGGTATTGACAGCACCGGAGTTGCGGGAGTGTTTTGATCCGGGGCTGATTGATGCGGGAGTACGTGAGCGATATGGGAATACGCTGTTTGGCAACAGTGCGTTTATGGCGACGAAGCTGATTGCGGCCGGGGTGCGTTTTGTGAATGTGATCTGGACGTGGTATTACGGGGCGTATCCTGGTGTGGCGGATTACGGCTGGGATACTCACGAGCACAATTTTTCGATTTTGCGGAGTTATTTGCCGCAGGTGGATCGGGTGTATTCGGCATTGCTGGAGGATTTGGAGCGGAGCGGTCAGCTGGATGAGACTTTGGTGGTACTGACGACGGATTTTGGTCGGACTCCGGGCGTGAATCAGACGGCGGGCCGTGATCACTGGATGCATTGTTATTCGACGGTGCTGGCGGGTGCCGGGATTCGAGGCGGGACGGTATATGGGGCATCGGATGCGGGTGCGGCGTGGCCGGTGGACGGTGCGGTGCGTCCGGCTGACATTTGTGCGACGATTTACGATCAGCTGGGGATGGATCCGGACTCGTATGTGTACGACCAGTTGAACAGGCCGCACAGGATTGCGCAGGGCGGGACTCCGATCTGGTCGATTTTGGAGTGAAAGGTGTGAGTGATGTTTTCGCTGTACGATGATTCTGGTGTATCGGGAATGTCGCGTCGTCGTGAGTGGCTGCGTGTGGGTGGTCTGAGTGCGGTGGGATTGTCGTTGTCGGGATTGCTGGGTTCGCGGAGTGTGGCGGGAGTTGTGGGCGGGTCAGCGGGTTCATTTGGGGGAGAGCTGGGAGCATCATTTGGTCGGGCGAAGAGTGTGATATTTTTGTGGCTGCAGGGTGGGCCTCCGCAGCACGAGACATTTGATCCGAAGCCTGAGGCGCCGCTGGAGGTTCGTGGTCCGTTTCGGCCGATCAGCACGAACGTATCGGGGATTCAGTTCAGTGAGTTACTGCCGCGGACATCGCGTTATGCGGATCGTCTGGCGGTGGTGCGTTCGATGTCGACGAAGGATGACAATCACGATGTCAGCGGGTACTGGCTGCTGACGGGTTATCCGTATCTGACGGGCAGTGCGCGTCAGATCAAGCCGACGGACTGGCCGTATTTTGGTTCGGTGATCAAGATGTTGAAGCCGAGTGAGCGGCTGCCGGCGCTGACATCGGTGTGGTTGCCGGATGTGATGCGTCTGAACGACAATGTGACTCCGGCGGGCCAGACGGCCGGTTTTTTGGGTCCGCAGTGGGAAACGGAGCGTTTTGTGGGTGATCCGGCATTGCCGGACTATGAGATTGAGGGTCTGGCGGCGCGGGACGGTCTGGATCGTTTGCGGATGGATCGTCGTCGGGACCTGCTGCAGCAGTTTGAGTCGCAGCTGGCGGGTCTGGAGAGCGTCGGGCGAGTGCGGGCGTGGGACCGTTTGAATGCGCAGGCTTTTGATCTGATTACATCGGGAGCAGCGCGGGCGGCGTTTGATTTGAGTCAGGAGCCGGACAGTGTGCGTGACCGGTATGGTCGTTATACGTGGGGTCAGTCGGTGTTGTTGGCGCGGCGACTGATTGAGGCGGGTGTAAGGCTGGTGCATGTCAACTGGGCTCGTGATCCGGGAGACAATGCGGTGGACAATCCCCTCTGGGATACTCATGCGCTGAACGCTGACCGGCTGCAGGACAATCTGTGTCCGCAGTTTGATCCGACGTTTGCGGCACTGATGGATGATCTGACGGAGCGTGGTTTGCTGGACGAGACGCTGGTGGTGGTGATGGGAGAATTCGGGAGGACTCCGAAGATCAACGCGAACGGTGGTCGGGATCACTGGGGGCATGTGTTTAGTTTTGCGATGGCGGGTGCCGGGATTCGTGGTGGTCAGGTGATTGGGTCCAGTGACAGGAACGGAGCATATCCGGCGACGGCACCTGTGACTGGTGGCGACTTTACGGCGACGTTGTTTCATTTGCTGGGGATTGATTCGACGGGTGTGTTTCATGATCGGGAGGGTCGTCCGCATCCGCTGACGAAGGGGGAACCGATCGCTGGTGTTCTGGGGGAGCGAGTGGAGTTACGGCTGCAGGCAGCGGAGGGGGATCCGTCGTTTGTGCCTCCGTTTGATACTCGGCTGTTGTTCGACACGGACTTTCGGGACGCTTTACCGCTGGTGCTGGCGGAGTCAGCGAGTCGTGCGAAGGGCTGGCGTGCGTGGTGGCAGCCGGGATTGGGAGTTGTGAAGTCGGGTGGCGTCTGTGAGTTCGTGTTGAGTTCTGGTTCTGGAGCGGGAGAGCAGTCGTTGTCGGCTGGTTCGCGATGTTTGCTGGCTCAGGAGATTCGCAGTGCGCGTGGCGGGCTGTATGGGCTGCGGGTGCGTGCGGGTGTGGATCTGGGGAGTGTGTTGGAGACGGAGCGGCTGCTGGAGCGATTTCGATTTCGGCTGGTGCTGTATCGATTTCAGAATATGCAGAAGGATCCGCGAGCGATCGAGGAGCTGGCGGCGGTGGAGTTTCGACCGCGTGCTGGAGAGGTGGTTGAGTTTGTGCTGGAGCGTTTTCTTGGCTCGACGACTCCGGGCGCGAATTTTTCGATTGGCTGTGGTTTGGGGGTTTTGATTGTGGCCGAGGCGACTGAGGTGGTGGAGTCAGCGGCTTTGGCGGGTGGAGTGCTGTTGCGACTGCACGGTGTGGAGCTGAGTTTTAGTCCGCGTCAGCGGGACGATACGGTGACGGTGTGAGTGGTGTCTCTTTGTACCGTGCTGACATGGTTTTGGTTTTTCATCAGTTGTGGAGAGGATTTGCGGCTGCTTCAGTGGAGTGATGTGTGGTGTTTTTGCTGCAGGTCGTCAATAGCGTAACGGGCGGTCTGTGGGGATCGAAATCGGTTCGGATTTTCCTTGATTTTGCAGATAATTATTGATTTTTGATCCTCGGATCTGCGTGGAAAAGCCACTTGCCTGTTTCCAACCGCCAGTTCAGCCGATAGACTTTTTGGAGCGGTGTGTCGTGCGGTGGCATGTGCGGGCATTTCGGTGTCTGTCTGCGGCCTGAGACTGCTGTTTTTGTTCTTCTGCCCTGCCCTTTCTTCCTGCCTGCCTTGTTTTCTGACCGGAGTGTTCCAGCATGCTGACGTTCAACGGTCCGGTTCGTACTTTGTGCAACGGAGTTTCGCGGCGGGATGTGCTGCGTCTGGGGACGTTGTCCGTGGGTGGTCTGAGTCTGCCGCAGCTGTTGCGAGCGGAGCAGCAGTCGGGAGCTGATGATTCTCGCAAAGCGGTGATCATGATTTACATGTGTGGTGCTCCGGGGCATCAGGACATGTATGACCTGAAGATGCAGGCTCCTGCAGAGATTCGCGGCGAGTTTCAGCCGATAGCGACGAAGGTGCCGGGCATTGAAATTTGTGAGCACATGCCGCGTCTGGCGGGGATTATGGATTTGTGTGTACCGCTGCGTTCGGTGTATGGGTCGCCGGACGGCGATCATGATTCATTTATCTGTTACACGGGTCGATCGAAGCGTCAGCAGCCACCGGGAGGCTGGCCGTCATTTGGTTCGACGGTTTCGCAGCTGCAGGGTCCGCGGAACGCTGCGGTGCCGCCGTTTGTGGGATTGTCACCGGACACTGGTCATCCGCCTTATGGATCTCCGGGTCATCCTGGTTTTTTGGGCATTTCCAATTCTGCATTTCGTCCATCCGGGCCTGCTCAGAAGGACATGGTTTTGAACGGCATCGATGCAGCTCGTCTGGACGATCGTCGTTTGCTGCAGAAGTCTGTGGATCGTCTGCGGCAGGGGCGGGACAATGGCGGGATGCTGGAGGCGATGGATACGTTTACTCAGCAGGCTTTTGACATTTTGACTTCCAGTCGTCTGGTGGAGGCGCTGGATATTTCGCGAGAGCCGCAGCATGTGCGTGAACGTTATGGTGATGGTGATCCGCGGAATTTCGGCGATGGTGCTCCGCGAAATCTGCAGCATTTCCTTGTGGCTCGTCGTCTGGTGGAGGCTGGCTGTCGTGTGGTGACGCTGAATTTTGGTCGCTGGGACTTTCATTCGGACAATTTCAACGGCATGAAGAAGACTCATTTGCCGCAGTTTGATCAGGGGTTAAGTGCTTTGATTGCGGACCTGCATGAGCGGGGTCTGGATCGGGATGTGGCGGTGGTGGCGTGGGGTGAATTCGGCAGGACTCCGCAGATCAACAAGGACGCGGGTCGTGATCACTGGCCGCAGGTGGGTGGCGGGTTGATTGCGGGAGGCGGATTCCGCACGGGCCAGGTGATCGGAGCGACGGATCGTCTGGGTGCTGAGATTGCGGAGCGACCGGTGCATTTTGGTGAGGTGCTGGCGACGCTGTATCGGCATTTGGGGATCAGTGCTGAGACGACATTGCGGGACTTTGCGGGTCGACCGCAGTATGTGATGGATCAGCGAGTTCCGCTGCCTGAGCTGCTGGGCTAAGGCTGAGCTGAAGCGTTGGCAGCTGCGTTGCCGGGAGGGACTGCTGTGTCTGAGTGTCGCTGCGGGTTGGATCGCTGTTGCGCGATGTTTGTGGGAGCGTTCAGCAGTCTGGTGACGGCGGTGCTGTCGTTTTGTTTGCAGTGTGCGGTGGCTGGAGCGCAGGGGCTTTCGCCAGAGCAGTCTTTGCAGCAGCTGCGTGCTGCGGACGGATTTCGTGCGGAGCTGGTGGCAGCTGAGCCGCTGGTGAAGCAGCCGGTGGCGCTGGAGTTTGACGACCGTGGCCGGTTGTGGGTGATTCAGTACCTGCAGTATCCGAATCCTGAAGGTCTGCAGCGTGTGCAGGTGGATCGTTATTCGCGAACGAAGTATGACCGCATCCCGGAGCCTCCGCCGAGGGGTCCTGCGGGAGCTGATCGGATCACGATTCTGACGGATACTGACGGTGACGGGCGGATGGATGTCGGTCGTGATTTCGTGGCGGGTCTGAATCTGGCGACGGGTCTGGCTTTTGGTCATGGCGGTGTGTATGTGTTGCAGGTTCCTTATCTGTTGTTTTATGCGGATCGGGATCGTGATGATGTACCGGACGGTGATCCTGAGGTGTTGCTGAGCGGGTTCGGCATGGAGGATGCTCACAGTGTGGCCAATTCACTGACGTGGGGTCCGGATGGCTGGCTTTACGGGTGTCAGGGCAGCACGGTAACGGCCAGCATTCGGGGGACTGAGTTTCAGCAGGGTGTGTGGCGGTATCATCCGGTGACGGGTGCATTTGAGTTGTTTTGCGAGGGTGGCGGCAATTCGTGGGGACTGGATTTTGACCGTCGGGGGCGATTGTTTTACAGCACGAATTACGGCGGTTATGTGCTGGTGCATGGTTTGCAGGGGGCGTATTACGTCAAGTCGTTTGGCAAGCATGGTGCGCTGCACAATCCGCACGCTTACGGGTATTTCGAGCATGCTGCGCATCAGAATTTTCGCGGTGGTCATGTGACGGTGGGCGGGATTGTCTACGAGGAGGCTCAGTTTCCGTCATCTTTGCGGGGTAAGTATGTGGCGGGTGATTTGCTGGGTCATGGTGTGTACTGGCACACGATTAAAGCTGCGGGTTCGACGGTTTCGACGGCGCATGGCGGCGAGCTGCTGACATCAGGTGACTCGTGGTTTGCTCCGACGGACGTGACGACGGGTCCGGACGGAGCGGTGTATGTATCGGACTGGCATGATGCTCGGACGGCGCATCCGGATCCTGACGCGGACTGGGATCGCAGCAACGGTCGAATTTATCGGCTGGTGCATGGCGCTGGTGTGCGGGCTGAGGTGCCGGATTTTACTGCGCTGACTGGTGAGCAGTTGTGGCAGCTGCATTTGGATGAGCGGCAGTGGTATGTGCGTCGTGCGCGTCGTGAACTGGCTCGGAGGGTGACCGGGGGTGAAATGTCTGCGGAGCTGGCTGACCTGCGGGAGCGATTTCGGCAGTCGGCGCTGACCTCAGCTGACGAGTTGCAGGCGCTGGAATCTTTGTGGTCGCTGCATGTGCTGGGTGGTTTTGATGAGGCGACTGCGATGCAGCTGCTGAGCAGTGTGCATGCGGCTGTGCGTGGCTGGGCGTTGCGGCTGCTGGGGGATGCGGGTGTGGTGTCTGAGGTGCTGGCGCATCGACTGGACGAGTTTGCCGAGCAGGAGTCGGACGTGCAGGTGCTGCAGCAGCTGGCGGCGACGGCGAAGCGTCTGCCGGCGGTGACGGCGGTACCGATGATCAATGCGAACATCAATCGTGACGATCATGGTGACGATCCTTGTTTGCCGTTGCTGTGGTGGTGGGCGGTGGAGCAGCACAGTGTGTCGGGTCGAGCTGAGGTGATGCGGCGATTTGTGCGACCAACGTTATGGAACAGCCGGCTGGGTCGGGATGTGTTGATGCCTCGAATGATTCGTCGATATGCAGCGGAGGGTACGGCGGAGGGTCTGGATTCGGTGTTGTCGCTGCTGCGGGCGGCGCCTGGGCGGCAGCAGCGGCTGGGCCTGTGGTCAGCGATTGTGGCGGGCTGGCAGGAGCGGGGCGGGTGGTCGGGGGTTGAAGGTCAGCAGCTGACGGGCGAGCAGCTGCGGGGTCATGGGACGGCTGAGTTATTGCTGGCGGACTGGAGGTCTGAACCTGCGGAAGTGAATTTGCTGCGGGCGGGGATATTGCTGGGTTTGAGTGAGCCGCGGGCCTGGCTGGAGCAGCGTGCGTTTAGTGGGGAGACAGGGGTGGAGCAGCGAGTGCAGCTGCTGGAGCTTCTGGCGACGGTGCGGGACGAGCGACTGGCGGATTCGGCTCTGGCGATTGTGCAGAGTGAGGCGTCGGATCGAGTGCGTGTTGCAGCGCTGCGGGTGCTGGCGAATTCCGGTGTGGGTGAGAGTGTGGCGGAAGAGCTGATCGAGCTGCAGCGGCAGTTTCCGGAGAGTGGTTTGAACGGTCAGCTGCGTGACGTGCTGCTGTCGCGTGCGAGCTGGGCGAATCGCTGGCTGCTGGCGGTGGACAGCGGGCGAGTTCCGGCGGGGTGGACATCGCTGGAGCAGATTCGGCGGGTGGCATTGTTTGGGGATTCGCAGCTGGATGCTCTTGTGGCGAAGCACTGGGGTCGTCTGCACGGTGAGACTCGTGAAGACCGGCTGGCAGAGGTACGGCGACTGAACAATGATTTGCGAGCGGGTGCGGGTGATAAGTCTGCGGGGCGTGAGCTGTTTCGCCGGCACTGTGGTGCCTGTCATCAGATGTTTGGTGAGGGTGGGCGGGTGGGACCTGATCTGACAACGACCAATCGGCAGGATCGTGATTTTCTGCTGATCAGTCTGGTGGATCCCAGCAGCGTGATTCGGCGGGAGTATGTGAGTGTGGTGGTGCAGACGAAGAGTGGCCGTGTGCTGACGGGTCTGCCGATTTTGCGATCGGAATCTGAGCTGGTGCTGGCGGATGCGAAGGGTGAGCGGCAGGCGCTGTCGACGGCTGAGATTGAGGAGTTGTCGGAATCGGCAGTGTCGCTGATGCCGGAGGGTTTGTATCGGCAGCTGAAGCCGCAGGAGCTGCGGGATTTGTTTGCGTGGTTGATGGGCGGTCCTTAGCCGGGAGTGGTGTGGCGATGGTGCGAGCGTTAGTGCTGAGTTTTGTGCTGTTGTCAGTGAATCTGAGCGGTGCATTTGTGGTGGCTCAGGAGGGTTCGTCTGCAGCATCTGGCGGTCGGGTGTATGAGAACCGTCTGGTGCGAATTGAGCAGCCGCGTGCACTGCTGGCGGACTATCCCGAGTATTTTGAGCCGATCATTGAGCAGGCCCATTATGAGGCACCGGCGATTGTGCAGGACGAGGGTGCTGATTTGTCGGTGCGTGCCTGGCGATTTTCGTATAACGCGCGGGGGATTATTGAGATTCCGAATGAGCTGCGTCTGGCTGAGACAGCGGTGATTATGGTGCATCCGTGGGCGATTGACGACAGCTGGGGCTGGAAGTCTCCGCAGCCGAACGGCGTGGCCGACTTTTGTACTCCGGAAAAGAACGCTCTGGCGGCTCGTCACACGAAGCGGGTGATTAATCCGTTTTTGCAGCGTTTGCGCGGGAAGGCAGCATTTGTGATGTATAGTCTGCCGGGTGCTGCGGATGAGATTCGGACGAAGGTGTATCGTTCGTTTGCGAAGCGTCCGACGGCGGAGGAGCGGGTTTTGGGTGAGCGTGAGCTGCGGCGAGTTTTGTCGGAGTATTCGTACGTGGGTGAGGGTTTGCCGGAGCGGCTGCAGCTGGGAGTGCGGCAGCCGGTGGCGGATTATTTCCGGCAGTTTCCGGGTCTGGATGCGGGAGCGCGTTTTAACGGCGAGGGATTTTGGAAGCTGCCGATTCCGGTGAGTGATTCGGTGACGGTCGAGGCGGAGGATGTGGTGATTTATGACAGCGAGGGATATCCGCCGCTGCGGGATTTTTTGAAGCAGCATGGAGTGCGGCATGTGCTGTTGACGGGGTATGCGACGGACATGTGTTATTGCCGAACGACAGCGGGGTATGAGAATTTGTCGCAGGACTTTAATGTGTTTTTGGTGGCGGACGCATCGCTGGCGACGTTTCCTTCGAACACATCGCCGCGGTTTGCGGTGAATGCTGCGATTTCGTATGCGGCGCTTAACCAGCTGGTGACTCAGGTGTCCTGGGTGCAGCTGAAGCCTGCAGCAGAGGGGAGTCGCTGAGATGGGGCGGTTGCTGAGCAGGCGTGGAGTGCTGTGCGGTGCGGCGGGAGTTCTGGGAGCAGTGCGAGCGGCGGGGGGTGTGGCTGGTGTGGGTGTTGGTGGGGGTGCTGGTGTTGGTGGAGGTGTATCCGGAGTGCGGGGTGCTGCGGGTTGTAGTCGTGTTCGTGGTCGGGCCCAGATTGCGATTACTTTGGATCTGGAGATGAGTCGTAATTTTCCGCAGTGGGAGATGACTCACTGGGATTTCGAAAAGGGCAATTTGAACGAGGAGACGAAGCGGTATTCTGTGGAGGCGGCGCGGCGAGTGAAGGCGGCGGGTGGATTGCTGCATTTTTTTGCTGTGGGTCGGGTGCTGGAGCAGGCGGATGTGGGCTGGCTGCGTGAGATTTCGGAGGCTGGTCATCCGATTGGGAATCACACGTATGATCATGTGAATGTGCTGGCGGGTCGGGTGGAGGATTTGCAGTTTCGATTTCAGCGTGCACCGTGGCTGTTGCGGGGGATGTCGGTGCAGGAGGCGATTCGGGAGAACATCCGGCTGGCGGGCGAGGCGCTGAAGTCGCGTCTGGGAATTGAGGCGGCGGGTTTCAGGACACCGGGTGGTTTTCATGGGGGACTGCGGGAGCATCCGGGTGTGCGGGCGATGCTGCAGGAGCTGGGATTTAGCTGGGTGAGCAGTTTGTATCCTGTGCATCCGAATTCGGCGCCGCTGGAGGAGCCGAGTGAGTCGGTGCTGCGTGGCATCCTGGAGGCTCAGCAACAGGCGCAGCCATTTGTGTATGACGACGGACTGGTGGAGATACCGATGAGTCCGATCAGTGACATTGGAGCATTTCGTGGTGGTCGCTGGAAGCTGGACTGGTTTTTGCGATCGGTGCGTCAGTGTGTGGAGTGGACGATCGAGCAGGGAGCGGTGTTTGACTTTTTGGCTCATCCATCATGTTTGTATGTCGTGGATCCTGAGTTTCGCGCGATTGATTTGATTTGCGAGCTGGTGGGCGGGAGTGGTGGTCGAGCGGAGCTGGTGGATCTGGGGCGGATTGCAGAGCGAGTTCGTGTCGGGGCGGTTTGAACCACGAGTGTGCGGGAGAGTGCGGGAGGGGGCTGGAAATCCGCCTGAGTTTTAGTGGACGCGGGGCATGGTGGACGCGGGGCATGGTAGACGCGGGGCATGGGGAGCGCGGGTGGTGTGCAGGAAAGGTGTTGTGTGATGGCAGTGGCAGAGTGGTGGTCGGGGCGAATTTTTCTGTGTTTGTGCCTGGTGTGCTGTGGGGCAGTTTCAGGGGCAGACGAGCCGCAGTTTGGTCGGGACATTTTGCCGTTGCTGTCGGATCGTTGTTTTGCGTGTCATGGTCCGGATCCATCGCAGCGGAAGGCGGATTTGCGTCTGGATACTCGGGAGGGCGCCACGGCGAGGGTGATTGTGCCTGGAGATGTGCGGGGCAGTGAGCTGATGCAGCGGCTGACGACGGCGGACGCGGATCTGCAGATGCCTCCTGTGGAATCGCACAAGCCATTGCTGACGGCGGCGGAGGTGGCGATGTTTGCGGAGTGGATCCGGGCGGGAGCGTTGTGGGGTCGTCACTGGTCATTTGAGCGTCCGGTGAAGGCTGAGGTTCCTGCGGGGCTGCATCCGGTGGATGTGCTGATTGATCGTCGGCTGGAGCGTGCGGGTGTGCGGGCAGGTGCGGCGGCTGCTGATGATGTGCAGTTGCGGCGGGTATCTTTTGATCTGACGGGTCTGCCGCCGACGGTGGCGGATTTGTCGTCGAATCTGACGTACGAGCAGCACGTGGATCGTCTTCTGGCTGCGCCGCATTTTGGCGAGCGAATGGCGATGTGGTGGCTGGATGCTGCGCGTTATGCGGACACGGACGGATTTCAGTCGGATGCCAGTCGGGACAACTGGCCGTGGCGTGACTGGGTGGTGGAGGCTTTTAATTCGAATCAGCGTTTTGATCAGTTTACGCTGGAGCAGTTTGCGGGTGATTTGCTGCCGAATGCGACAGCTGAGCAGCGTCTGGCGACCTGTTTTCATCGCAATCACATGACGAACGGCGAGGGTGGTCGAGATCCGGAAGAATCGCGGGTGGATTATGTGCTGGATCGTGTCAACACGATGGGGACATTGTATTTGGGTCTGACATTGAACTGTTGTCAGTGTCATTCGCACAAGTTCGATCCGCTGACTCAGCGTGACTACTATGGCCTGACGGCATTTTTCAACAGCATAGATGAGGACGGCAAGGCGGGGCGTGCGGCGAAGCCGTATCTGGCTTATGAGTCGCGGCATGTGCAGCGTGCGGTGGAGGAGGCAGAACGGCTGGTGTCTGTCCGCAGAGATCGTGAGCAGCGGGCGAGGGCTGAGTCTGAGCAGCCATTTGCGGACTGGCTGGCGGGTCAGCGTACGGAGCTGGGCGCGGGGTATAGTTCGTGGTCAGTGCTGCGTGGAGAGCTGGAGTCCGTGGAGGGGACTACGTTGCATCAGAAGTCTGACGGTGTGGTGCAGGCGAGTGGTGCGAATCCGCGGCAGGACGATTATCGGCTGTCGGGTGTTGTGGGACTGGGGCGAGTGACGGGAGTGCGGCTGGAGATTTATCCGCATGCTTCGCACACGTCTGGCGGTTTCAGTCGCGGGCGTACGGGTGATTTTATATTGACGGACATCAAGGTTCAGGTTCGTCGGCGAGGTTCGAGTGTGGTGCGTGACATTGTGGTGTCGGGGGCGGTGGCCGATTTTTCGCCGGCGCAGAAGGACGCGCGATCTTATGGTGACATCAGGGGAGTGCTGGATGATGATCCGCGGAACGGCTGGACGACTCGCGGAGCCCCGACCGTGGTGTCTCATGTGGCGGTGTTTGAGCTGGCTGAACCTGTTGAGCTGTCCGGGTCGGAAGAGCTGGTGTTTGAGCTGCGGCAGCGATCGACGGATGGTGATGCGAACGTGGGTCGTTTTCGGGTGCTGGTGACGGATCAGGCGGGTCCGGCGGTGCGTGGGACCGGGAAGACTCCGCTGGAGGAGCTGTCTGAGATTTCTGGTGAGGCGGTGTCTGAGCTGCGTGATCGTTTACGGGAGCAGTTTCTGGCGGACTTCGGTCCGTATCAGGAGGCGAGGAGATCGCTGGTCACAGCTGAGTCTCAATTGCGTGAGGTGCAGGGTGCGAAGCGTGTGGAGGTGATGGTTTTGGGGGAGCGTGCGGAGGCTCGACCGACGCATGTGCTGGAGCGGGGTGTCTGGGATCGGCCTGGTGAGCTGGTGCAGCGGGGTGGTTTGGCTGAGATAGCGCCATTGTTCGGCGGTGAACTGACTCGCGTGGATCTGGCTCGGTGGCTGACATCTCCGGAGCATCCTTTGACTGCGCGGGTGCTGGTGAATCATTTGTGGCAGTTGTGTTTTGGTGCGGGTCTGGTGCGGACGATGGAGGATTTTGGTGTGCAGGGAGAGCGTCCGGATCAGGCGGAGCTGCTGGACTGGCTGGCTGTGGAGTGTGTGGAGAGCGGCTGGGATGTGAAGCATTTGCTGCGTCTGATAGTGACGAGTGCGGCCTATCGTCGCAGTTCGGCTGTGAGTGCCGAGGCTTTGGAGCTGGATCCGGAGAATCGGCTGTACGCGCGGGGCAGCAGATTTCGGCTGCCGTCGTGGATGCTGCGTGATGCGGCTTTGCAGGCAGCGGGGCTGTTGAATCCGGCGTTGGGAGGTCCGCCGGTGAGACCGTGGCAGCCGGCCGGTGTGTGGGAGGAGAATTTCATGGGTCGATTTACGTGGGTTCCGAGCGAGGGGGCGGCGCGTTATCGTCGGACGTTGTATGCTTTTTGGCGGCGCAGCATTGCCCCGACGTTTTTGTTTGATTCTGCGCAGCGTCGTTCGTGTGAGGTACGCAGTATCCGCACGAATACTCCACTGCAGGCACTGACGCTGCTGAATGACGAGAATTATCTGGAGGCAGCGCGGGCTTTGGCGTATCGGGCGGTGGTTCATCCCGAGCCATTTCAGGAGTTGTCTTTGCGTGTGCTGTCGCGGCGTCTGGCAGCTGCGGAGCTGCGGGTATTGCAGCGGGAGTATGAGCGGGCATTGTCGTATTATGGTGAGCATCCTGAGTCTGTGCGGCAGTTTTTGGGAACGGCGGTTGTGGATCATGCGGAGGGTGCTGTGGTGAGCAGTGAGAGTGGTGCGGCGACAGCGGCTTATGCAGTGGTGGCCAGTCTGTTGCTGAATCTGGACGAGGCGGTGACCCATGAGTGATGTTTGCGGCGAGTATCATTCTGCAGTGGCTCGCCGCGCTTTTCTGGGTGGCGGTCTGCAGTCTGCGGCCGGGCTGGCGGCGTTATCGCTGCTGGAGCGTGAGTCGGCAGGTGCTGTCGGGGGTGTGTCGGAGGTGGCTGGTGTGAGTCAGCAGATTGCGCGGGCCAAACGCGTCATCTTTTTGACTCAGTCAGGCGGTCCCTCGCAGCTTGAGTTATTTGACAGCAAGCCGGGTTTGCTGGAGTGGGCGGGTCGTGAGCTGCCGGATTCTGTGCGTCGTGGTCAGCGTCTGACGACGATGACGTCTGGTCAGAAGCAGCTGGTCATGCCGTCTCGAGTGCGTTTTCGGCGTTGTGGCCAGAGCGGCGCGGAGATCAGTGGCTGGCTGCCTTATCTGCAGCAGGTCGCCGATGAGATTTGTCTGGTGCGATCGATGTATACGGAAGAGATCAATCATGCTCCGGCGATGACCAAATTTCTGACGGGGCATCAGCTGCCTGGTCGTCCGAGTGTGGGTGCGTGGACCAGTTACGGACTGGGCAGTGAGAACGGCAGTTTACCGGAGTATCTGGTGCTGATTTCGAAGATGCAGCGTCCGAGTGATCAGCCGCTGTATGATCATTACTGGGGCAGTGGTTTTTTGCCATCGCGGCATCAGGGTGTGAAGCTGCGGAATTCGCGGGAGCCGGTGTTGTATCTGCGGGATCCGGAGGGTTTGCCGCGGGAGCTGCGGCGGGGGATGCTGGACGGTCTGGCGGAGTTAAATCAGCAGCATTTGCAGCAGGCGGGTGATCCTGAGATTGTGGCGAGGATTCGGCAGTACGAGATGGCGTGGCGGATGCAGACCAGTATTCCGGAGCTGGCGGATTTGAGTGACGAGCCGGAGGAGGTTTTTGAGCTGTATGGTCCGGATTCTCGGCGTCCGGGCAGTTATGCGGCGAATTGTATTTTGGCGCGTCGACTGGCTGAGCGTGGAGTGCGATTTGTGCAGTTATTTCATCCGGACTGGGATCATCACAGTCGTCTGCCGAGCTGGTGTACGGCGCGTTGTCGGGACACGGATCAGGCGAGTGCTGCGCTGGTGCGGGATTTAAAGCGTCGTGGTTTGCTGGAGGATACTCTGGTGATCTGGGGTGGTGAATTTGGGCGTGGGGTAGCGGGTCAGGGTCAGTGGGACAGTCTGGAGGCGGGGCGGGATCATCATCCGCGGTGTTTTACGATGTGGCTGGCGGGTGGTGGAGTGAAGTCTGGCATGACGTATGGTTCAACGGATGATTTCAGCTACAACGTGGCGGAGGATGGTGTTCACGTGCGTGATCTGCATGCGACGGTGTTGCGGTTGCTGGGGATGGATCATGAGCGGCTGGTGTATCGTCATCAGGGTCTGGATTTTCGGCTGACTGGTGTAGAGCCGGCGCGGGTTGTGGAGGGGATTCTGCGGTAGTGGCGTGTTTTGAGCCACGGATGGGGGGATGGAGGGGCGTTTTTAGCCACGGATGTGGGGGGATGGAGGGGCTTTTTTTAGCCACGGATGAACACGGATTGTCACGGATAATCGCAGGGGGCGCGGATTGAATTATGGGTGGGCACGCAAGGATGAGGGGTTGATTTTTTTTG
>Ga0172373_10004727_pt1 | contig 18994 bp, 23 predicted proteins | sample Lak10m_2_FD_114546 | JGI IMG/M metagenome (GOLD analysis project Ga0172373, IMG submission 114546) | Freshwater microbial communities from Kabuno Bay, South-Kivu, Congo - kab_092012_10m | ecosystem: Environmental > Aquatic > Freshwater > Lake | place: Democratic Republic of the Congo...
AGTGCCCGCGACAGCTCTGTTTGTTTCTGCGAGCCATAACCCATTGACAGCGGTTATGGGTGATGTCCTCACGGTTATCGCAAGGCCAGATGGCCAAGGCGCTCGGCATTTCTCAGCCGGCCGTCGCCAAAGCCGTCAAGCGCGGGATGCCGCTGGACTCGCTGGAGGCGGCGACGGCGTGGCGTCAGGCTAACCAGAACGCCCGGCGAACCAAGGGATCGCAGCCGTCGGCGCCGCGGCCACCCGAACCGGCCGCCGAGCTGGTCGATCTCCCCGACGAGCTGGCCGTCACCGACCGCCTGCGCCGGCTGGCCGTGCGGGACTTCGAGCTCGCCGGGTCGATCCAAGAGCGGGCTGCCGCCAGCCGCACCGTCCGTGATGCCGAGGAGGCCCACGAGACCCGCAAGCGCGACATGGTCAAATCGGAGCAGGAGGCCCAGACCCTCATGCACCGCGACCAGGTGCAATCCGTCATCGCCGAAGAGGCCGGCAAACTGCGCGCCCTCCTCGAGGCCATGCCGGCCGCCATCGCCCAGGCGGCCAACCCCGCGGACCCCGAGTTAGCCCGCGACACCGTGGCCGACTACCTCGAGCAAGTCTTCAGCACCCTCAGCAACACCGGCAATGCCCTGCGCGTGGATTCCTAATTCAACCGACCGCGCCCGCGGCCTCTGGCGATCGCAATGGGTCCCGCACCCTCGGCAGTCCGTCACCGAGTGGGCCGAGGCAAATCTCAGCTTCTCCTCCCGCTTCACCTCATCCCCGGGGCCCTTCCGCGTCCGCAGCTACCCCTACATGCGCGAATGGCTCGACGCCTTCCACCCCGCCAGCGGCGTCCGCTCGATGGCCCTGCTCTGCGGCGCCCAGGTGGCGAAGTCCACCGCCATTCAAGTCGGCATGGCCTACCGCCTGTGCCGCGCCCCGGCGCCAGCCTTGTGGGTCCTCGACACCCAGACCAACGCCCAGTCGTTTTCCGAGTCCCGCTGGCAAGTCATGATCGACGACAACGAAGTCCTCCGCGCCGAGCTCCCGTCGAACAAAGACAAATTCAAAAACCTCGACCAAGCCTTCCGCCGCATGCACCTCTGGTTTGTCGGCTCAAACTCCCCGGGCAACCTCGCCGGCCGCAGCATCTCGCTCCTCTGCCTCGACGAGGTCGACAAATACAAAACCAAAACCAAGCAAGAGGCCGCCGCCGTCCAGCTCGCCGTCCAGCGCACCGCGTCATTCCCCATGGCGCTCATCGTGCAAACCTCCACCCCCACCACGCAGGAAGGCAGCATCTGGAAAGCCTGGCTCGAAGGCGACCAACGCCGCTTCTGGGTCCCGTGCCCCCATTGCTCCGCCGCCACCACCCTCGCGTGGCCCATGATGAAATGGGACGACGACGCCCGCCTCGACCAGGACAAATGGGACCTAAAGCGCGTCCGCGAGACCGCCCGCCTTGACTGCCCCCACTGCGCCGGCCCCATCACCGACGCCCTCAAAACCAAAATGCTCCGCGACGGCCATTGGCGTGCCGAAAACCCCGGCGCACTCCCCGGCCATCGCAGCTACCACCTCAGCGCGCTCTACTCCGTCCGCCGCAGCTTCGGCGCCCTCGCCGTCAAATTCCTCCAAGACAAACAATCCCTCATGGGCCTGCAAGACTTCGTCAACAGCATCCTCGCCGAGCCTTGGGAAGAAGCCATGACCACCGAGTCCCGCCCGCTCACCGTTGGCGAATACACCCTCCGCGCCCCCGCCGAAGAAGGAACCGCCCGCATCATGGCCGTCGACGTGCAGCAAGACTGCTTCTACTTCGTCTGCCGCTCCTTCGCCCGCGACGGCAGCAGCAAACTCATCGACGAAGGCCGCCTCACCACCTGGGCCGACATCGAATTTAAAGTCACCGAACTCGGTCTCGACAACCTCCGCAACATCGGCGGCGCCATGGCCAAACTCGTCGTCATCGACTCCGGCTTCCGCACCGACGAAGTCCTCGACGTCTGCATCCGCAATCGTTACATCCCGGCCAAAGGCGAAGACCGCGCCGAAGGCTACGGCGTCAAGCTCGGCAAGACCCTCCGCAAAGCCATCAGCGTCATCAAGCCCTATCGGCGCGGCTGGTTCCTCATGCTCTTCAGCTCACCCGCCGCCCAAGACGTCCTCGAGTGGCTCCGCGGCGGCAAAGGCCCCGCCTGGACCGTGGCCGCCGACGCCTCCGAGGAATACAAAGCCCACCTCGATGCCCACCGAAAAGTGGTCCGCCGCAGCCCGCTCACCGGCCGCGAGACCTACCTCTGGAAGCAGATCGGCCGTCGCCCCAACCACATGCTCGACGCCGAGCTCATGATCCTCGCCCTCGCCGAATTCGGTAACATCATCAAGCCCAAGCCCGACCCCGCCGAATAATTGACACGCCCCCAGTCGCGTGTCTCCGCGCGCGTTCATTTTCTCAGCCTGGTTAGCCTCCGGAAAGTCAGCAGCGAAAACGATCACCGCCCTCGAGACCATCGGCGCCAACCAATACAGCGCCAGCAAAGAAGGCGGCCGCCTCCTCGTCTCCGCCAGCATGGGCGGCAAGTCCTTTAGCTACTCCCTCCCGCCCGACATGACCGCCAGCACCGTGGCCGAGCTGGCGCTCTCCTGCTGGGCCCTCATCAAAGACATGACCGACGCCCAGCTCGAGGCGTATCTGACGCGCAAGCCGCAGAAGACCATGATCGCCGCGTTCAACTACCCGCTCACATGAAGATCGCCGACCGCTGGAAACTCCTGACCAAAGCCTTCAACCCCAAGGCCCAAAGCTACGAAGCCGCGCGCCCGTCCATCCAGCGCCGCTTCCCCTACAACGCCACCGCCGTCGACTCGCACATCGACGTCAGCGGGGCCGACCGCGAGCGATTGATGAAACTTTCGCGCTGGCTTTACAACAACGCGCCCTTCCTGCGCGGCCTCATCACCGAGAAAGCCCGCTACGCTGTTGGAGCAGGCATCCGCCCGCAGGCCCGCAGCGGCGACGAAGCCTGGGACGCCGCGGCCGAGACCTTCTTTGAGCAGTGGTCCCGCGTCGCCGACGTGCAGGGCCGTTATACCTGGCGCGAAATGCAGCGCATCGCCAGCGTCGCCATCGACCGCGACGGCGAAGTTTTCTTTCGCACCGCTGTGCAGAGCACCGGCTACCCCGCGCTGCAGCTCATCCTCGCCCACCGCATCGGCGACGCGCGCAGCAGCATCTACGAGCCGAGCAACCCTGCCGCCCGCGAAGGCGGCCAGAACGTCATCGACGGCGTCGTCGTCAACGCCCAGATGCGCCCCATCTTCTACCGCCACTTGATCGGCGACGGCACCGACCCCTCGCAACGCTACGAGGACATCCCCGCGCAGCAACTCATCCACGTCGGCGAAGCCAGCCAAGGCGACGAGCTCCGCTACGTCACCCCGCTCGCCCCCTCGGTCAACCACCTCCGCGATGTCGGCGACGCCGTGTCGTTCGAGAAGATGGCGCTCAAAATCTCCAGCTACATCGCCTTGGCAATCAAATCATCGAACCCCCAGGGCGCCGACTTCTTCGGCGAAGGCTCGACCTCGATCAACACCGAAGGCACCAACGAAATCACCGTCGAATCCCTCGGCAACGCCGGCGGCGCCATCCCGCGCCTCTCCATGGGCGAGGATCTCATCTCGTGGACCTCGAACCGCCCGTCACAAAACTTCCGCGAATTCTGTGACGTCCTCCTCCGCGAAGTCTGCTTGAACCTCGGCGTCCCTTGGGAATTCGCCGCCCGTCCCGCCGACGCCGGCGGTGCCGCCCTCCGCGCCGTTCTCGTCCGCGCCCAGCGCACCTTCGAGCAACGCCAGGCCCTCCTCATCGACCGCCTCTGCTCCCGCGTCTGGGCCCACGTCATCACCATCGCCATGCAGCGCGGCCTCCTCCCGCAGAACGCAAACTGGTTCCGCGTCGAATGGCAACGCCCGGCCGCCGCCTCCGTCGACTACGGCCGCGAAGCCGCCGCCAACCTTGCCGACGTCCGCGCCGGCCTGCGCACCTACGCCGAGGATTACAGCGAGCGCGGCCACGAGTGGAAGGACCAACTCCGTCAGCGCGCCGTCGAAGCCAAGTATCTCGCTGATCTCGCCGCAGAATTCGGCATCAGCCCCGACAGCATCGGCACTTTCAATCCGAACCCTGCACCCGTGACACTCGCGCCACCCGCGCCCGCACCAGATGGCCGTTGATCTCAAGCCCACCGAGGCCATGGCTGCCGAGGCCGAGCGCGGCCTCGCCTGGCGCGAAGAGTTTAATCGCGGCGGCACCGAGGTCGGCGTGGCCCGCGCTCGCGACATCAAGAACCGCAAAAACCTTTCACCCGATACGGTCAAGCGCATGAAGTCCTACTTCGCCCGCCACGAAGTGGACAAACAAGGCGAAGGCTTCAGCCCGGGCGAGGACGGCTATCCCAGCGCCGGCCGCATCGCGTGGGCCTTGTGGGGCGGCGACCCCGGCCAATCGTGGGCCAATCGCAAAAGCGACGAACTTGACAACGAGGCCAGCAACATGGGCCGCAACTCCACATGGTATGCAATTTCTTCGACCGACGACCGCGATCCCGACCAAAGCGTTGAGGTTTCTCTTTACGATGAGATCGGCTTCGGCGGAGTCAGCGCCAAACAATTTGCCGCGGACATCAAAAAGCTCAAAGGCCAGCACATCGACCTCCGCATCAATTCCGTCGGCGGCAGCGTCACCGAAGGCGCCGCCATCTTCAACGCCCTCAAGCGACACAAAGGCGGACTGACCGTCCACATCGACGGCCTCGCCGCCTCCATGGCCTCCGTGATTGCCATGGCCGGCGAAGAGACCCGCATCGCCGAGAACGCCCTCCTCATGATCCACAACCCCTGGAGCATGACCATGGGCGACGCCGACGACCTCCGCAAAGAAGCCGACGTACTCGACAAACTCAAAGCCACCTTGGTCAACGCCTACGTTCGCAAGACCGGCCAGCCCCGCGCGGCCATCGAGCAGATGATGACTGACGAAACGTGGATGGACGCCCAAGAAGCCCTCGAGCTCGGCTTTGTCGACGAGATCGACGCCCCCATCGCCGCCGCCGCGTCCGTCACCCCCGAGCAGGCCCGCGCCCGCTTCGCCCAATTTCAAAACACTATGGCCAGTAAACCCGCACCCGAGCCCGCCGCCCCGGTTGACACCGCCGCGGAGGATAATATGAACGCCGAACTTCAAGCGAAAGTTGACGCCCTCCAGGCGGAACTCAGCGCCAAAGTCGAAGCCGAAGCCGCCCAGGCGCAAGCCGCCGAGGACACGGCCAAGGAACTCGAAACCCTCAAAGCCGAAGTCGCCCGCCTCTCCAGCGAAGTCGCCACCCGCGACGAGGAGATCGCCACCCTCCGCGCCGAGCAGAAAAGCGCCGGCGAGCAGGCCGCCGCCATCGTCGCCTCCGTCGGCATCGACAACAACGCGACCCCGGTCGTGCCCGAGTTGACCGCCGCGCAGAAATTTGCCGCCCTCGAAGGCCCCGAAGCCACCCAGTTCTTCCGCGCCAACAAAGCGGAGATCCTCAAAACCTTCTACTCCTAAACCTAACCAACCACTCTTATGGCCACAATCAATTCAGCCCTAAACGACAAGCTCCTGGCGCAGACCGCGCTTGAGGCTTTCACCGCGGAACTCCTTCCGCTCAACGTCTTCACCACCTCGTATTCCAACGAGGTCGTCCGCCGCGGCGCGACTGTGGAAGTTCCCTTGGTGGCGAACCTCACAGCCACAACCTTTGACGACGACTACGGTGGCACCGGCGGCACGCTCAACACCGTGTCGATCACCGTCGACAAGCACAAGATCGTGACGGTCTCCTTGAGCGACACCGAGTATTCCAAATCCTCGATTGCCGAGCTGACCAAGTTCGCCAACCAGCAGGGCAAAGCCCTCGCCCAGGCGGTCCTTACCTCGGTGCTCAACCTGTTTGTCACCACCGCAGGAGCGGCCGCGCAATACACCGCGTCGGTCACCGGCGCCTCGGCCTTCACCATCACCAACGCCCGCACGCTCCGCAAGGCGCTCACGGACGAGAAGGTGCCCATGACCGAGCGCAGCCTCATCCTCGACAGCGCCCTCTACGACAGCCTTCTGTCGCAGGCCAACCTCTTGGACGCCTCGCAGTTTGGCGCCCGCGACACTATTGCCGAAGCCCGCGTCCCGCGCCTGCTCGGCATGAACGTCTACGAGTCGGTCATCCTGCCCTCGAACAGCATCACCCTTAAAGGTCTGGCCGTTCACCCGAACGCCGTCGCCGTGGCCGTGCGCTCGCTTGAGCCGCAGGCCCCCAGCGAATACCTGGCCGCCACCACGATCACCGATCCGCAGAGCGGCCTCTCGCTCGGCTACCGCCGCGTGTATAACCCGCTCAACGGCCGCCACAGCGCCTCCTTCGAGTGCGTCTTCGGCCACAGCCGCGCGATCACCGGCGCCGCCAAACTCATCACGGGCTAATCCGCCCCGTCAGCCGCAACACGAAGCCCCCGGCCACCGCCGGGGGCTTTCGTTTGTTGACAAACCTCCACCGCCCAGAGATGGAGAATTCGAGCCCGCGCGAGCAGATCGCGCTTTGCCTCATCGTCGGCAACGAGCCCAAGCGCCTCGACCGCTGCCTCACCCAATTCGCCCCCGCCGTCAGCGAGATGTGCGTTGTCCACGCCACCGGCGCCGAGGCCAAGAGCCTCAAAGTCGCCGAGGTCTGCCAGAAGCACGGCGCCAAATACGACGTCTACGCCAACGCCCCCGGCAACGATTGGCCCCACGTCGACGACTTCGGTGCCGCCCGCCAGCAGTCCTTCGACCTCGCCACCAAGCCTTGGGTCCTCTGGATCGACGCCGACGACGTCCCCGGCGACAACTTCGCGCCCGCCCTCCACGAGCTCTTCACCAAGTTCGCCGCCGACTTCGACGCCTTCGCCCTCTACCACGACGTCGCCGGCCGCGGCATCGCCCACAACCTCCGCGAGCGCGTCGTCCGCCGCGACCGCGGCAAATGGATCAACAAGATCCACGAAAACTTCCAGCTCGCCCCCAACGCCAAAATCGCGCGCTGTGACGCCCCCGTCGTCGTCCACTTGCCAGACGACGAGCCCAAGCAAGGCAGCAACCGCAACCTCACCATCCTCGAATCCATCCCCGAGGCCGACCGCACCCTCAGCGAAATCTACCACCTCCACGGCGAATACATGGGCGCCGGCCGCAAGAACGACGCCATGGCCATGGCCAAAAAAGCCCTGGCCCATCCTCGCCTCGAGCCCACCGAACGCTACGAACTCTGCCTCAACATCGCCGAGATGGCCCGCCCCGACATCATCGAAACCGGCACGCCCGAGCACGCCGCCATGATGACCGCGCTGCACAGCGCCTACCGCACCGCGCCCAACCGCCGCGAAGCCCTGGCCCTCCTCGGCGCCCTCCACCTCGACCTCGGCGACATCGTCCGCGCCGAAGCCTACCTCCGCAGCATGATGGCCCTCCCGCGCCCCATCGAAAAAGTCTGGACGCACCGCGACGGCCTCTACGGCTGGGCAGCGGAGACTCTCTGGACCCAGCTTCTCCGCATGACCGGCCGCACCGCCGAGGCCGACGCCATCGAGACCACCCGCCTCGCCGCCCAGACCGCCCCGACCATCAGCCTCATCCAACCCGTCACCGTCCGCCCCGAGCAAGCCGCGCGCACCCGCAAGCTCTTTCTCGACGCGGCCAAAAACGCCGAACGCATTGAGCACATTTTCGGCTTGCCCGAAGACAACGCCGACCTAACCATTCTTCTCCGCTTCCGCCACGCGCCCGATCCCGCCACCGCGGCCGCCGGGCAGATCCTCGTCCACATCGACGACGAGACTGCCCCGCCGCTCCACTGGGACCAGCGCATTGTCGACGCCCTCGAGGGCGACGCCGCGGCCACTGCCACCGTCTCCGCCCTGCACTACCGTCGCCGGTGAAAACGGTCGACGTCCTTTACCACTGGAACGAGCCGCCGTCCTTCGGCGCCTTGGCCCTGGCCGATGCCCAGCTCGCCGGCGTCGTCCGCGCCGCCGTGCCCATGATCATGTCCACGTCGGACCAAGTCCTCAACGTCCTCCGCCGCTCCGACTCCGACGCCATCCTCTGCGTCTCGCCCGCGCAATACGGTTTGTTTTTCGACGAAGCCTACCGCGCCCTGCGCGCCATCGGCAAACCGCTCCTTGGCTTTTCCTCCGAGTGGTGCTTTGGCAACCCCATGACCGCCTACGCCGCCTTTGAAGACTCCGCCGACCGCTTCGACGTTTCCTTCTACGGCCAAGCCTGCGACATGGACGTCATGCGCGCCCGCGGCCGCCGCGCCTTTCTTGCCCATAGCTGGGTCTCCACGCTGGCTTTTCGCCCGGGTCCGCCCATCGCCCAACGCACCCCGCGCCTCGCCTTCATTGGCGATACAAACGAATACGCCCCCGGCGTCTACTCCAGCCGCCGCCGCCTGCTTGAGCCCTTGGTCAAGCGCGGTCTGGTCGACGTCTTCAACATCTGCAAAGGCGTGCAAACCGCGCACCACGTTGCCCACCTATACGCCAACTACGCCGGCGTCTTCTGCCCCGCCAGCAACGGTCGCGCCCAGGGCATCCGCTGCTACGAAGCCGCCGCCGCCGGAGCCCTCATCGTCGAAGCGCAACCCATGGACCCGCGCAACGAATTCTTCCCCGCCGACACTCACCGCATCGCCTTCGACCCCGAGATCGACGCCGACGCCTTGGCCGATGCCGTCGCGGCCCTCGACTTTGCCGCCCTGCAACCCGTGGCCACCGCGGCCCATCAGCTCGTCCGCCAGCGTTTCCACTGCGCCGGCGCGCTGCGCGCCATGCTCGCCACCGCTGACACCGCCCTCCGTTAAATGTCCCAGTTCGCCCAAGCCTACACCGCCGGCTGCACCGAGGCCGTTAGCACCATCGCCGACCAGATCGAATACCGCGAGCGTTGCTATGCCGCCGTGGTCGGCGAGGAAACCTACGCCAACGCCCTCGGCGAAGGCGGCTTCGAGGCCCAACGCAGCCTCACCGCCACCGTCTTAAAGGCCGGAGCTCCCGAGTTCCGTATGGGCGGCGTGGTCAAATACTGCGGCCGCCGCTACCGCATCGTCGGCATCGACACCGACACCGCCGCGATCGACCTCACCCTCCAAGCCCCCGACCAGCGATGAGCACCCTTTACTCCATCGAAGAATCCCTCGAACGCGCCGCCATCGCCGTCCTCGAGGACGACACCGACCTCGCCGACGTCCGCATCGTCAGCGCCGACGAGTCCGACGAAGACGAGTTGCCGCAGATTACCGTCCGCGCCGAGAAACTCGACGAGCTTGTCCTCGGCATGCAGACCTGGAACTGCCGCCTCACCATCACCCTGACCACCGCGGCCGACGAAACCCCCGACGCCGAGCGCAACGAACGCCGCCTGCCCGACACCGACGACACCGACGAAGGAGCCGCGGGCTTCAAGTCCCTTTGGAAAACCTTGTCCGACTTGGTCGATGCCGACCAGTTCCTCACCGACTTGAACGCCGAAGACATCGTCAAAGTCTGGGGCTTGGAATTTGATCCTGTAACCTATGAAAACGAAACCCGCAGCTTCCGCCGATCCCTCAACGCCCGACTCTGGTGCAACGAGGCTTTCCCCGCAGCCTAAACCACATTTAGGCCAAGCCCCCTGGCGCATAGTTGATGGCCAGTTTGTCCTTATCCCTAACTGGCCAGCCGCGCTGCAAGACCCAGACGTGACCGCCGCCATCAAAGACGCCGTCTACGAAGGCTACGAGCAAGAGCAGGGGACCAAGACCGGCATCTATCGCGTGTAGCGAGGTTGACAACGCTGCCGAAGTATTATGGCAGCCACCATTGTCGGACTCACCAGCATCACTTTCGGCGGTTCTTCGGAAACCACCTGCGTTTTCACCAGCTTTTCCCAGACCTCGGACAGCGACAAAACCATCGTCGTTGACGAAGACGGCGACATGGTCGCCGCCGCCTATCACGGCAAGAAGAGTGTCGCCTCTCTCAGCGGCTACATTAAAGCGTCCCTTCCGACCATCGGCGCCAGCATCACCTTGGCCAACGCCACCGCGAGCCTGGCGGGCGTCACCGGCACCTTTTTCGTCGACAGCGTTGCCGTGTCCCGAGCGCCCAATGATTTTCAACAGGTGACGATCGGCGCGACCAACCACCTCTTCTAACCCCGGGGCGCATCGCGCCCCCAGAGATATAGAGATTTATGCAAGTATCTTACTGGGCCACCACCGACACCAAGCTGGCCGCCGTCCTCTGCACCGTCGGCGTCAGCATCCGCCAGCAAGACCCCATTAGCCGCGTCGTCCAGAAAGGACGAGAGACCGTCCACTACTGGTTCTCCTGCGAAGGTGCCGCAGGCCTCACCACCGGCCAGATCGCCGAAGCCATCCTCGAGGGGCAGGAAGCCTGCGAGGCCCTGCGCGACACCTTGCCCGATCTCCCCGGGGCCCGCGCCGCCCTCTACAACCGCGAGCTCCTGCTCGACGTCATCTTCAAGCGCACCCGCCGCCTCGTCATGGTCAACCTCCCGCAGGGCGGCATCATGCTGGCCGACGAAAAACTTTCCCCCGAGACCAAGCGCCAAGTCGCCCAGATGGTCCTCTGAAATCTTAAATCTGAAATCTTGAATCATTATGGACATCGACCCAGAAAAAAGAGAGTCGCTGCTCGAGGTCTCGGCCTTAGCCAGCGAAGAACAAGTCAACGGCATCACCCTGCGGCCCGTCACGGCCGCCACATGGAGCCTGCTGGTGCGGCTGAAAAACAGCTTCGTCACCGGCGAGCCCGACGGCGACTACGCCTTCGCGGTCTACTCCTTCGTCTATCTGCACTCGCTGCCGATCATGGACATCCGCCGCCGCATCGCCACCATCGACGACCTCAAGGCCGACATCTATGAGTGGATGGACAAGCAGGCACCGGCCGATATGTTCGCCTTCACGCCGTGGATCACCGGCCAGATGGAGCGCGTCGCCGCCACCATCACCCAAAGCGCCTCGGTGGAGCCCGCGGAGGGCGAAGGCCCAAAAGCCTGACGGCCCGCCCGGCGTGGCAACTGTGCCTCGCCGCCCGCGTGGCCAAATACGGCATCTCCATCGAGCAAGCCATCTGGCATTTGCCCCTGGCCGCGCTTAACCAGCTCCTGCTCTGGGACGACATCGTCGGCGGACGCAAGCCCCGGTGGTCCGATAGCGGCGAGATCGGCGCCCGCAACATCGACGCCCTGCTGGCCGAGGCGCTGACAGGCGGCGTGTAGTGTGCAAGTCAAGGTTACGCCCGACGAGAAGGCCGCGCGCCGCTTTCATTCTGCGATCCAAGACCTGCGCAAACTTAGCGGCAAGGACTTCGAGACCGTAATGAAAGCGGAGCTCTCGGCCATGCTGGCCAGCGCCGTGCGTTCAACCAAGAAGGCCACCCAGAAGAGTATTCAAGCCAACCACGACAAACGCCCTGGTGCCCAATATGCCTTTAACTACGCCGGCCCCGAAAGCCGCAGCGGTAAGACCTACTCGGCCGCCGACGTGGCCCGCGCCCAGACCCGTGCCGCCCAGCGCCGGGCCAAGGGCAAGAACGGCCGCCTCGTCTACTACTTCGCCCGCGCCAACGAGCCCAAGGCGTATCCCTCCTGGCTGTGGCGGCAGATTCAAGAGCAGCGCGCGAAATCCCTGGTCAACAAACAAAAAGCCCGCGGCCTCGCGGCCTCGATGTTCGTGAAGATCGGCGAGGGGCTGGGCATCCCGGTCAAGGCACCGGCCTACCTCCGCACCGCGGCCCACCACAAAAAAGGGGAAATGCGCGAACTGATCCAAGTCATCAGCAAAGGAAGCGGCGACAAATACGAGGTAGGCTTCGTCAACAACCTCGGCTACCTCAACCGCTGGGCGCAAGCAGGCACCGCCTTTCGCAAGGCGCTCAATGCGCGGGCCAACTACTTCAGCCGCGCGGTCAAACTCGCTGCGGCGGGCAAGATCAAGAAGACGTTGGATCGCTACCCCGGGCTGGCGTCCACCTCTTGACACTGAAGGGCGAAGCAAATGGCCGGAGAATCCATCAGGTTTAACGCCTCGCTCAACACCGTCGGCTTTAGCAGCGGCGCCAAGAACCTTCAGAACATTGCCGCCTCGGCCAGCGCCGGCATCTCCCGCCACTTCGGCAAGATCGCCGCGACCGTGGTCGGCATTGGCGCAGCCTTTTTCGGCGTCCGTGCCGCCGTCGAATCTTTCAGCGCCGCCATCGCAATGGGCGGTCAGCTTGATGACCTAACCAAGCGAACCGGCATGGCCGCAGGAGAAATTTTAATTTTACAAAAAGCGTTTGAGCTTGGCGGATCTTCAGCGGACGCAGTTGGTGGAACGATTGACAGGTTGAGGAGATCCATCGTCGCAGCAGGCGAGGGGGGCAAGGAGCAAGTCGAAGCCTTCGGCAAGCTCGGGCTTAACTTCGAGCGCCTCAAAGAACTTAGTCCGACTGAGCAACTGCAAGCCGTGGCAAACGCATTGAACGGCGTGGGCAACGATTCCGAGCGTTCCGCCCTCGCAATGGATATTTTTGGCAAAAGCGGAGGCGAGCTTATTCCTTTGTTTAGTAATTTTTCGGGCGAATTAGATAAGGCTCAACGCTATCTTGGCACAACTCCTCAAATTATGAGCCGAGTCGCAGAAAAATTTGCAGACTTGAGAGACAACCTTGCCGCCATCGGCGAAAAGGGCAAAGAGTTTGCCGCGGGCCTGCTCGAGCAAATCGCCCCGGCTCTGGTCGACGTGACCACCCGCCTGGCCAACATCGACGCCGCCGGCTTCGGGGCCAAGCTCTCCGAATACGCCGCCGCCACGCTGGCGTGGTTTGCCGAAACCTTCAAGCTGGGCACGGCGCTCAATCAGATTGAGATTGCTATTAAAGCAATCACTGAAGGCGAATTTGGCGAGGGGCTGTCGCTCATGTTTATGACCGCGCGCAACACCGCGCTCAACGCCATCAACGAGATTGTCGCCATGGCTATGGCTGCCGTGCAAACCGTCGGCCAAGCGGTTCAGTCTTTGTTTTCCTCGGGCTCGACGACCATGGGCTTCATTGAAGGTTCGTTCCAGATGCTCGGTGCCAAGATCGCCACGGGCATTTTCGACGCAGTCGCCAGCGTTTTGGAAAAAATTCCCTTCATGGGCGCGGCGGCCGAGGCCGTGCGTGGAGCGCAAGAGGAAGCCGAGCAAGCCATTACCGACATCAGCAACATCATGCACTATGAGGCCGATAACCTCAAAAGTGAGTGGGGCGGCATCATGGCCGAGATGCCCAAGGAGTTTGCCGATTCCTACGCCGCCAATGCCGCAAACCCGCTGATCGAAATGCGCGACCGATTGGCCGAGGCCGAAGCGTTAGCCGCCGGCTTGGCCGAAAATGTTGCGGCCGCCGGCACCGCAGCCGCAACCGTCAACCCCCAAGTCGCCGCAGCCACCGAAACCCCCGAAGAACGCGCCGCCCGCGAGGAAGCCGAGGCCCGAGCCAAGGGTGGCACCAAGGGTCGTGGAGGCCGAGCCGAGCGCGCCTTTGATCCGACCACCGACTTCGGCCGCGCCCTGCGCGAGCGTGGCGAGCAGTCAGTCCGATTTGATCCGGCATCTTCGCGCTTGAGCAGCACCGGCTTCTGGGTCGAGCGGATCAAAGAAAAGTTCAGCGTCGACAAAACCGCCGCCAACATCCGCGCCGACCTGTCGCGGATGGAGCGCCGCGAGCGCAGTGCCATGGACCGCGCCGACCGCTTCGAGGCCGCCGGCCAATTCGGTGCCGCCGAGCGCCTGCGCGGCCGCATCGACCGGCGCCTGGCTGAAAAAGAAAAACAGCTCGCCCAGAAATACGGCATCGACCCGTCGAACCAAGCCAAGACCCCCGAAGAACGCGCCGCCGAAGAAGAAGCCATGCGCCAACAAAACGCTGCGCCCGGAGGCAAGTCCGACTTGCAATCCGTAGTCGACAACATTTTGAGCCTCCTCAAAAAGCACGTCCCCGCCATCGACGAAAAACTTCCTCAAACCGCCCTCGTCTAACCCATGCCCTCCACCATCATCGGCAGCACCAGCTGGAACGCCACCGGCCTCGTCCTCTCCGCCCAATCCGCGCAGGAGCAAGTCACCGGTCTGGTCAACGTCCAAGTGACCTACGTTGCCCCCGCCACCAAGCAGGCCCAAGCCAGCGCCAAATTCTACCTCGACGCCCCGCCGCCCATCTGGCCCTCGGTCGTCTACCGCAGCGAACTGGTCACCAACAACCTCTACCTCGTCGATCGCACCATCGAACGGGCCAACGGACTCGTCACCATCCAAGCCAACTACGCCGGTGCCCTCCAGCGGGCGGGCTTCCGCGGCTACTATCTGCGCGAGCAACTGGAGCCGACCAAACGCGGCCAAGCCTACAACTACGGCGACTCCACCCTCGGCATCTTCACCGCCTACGTTCCCAGCGGCGGCACCCGTCGCGTCAGCTTCAACACCGCCTTCATCTACGACGAGCGCATCAAGATCGTCGAGTTCGTCCGCATCGGCCGCGACCAAGCCGTCACCCTGCCCACCTTCTTCCGCTCCGACCTCGCCAGCGTTTTGACCCAGCAACGCGGCGGCATCTACTACGCCTCGTCAAACACATCGGGAGGCTTCAGTTCCGACGCCCCCGAGGCCGCCGCCACCGCCGACCTGTGGATCGCTTCCGGCTCGTCCGAAGCCCTTCGCGCGGGCCTGCTCTCCTTCGAGAAAACCACCCCCGTCCCCTCGACCGAGTCGGCCGAATACGTCACTCCCACCGTTCAAGTTGTAAGCCTTACTTACCGGTTAAGCCGATGATTAACTCCAAAGACAAAGTCACTGGAGTTTACCTGTTCACTGAGCTGGTCAAAAACAAACCGGCCAAGGGCAGCAACGATTATCCCATCGCCATCAAGGCCATCCACCTCGACGAAAACTGGCGCCGCACCACCCTCAAGCCGCCCAAGGATACCGACCCCGCCGCAGGCCTCTACGAAGTCGCCTACGACCAAGACGGCACCCGCATCACCCGCCTCCTGCCCAACGGAGCCAACACCGGCGACCTGCTCTACTGGGACGGCGAAAGGTGGGTCGTCCTCGAGGCCACCCAAAGCAGCACCCTCCACATCCTCGGCATCCAAGACGGCGCGCTGCAATGGGTTGAAACCCAAGACTGCCCGTGATCGCCACCACCGTCGACGAATCCGGCACCCGCCGCGCCGTCACCAAGCTCGTCCAAGGCGAGCGGCTTGTCAGTTGCACCTGTTGCGTTTCCGAAGCCTGCTGCCTTTACGATGCCAACACTCTCTACGAAACAGAGTTTTTGCAATACACCGACTTGCCCGAAACTTGGAACGAGGGCGAATTTAACCGACTTGTCCCACCGCTTACCGCTCCGCAGATGGGCGACAATCCAGACGGATGGTTTGACGGATTCACCGCCTACTACACCGACCCGAATTTTGTCTTCGGCAACATGGGCTACATTGGGATCTACGCTTCGACTAACACCCAGTATTCTTCGGCCATCGACTTTGCACCTGTTGCGCTCGGCACTTGCCTTAACGATTTCTTGACTGATGATTTTCCAGACACCCTAACAATGAATGGCGGAGGTTTTGAAATAACTGTTTATAGAACAAGCCTCTGCCGATGGGAATATACCGATAACAATTACCCATACGGCATTGACGACATAACTGGAACCGTCAGTGGTCTTATTGTTTTTCATGGAGATAATCCAAATGACACTGATAAATGGCAACGCTTTGAAGCGTCTATTGCTTACGACTTCACGCCAGAAGCTCAAGACGCAGGAGCCTTTGGAGGCTTCAAAGAAGCCAACGACAACAGCACACCGATAGGAAATTACGTGTTCAATGATGCGGTGGAAATCACCGTTTTTTAAGATTTGACCTGCCCCCACCAATCCCGCACCCGCGACCGCGGCCAATTCGCTTGCGCCCTCGGCTGGTATGGAGGCCGCCCATGGCTCGGCAACTGCCAAGACTGCATGAGGCGAGGGGACAACACCCCCGAGGCCAAAGCCGCCGCCGACGCGCAGGCCGACCGCAGCCACCCCGCCCACCGCCCCCGCCTCTCCGGATGCTGCGACCGCGCCGACCAAGCGTAGCCGCCTTTGACACCTCCCGTGGGCAAGGATGCAGGCCCGCAAGCTCTACCTCGACACCACCGCCCGGACATTCGTCGCCGACCCCAGCGCGACCCTGCCGCTGCCGCCTCCACTGTTCTACGAAGGCGATGTGGAAAACATCGAACTCTACTTCCTCGAGCCGACCGGGAGCTTCAGCGCCCCTTACGAGTTCGTCAATTATTCCAGCGGCATCACCGCCACCCTCAAGCTCGGAGCGACCACCGCTTCGGCCACCGTGACCAGCTGGTCGGCCGTGACCACCACCGTCACCATCACCGCCTCGGTCTCCATTTCCGGCGGCAGCGGGACGACCGAGATCCAGCGGGTGCAGATGTCGCCCGCTCCCGCCCTCGGTTACTACTCGCTGCAACTTCCGACCCGCAACGTCACGGTCTCCAGCGTCTCGTCCTCCGTCTTCGCCGCCGCCTACCATGCGCTGCTCGACGGCCAAAGCGTCACGCTCACCGGATTCAGCACCCCCTCGGGATTCAGCAACGGCTCCGTCTATTTCATCCGCGACCGCAGCCGCGATGGCTTCAAGATCGCCGCCAGCGCAGGCGGCACGGCCATCACCGCCAGCGTCACCTCGGGCGGCGGCACCGCCGTGGTCCCGACCTACACCACCGGACCGCTGCCCGCCGGAAGCCCGCCTGCCGAAATCGCCGCCGCGCTGGCCGCTGCCGCCGAGGCCAGCACGCAGCAGATCAGCGCCACCGGCACGGCCGACGACTACCGCTTAACCTACGGCGGCAGCTACGCAGGCGCGGACTTCCCCACCGTGGCCATCACCGCCTCGACCTTGGCCGGTGCGCCCGGATTCCTCGGCAACCTCAACCTCAACACCAGCGCGATTACCGCCTTGGTCGCCGCAGGCACAACCGACGTGACCCTCGAAGTCGATGTGACCAACGGCACCCTGCGCCACACCTACCAAAACCCCGCCAACCTTGGGAACGATTTGTAATGAGCTTTCACGCCGCCGCCGATTTTATCTCCCGCCCATTCGTCGCCGTCTCGACCAGCCTCGGCAGCGTATTGGTCTCACTCCTCCCGCACCTTGAAACGGGATTTCGTTTAAGCACGCTTTTTTTGGGCTTCCTCGTGGCCCTGCTTTCGCTTCGCAAAATGTGGAAGGACCGCCACAAATGAGCTGCTGCAATTCCACCTCTGCCGACCTCACTTGGACCCGCGGCGACTCGGGGCGGCTCGATGTCGTCGTGAGGCAGGCGGACGGCGAGCCGTATGACCTTACGGGGGCGACTTTGTTTTTAACGGTCAAGACGGCGTTGACTGATGCGGATGCCGCCGCCGTCATTCGCAAGGAAGTCACTTCGCACGATGACGCCGAAGGAGGCCTTTCGCATTTCAGCATCGCCACGGGCGACAACGCAACCGCCGCAACGCGCTTTTACGACGTGCAACTTAAGGACACCAACAACGGCATCTACACTTTATTCGGCGGGCTGTGGAAAGTGCTGGCCGATGTGACTGCGCGGACGGCTCCGCTTTCGTAATATGGCCGACTACTCCATAGAGGTCGCCGTGCCGACAGTCGGCCCGCAAGGCGTAGTCGGCCCAGTCGGCCCGCCCAACGCGCTTGCCATCGGCACCGTCACCACAGGCGACGAGGGGACCGAGGCCACGGCAACAATCAGCGGCACGCCTCCGAACCAGACGCTTGATCTCACCATCCCGCGCGGCGACACGGGATTGCAGGGCACGCAAGGCAACGCTGGCCCCACGGGCGCGGGCGGGCTGGGCGTCGTGCCTGCGGAAATTTACGCGACCATGCAAGCGGCGGTGGAGGGCGGAATCACCTTCGGCGGCGTTTATCGCCACACCAGCGGCAGCGTCTTTTGGGTTGAGGAACCCGACCCCGACGCGGCGGCGTTCATCGCGTCGAGCGGGGCAACCGATGCGTGGAATATCCAAAAGTTCGTGCAGGGCGTGAAGGACTTGGGGCTGTGGGACGACATGGCCTGCTGGCCCCTGCGCTCAGCGCAGAATGCGGGCAACGGCAACACCGTCTACTCCCTCGGCGGCCTCGGCACGTTCAACGGCACGCGGGTCAATGAGCCGACTTGGGGGGCAGATGGGATTGATTTTGTCGCGGCGAGTATTACGCACATAACTACGCCGCTTGACGTGCAAAATCTCCGCAAATTTACAGCGATGGTTGCGGCAAACCAAACAAGCCAAGTCGGTGCGGCAGACTCAATGATGTCGGCTTGGAACGCAAGCACCTCTCAGAATTATTTTATTCTACGCAAAACTGCAACAAATGTTTTTAACGCACTAACCCGCAGCGCAAGTGCAACGCGTCAGGCCAGCATTGCGGGCGGTGTGGTTACAACGGGCGCATGGCTTATGCACGGCTGGGGCACCCAAGGCGCCGCCACGGTGCCAACAATCAACGCAACAGCAGGCACATCCGTGGCATTTTTGCCCGACGAAACGGGAAGCTCTACCGTCAGCATCGGCATCTTGGCACCGCCAAACAACGCGCCGTTCAACGGGAAAATCGCATGGGCATTTTTCTATAAAGACAACGAGATGACCACCGCGCAACAGTTGTCGGTCTATAATCTCTACAAACAAACCCTCGGCACCGGCCTCGGCCTCCCATGAGCAGCCAATACTACAAAGTCACCGCCCGCGTCGGCGTCCCGCACCAGCACGAGGTCGAGGTAACGATCCCGCTGGTCGGGCCGCAGGGGCCAGCAGGGCCAGCGGGTGCGAGCGCGTGGGA
>Ga0172373_10004737_pt1 | contig 18967 bp, 33 predicted proteins | sample Lak10m_2_FD_114546 | JGI IMG/M metagenome (GOLD analysis project Ga0172373, IMG submission 114546) | Freshwater microbial communities from Kabuno Bay, South-Kivu, Congo - kab_092012_10m | ecosystem: Environmental > Aquatic > Freshwater > Lake | place: Democratic Republic of the Congo...
GTTGATAATGCACCAGCACCTTCATTTGCCACATTGACTTGGACTGATAGCGTTGATGTTTCAACTGGCACTTATTTGGAAACTTGGGCTGATGTAAAAACTCTAACACATACGGTTCCTGCTGGGAAAAGATTATTACACGCTGATAGTGGAACTCTTATTCATTCATTTGCTGATGGAACAAGTGCTTCAGGTTATACGACTGAATGGCGAGTATTAGTCAATGGAGTTGAACAGGATATTGCTTATATCAATTTTACCAATAATGATAATGCAGGTGATTGGTTGAAACATACTTTTACTATGTCAGTAACTGCAGGCCAAGTTCTTACTTTCAAGGTACAAGCAAAAACTCATACTAATGCAGGTAAAATATATACAAATCACGGTCAGTGGCCTGCAGGTGGAGCAGGTGGTATTAGTCGTATCAAATTGCTCTACTTTTAAAATTGATAAATAGATTATATGAAAAAGACAAACGTAATAGTAAATCAAGGAAGTACAAGTTCAGAGTTAGTTGAACTTAAAAAAGGAAGTGGTGAACCGGTTAATTTGACAGGTTTCACCGCTAAATCACATGTTCGACTAAATTATGATTCCCCGACACCAATTCTTGAATTATCAACTGAAGATGGAAGTATAGTTTTAGGTGCAATTGAAGTTGATGGTGAAATTGAATATGGACCAGCAACTAATGGTGGTATTGAAATCAAATATGACGGTGAAGTAACTAAATTAATCAAGTTTAAAGGTTCAGAATTACGTGGAGTAAGAGATGTTGAATTGACAGACGCGTTAGGAGTAACACGTCGAATTGTTGAAGGCGAATTTATTTTAACAAGGGAAGTAACTCATGATTAGTAAAACATCACAAAATCAACAAATCAAGGTATCTGCAGTCGTTATTAAAAAGAATGGAGATATTATCAATTTAGGCGTTATAGCCAAATCAAAAGGAAAGGAGAAATCAAATTATGGGTGTAGCAGTAACAACTAACGCTGGCAAAGTCAAAGCAGCAAATCTTTTAGCAGGTAACGCTGATTTAAATGTTTCAAAATATATTGGGTTCGGTACTGGAACTCATGTGGCAAATGTAACAGATACCGCATTAACAACTGAAGTATCTCGTGTAGGTACTAATTCCCCGTCTTTAGTAACAACTAATATCACAAACGACACGGTTCAAGTTGAACAAGTTTATATCAATGCAACAGCAGGTGTCGTTGTAATTAAAGAAGCAGGGGTATTCGACGCATCATCAGGTGGGAACATGGTTTCAAGTTTTACTTTTGAACCAATTTCATTAGAAATCGGAGATTCATTAGTTATTACATCTCAAATTGCGGTGGCATAATTTATGGCGACTTCATTTCTCAATCGTCTAAAAACGACAATCATAAATAATCCTGGAACGATGAATGGATTTGTAATGGGTCAAGCAGTTGACGGATTTGTTACTTTAGGCCCAGGAGATGATGGGAAAGTTGTTGATATATTAGTTACTGAAGGTTCGTTTTGGGAATTATCAAAAAATTGTGTTTATAACCACTCAACCTATACTTTATCAAGGGGAGACTTTGTTTCAAGTGATAATGGAACATTACGTCCTTTCACAAGCGCAGCACAAGTAAGCGTTGTTCTTTTAGGCGAACGAGTTTTGCCGTTTGTTCAATCAGGTGCAGCCAGCACAGGTCAATCGTTGACTTATGACTCTGGACTTGGTGGTTGGACAAACTCAAATAACCCTATCCCTGACCAAACGGGTAATAGTGGTAAATATCTTTCAACTAATGGAACTGCTACAAGTTGGTCAACTGCCCCAGCACCACTCGGGTATATGTATGGCGGAACTATTACTACTACACCTGTTGCTTCAGCTGAAGATTCTATTGCTATCGGTGATGCTGCAGTAAGTAGTGCTGTCAATTCAATAGCTATTGGTAAAAGTGCAACTTGTGCAGGTACTTCATCCTTAACGATTGGGGCTAATGCATCATGTGGGTCTGGAGCAAGTAATTTACTTATAGGTTCCAGTGCTTTACTTGGTTCTCCTACTAATACACTCAGTATTGGTAATAGCATTTCAACCTATGCTTCATATCCAAACTCATATTCAATAACAATTGGGAATACTGCTACCAATTCAAATACTCACACTATAGTCATTGGTTATGGTGCTAATGCTAATGGATTTGGCAGTACCCAATCTGTTCTTATAGGTAATTCCTCAGCTGTTACTGGGTCAAATTCTGTAGGAGTTGGGTATGGTGTTGATGGTAGTTCTTATTCAGGTATAACGTGTGTTGGTGCTTTCTCAAAATCTTCTGGGTCAAATTCAACTTCACTTGGTTTTTTTGCAAGGGCATCAGCAAATGGTGTTGCTATTGGAAGGTATGCTAATGCAGGTACAAACGGAATATCAATCATTGGTTCATCAGGGGCGACTAATTATTACAATGCCATTGGTTCAGGTACTGTTAATTTAAACTTTATTTTCAGTTCGGCAGGTTGGGTTACTGCTAATAATTGCATATTAATTAGTAGTTCAGGGACTTCATTGGGGTCGGGATTTATAACAACGCCAAGTAACTCTGTGTATCTTGCAGCAGGTGGTGGAAATCATTCTTGGGGATCAATTGATAGTCAACAAATTGCAATTGGTTCAAATCTTGCCCCTCGTTTATTTGGTCAAGTTCAATTGCGTGGTACTAAAGGATTTGAAAATGCATCAAATGACAGTCAGTTTAGTTTCGTTGAAGCAAGAACTAAAACGACTAATGCTACATCAACTTTATTGTGGCTGAATTACACGGATTATAATACGGGTACTAAAAGAATTACATTGCAAACCAATTCAGCTATTAGTTTCAAAGCAAAAGTAATAGCCATTTCAAATGCAAATCAAGCAGCATGGGATATTGAAGGTATTATCTATCAAGGTGCAAACGCTGCTTCAACTGTCTTTATTGGGACTCCTGTTACCACTGTAATTGGTAAATCAGGTGGTGCTTCCGCCTGGGATATCGTCACACAAGCAAATACTACTAATGGCTCTTTAGATTTATTAGCAACAGGTGCAGCTGCAACTAATATTCATTGGTATGCAAAAGTAGAATTATTAGAAATTATCGTATAAGGGAAATACTATGGCATTACAAGTAAATTATAATTCACCAGAGTTTGGAATATTAGCAAATAACGCATATGCCAAAATTGACACATTTAGAGGAAATATAGATGAAGTTCAATTCGATGTGAATTATTACATTTCTCAGGACGCAAGATTAGCCAACAAAAATCCGATTGGCCGTTTTTCATTCACTATTCCTTATTCGGATGGTATGACTTATAACTTGGTTTATGTCTATCTCAAAACCTTACCTGGTTTCGAAAATGCCATCGATTGTTAATTATGATTAATCGTCAACGTAAATTGAGATTTGATGACGATGACGATGCTGGTAGAGGTTATAACGGCCCAGAAAGAAGACGTCAATATGCACCTGAAGAACCACAAAAACCAGCATCAACACCTCTTCCCTTTTGGTTACAACTTGTAGCATTTGTATTTACCCTGATTGTTTCAAGTGTTGGTACTTATATGTCACTTCATGATGAGCAACTTCGCCTTTCTTACGAATTATCAACTTTGAAGAAAGATACTGTCGAAGCAAACGAAATTCATAATAAAACACATGAAAAGATATTCAATCAAATTGAACGCATCTCCGTCCAAACTCAATCAATTGAAGATACTATGACTTCAATCATGCAAACATCAAGGAAAAGATAAATCATGCTTGGTACTAATCCTATTTCATCTGAACCAATTGCTTCTCAGGGGTGGAAATCTAAAATCTATACTTTGTTACTTACTACGCAACTTCAACTGCAACAAGTAATTAATAAGCAAGTACGAGTTAATTATTTCAGTGAAATAACTTTAACATCAAGTATTTCTAAAGTGATAAATAAAGTTGTGGATAACATAGTTGAATTAAAACCAGTGGTAGGCAAAGCGGTAAGTATTACAAAATTCCACGAATTAGAACTGCAAACATATGTTTCAAAACTTATCAGTTCAACTAAAGCAACATTGTTTCAATTATCATCAACTTACACTGCTTTGCTTACAGTTGTTGATTTATGGCGAGAACTAAATGTTATTAGTGTCATAAAAAACGGAAGTCAGAACAATAGCACTTTCATTACAAAACACGTCGTAGCAATAAAAGATTACGTAAAACATATTATTAAATTGGGAGATAACTAAATGAATAAATTATGGCTGATTGTGGAAGCACTATATGCAGGTAAAGAACTGAAGAACCCTGCTGCATGGAAGCAATTTGGATTATTAATTAATGTTTTTGGGGTCATTATTACAGCATTGATTGGATTGGTTCCTGATTTAGTTGTACTTGATGTTGATAAACAAAACATTGTTGAAGGATTTGCATCCCTTGCATTCATTCTAAATATGTATCTTTATCCAGCAACCACTAAGAAAATTGGAGTGAAATCAAAATGAACGTTAAATCAGTGGCAATCAATGGATTGGCAAAAATATTATTATCTAAATCACTTTGGGACCATGTAAAACGAGCAGTTAGCACTGTTAATTCAGCCGAAGTAAGTGGTGAGCAAAAAAGACAAGTTGTAAAACAAGAAATAGCAAACGTGTTCGGTCATCTTGCCGAAAGTATGATTAATTTTGCTATTGAATTGGGTGTCATGTGGTTGAAAACTAAAACTTGATGAATGCGTTTATTATTACTTTTGTTGTTATTTTATTCTACTTGTTTAGCAGAACCCACAGTTGTTGCCTCTCAATCAGTTCCGTCAGTATCAATTAATTATCAAGAATTAGTTCGTATATTCACGCGTAAAGAAATGTTTTGGCCTTCAGGTCAGAAAATTTCTGTCTTCATAAAACCAGTAAATTCGATTGAGCATAAAATCTTTTCTATCAATATTCTCAATTTAAGTCCATACAAATATAAGAACCTGACTGAGTCGATTGTATATGCTGGTTCAAATAATCCTCCTACCGAAATTCAGACCGATGAACAAATGTTGTCGGTACTTGAAAGAACCCCTAATTCAATAGGATATGTCAATTATTCGATAATGTTTAATAAGGATGACCGTTTAGTAACTATAAAAGTCGAATGAAACGCATTATTCCATTATTACTGATAAGTAATACATGTTTAGCAGTTACATTTCAAAAAGATGACATAAAATTGGATGTTAATGGTTATGTTGGATATAAGTATATTGTTTCATCTGAGCAAAACACATCTATTCAATCTGAACCGGAATTAGGATTAGTATTATCACTTCAACTTCATGATTACTTCAGTCTTTATACCCAATTTAAATATGACGAACGAATTGAAGATGCTTTAGTGTATAGTTTTGCTTCGTTTGATTATCCCATTACATCAGACTCAAGTATATCAATCAAAGCAGGTAAATTACGGCATAGTTTAGGTCTTTATAATGACCTTCGTATTAGTCCTCGTACTCGACCACAAGTAATCATACCTCAATCAATTTATTGGAATATTCTCGGTACTATTCTTACTTCAGGTGTTGGAGTTCGAATTGATGCTAAGTGGAAAAATCTTGAAGTATCTTATTCGATAAGTGAACCTGTTATCACTGACCCAGTGTCAGATGCAAAGGTATGGGCGGGTGCACTCATTAATAAAACTAAAACTAAGTTTGGTGATGCTCAAACAGCATATATCAAATATACTGGAGATGAAGGATTAGTTCTAAAGAGTTCAGTTACACGTTTCAATTTAGGAAATGAATACACACCAACTTATAAGTATCTGTTCCCTCAATATTATGATAAGGATAATGTGTTTTTCTTGTTCAATAATAGTATTCAATACACGTGGAATGATTTAACATTGACGGGTGAGCATATGCTTGTCAAAGGTGCTATTAATGAATGGAACAGACCAAGTTTGTGGTCAAATGGATGGAGTGTAAGTGCTAAGTATGAAATCACTGAATATCTTTCAACATACATCAATTACAATCAATACAATTCGCAAATATCAAAGTTGAGTCCGCTTATTCCTTCTTCTCCTGGAAATCTATCAACGACTGGTGATTTGAATGGAGGTTTTAATTATCATCGAGATGATTGGCAATTTGGAATTGAAGCACATCGAATTCAAGGTGCTCGTTGGATGAACTCGGATGATTACAAATCCGACCCAAACGGATATGATACTTGGTGGATGATTGGAATGAACGTTGCTTATTTCTTTTAAATCAATGGTTAAGGCAATGTAAAATGGGGTACGACCATAATGTTTTCGTACCCCATTTTACATTTATAATTAATTAAATTATAGTTGTCATTTTATAGGAAATAACGATGGCTAAAGCATATTCATATATTCGGTTTAGTACTGAAAAACAGAAGTTTGGGGATTCATTCAGAAGGCAGTTTGAAGCAACCGAAAAGTTTGTAAATGAAAATGGTCTTGAGTTGGATGAAACATTAACCTTGCATGATTTGGGGATGAGTGCCTTTACCGGTGATGTGGTATTAGTTCCTTCTGAACATTAAAATTAATTATGAACGACAAATACTGTGTTTATATGACTGTGATATGTGATGTCACACTTAAATTACCAACATTTTATATTGGATCATCATCTGTTGAGCGAGTCAATAACGGATATCATGGAAGTGTGTCATCAATTAGGTTTAAGAAAACATTTAGAAAGTTTTTAAAAACAAATCCAAATGACATATCAACACATATTTTGTCGTATCATAAAACCCGAAAAGACGCATTTAAAGCAGAATTAGAACTTCATCAAAAATATGATGTAGTTAAACATGAAAGTTTTGTTAATTTATCAGAAGCAAAACCTAATGGATATTATGGAGCAAGTGGAGAAAAACATCCATTTTTTGGTTGTACACATTCTGATAAAGCGAAAAAGAAAATGAGTGAAGCACTAACAGGTGAAAAACATCCATTTTTTGGTAAAACACACACGGACGAAGCAAAACAGAAAATGAGTGAAGCAAATTTTGGTAAAACACACACGGACGAAGCAAAACAGAAAATGAGTGAAGCAAATTTTGGTAAAACACACACGGACGAAGCAAAACAAAAAATCAGTAAAGCAATTTATGGAAAAAAACAAAAGCGAGTGATTTGCGAACATTGTGGTAAAGATGTAGCAGTAAATATCTACACAAGATATCACAGTGATAAATGCAAACATAAAAGCACTTAATAAAACAAAACTACTAAACACTCAAAGGAGACTTAGTCTAATTTTTGGTGTTTCAATAAAGTCAGCAAATGATAATATGTACTGCCTTCTTTCTTCTCTGGTTAAACCAGCGGGTAATCTAATAAACTGCTGCTCCAGGGATTTCTTCATTCGGTCCAAGTCGTAATTGAATGAACTGTGTTCTTGATAATATCTTTCGTAAATATCATCTACTGTCATTAAGTTTTACACTTACCCACTCACCATTTCTATAAACCTTAGGATAGAGTTCATATCTCCACCCAACTTTTACTCCATTTATTTCAATAATAACTTTCTCTCTATGTTTCATTATATTCCCTTCATTCCGGTTGGTGGTTGATATCCGAGTATCAGCATTAACGCTATGAATACTGTAAAACTGATGACTGCTCCCCAATCTACTTTCATAGCAATAACCTCTCAGCAAGTTCTTCAGTCGTGTAACGAATTCCATTAAAAATAACGGTTGAAACATCATCAATTCCGTCTGGTTCGTCGAATTCATCGACTAAGTCAATAAAATCTTCAATTAAATCTTCAAACATGTTTTTATACCAATTGTTCTAAAAAGGTATTTATAAAACTTAAAAGTAAGTCTTTTTTGATAAGTGCTTAACAAATGAAATGGGATGTAGTTTTAGTTTTTTCTATCTTAAATAGAATAGACTCAACAAATCGATAAATGAGGACATACCATGAATACAATACATAACGTAACTTTAAATCATAAAAGTGATGTTGGTGCATTTATAAATGATTTACATCAACGTGATATGTTTATCTATAAATGTATCGGGTTTAGAGGTGTAATATCAATAAAGGACTCCAAGTTACATTCGTTTCGTAAGGAGGTTGAAACGAAGATTGGATATCCGAATGCAAGACCTCATATGAAAACCAAAAGAATTGGTATAAACAAATATTCAATTGAATTAGATTGTTCATTATGCCCAAACGTACTTGGCAGTATCTCATTAGAAGATTTATCAAGTCGTGGATATGGAGCATCAAAACATTTTTGGAATGGAATTTGTGAAGTCAATAAAGTTAAATTATTTTCATATGACCATGTCTATGAAATAGAAAGTATTGTGAATGAAGATGCTGCTGTTCAACGTGGTAAAGCATATGTTGCTATGACTGATGCTTGGAGACAAGCAATAGGTGATGGTCATAGAGGTCAAAAGTACAAAACCAAAGCACTTGAAGGTATTACTTGGAAATGGGGAACGATTGGTAATAAGAAAGTTAAATTACTGATGGCAGAGTAATTTGATAAGTGCTTAACAATTAACAGAACCTTAAGTTTTAGAATTCGAGAATCTGATTAGAATAGATTCAACAAATCAACAAACAACAGTGGAGATACTAAGATGAGCAACTATATTACTGAAACCAACAAAATCATTAGACATAACAAAAAAGTTATTACTGAATGGTCACGAAGATCAATTAAATCCACTGATCCTGAATTATGGATTGAACTCGGATTACATGATGACGGAACTTTGGGTATTTACGAAAGACATCATAACAACCCACTTGATGGAAGTGGTCGTTGCCCAGATTATGATGTAATTGCTCACTGCTACGATCCACATCAAGAATTTGATAGAGGTTGGTTAGTGGAATGTGCAAAACGTGCTCTGTATGTAAGGGTTGAAGAAACTGGAGTTACTTTTAAAGTAAAACCTTTAAGATCTTAACATTTATTTAGATAAATAGTTTTAGAATTCGAGAATCTGATTAGAATAGATTCAACAAATCAACAAACCTGGAGAATAAGATGAAATTCAATCATAGATACAAACCAAAAACCGAAGCAGAGAATATTCAATTGAAAGCAATTGAAGTTGCATCAGAGATATTGGAGGAACAATTGGACCTTAAAGATAGAGGTTTAATTCTGATGGCACAACGCCAAACCGGATGGGCAGGTGCTGACGCTTATCACGCTGGACGGTATCAAGAGGAGGAAATCGAAAAGTTCGTATTCGGTAAACCTGCTGGCACTGAAATAGAACGTACGATTAAAATCAACTTCCGTAATTTGGAAGGAAGTACATTGGCATCAATTTTGGAAGTATTGGGACACGAATTTAGACATGCTGTTCAATACCACATGGGTTGGTTGGGATTTGATAACCGTAAGTGGTCAGGAGCATCTTATTCCAAAAACATGAATTGTGATGAATTCAGTGGCAAATTTAGACGGTATTTTAATAGACCTCAAGAAATCGATGCAAGGTTGTTCCAAAAAACCAACGCACAACTTGTGATAAACGACCCAAGATTTAGTGATTTCGTTCAGTACTTGGATACATCGGTTGGTGCTCCTTTAATGAAAGAAGACCGTGAGGCCAATTATCTTGCCACTGGTTTTCCTAAAGAACAGGTGCAGGTAATGTGGTTACGCGAAACTGGCCGCGACGTCTTATACTGGTTCAGTCTAAGTCAACTGAATGAGCGTTTGGCAAAACCGGTCAAAAAAGTTACTCAAAAACATATCAACTTGATGGCAAATGCTGACAATGTACAATTCTTAAAATCACAAGTGTTCAACAAAATATTCGTACCAGTTACGGTGGAGGATTTGGTGTCGTAATAAATACATATTAGCAACTGAGATTAGACGTTAAACATTAATTATACCCTGGAGAAAAACAATGGATCGCAATCCTGAAATATTAACAACTGAAAACACACAAAATAACAAATTAGGATATGTTTTAGATGTAGGTAAACTTCGCGAATTACTCAATGATATGCCTGATAATTTGAAGGTTGGCACTGGTGAAGATGGCAAAATTTCATTTTATGATGACGAAGATGAGGATGAGGATAACTACGATGGACCAACACATGTAATAAAAACATTCATTCCGCTGATTATATTCAAGGGGACATACCCAGGTTTAGGCCCACTTCAGCACCTTAAACTTGCCTTACAACACCCCACAGCAAATGACTTTTTAGAATTTTAAGAAATCATCTTTATCATAACTGGAGAAAAACAATGGATCGCAATCCTGAAATATTAACAATCGTAAATAAATTAGTAACTGACGCAGCAAATGACATATCACACATGGAAAATAAGATTTACTTCTTACATGATGTGGCCGTGGTGGAATGGTGCTTTCGTCTGGCACATGAACGTGGTTTAGACATTGATTCCAAATTACCGGAACTGACACGTAAAGGTAATAGTTCCCTTCTTGGTCGAACCATTGCATTCTTTACAGAGGCAATGGAAGAATTAAACCGCAGAACTGGTCATAAATGCAAAACGGTATTTGCCAACACGCATGGTACTCACCGTGGCGTGGAAATAACTGAGGTGGAAGAATTCATATCAGTTGTAAAACGTCGTCTCGGGTTAATACCATAAAGCACTTAACATATTTTAGGCAACTGAGTTTACACGTTAACCAAAACTGATTAGATTAGAACCGTACAAACAACATAACCTGGAGAAATATCATGGATACACCATCAATCGAAAAACACACATCTGCAATCGAAGCAGCAACTGCTAAACTTGTGGAGTTAGAACCAAAAGTAAAACAATTCAAAGCGGACGGTAAAACACCATTGACCCATTCGGATCAGTGGAATAAATTGTGCCGGGCATTCAAAAAATCACAGTACACCATCAGCGGATTAAGTTGGGAGGAACTCGCTGAATTAAGTGCTGAGCAAGTTGCCGAACTGCTTGCCAAACAACGTGCCTACCAAGAATTGGTAAACAAAATCAAAAAAGTAAACTAAAACTTTCTGGAGAAACAAATGAACGAATTAATCAAATCTATACTTGAACAATCAATTGATGCCGGTTATCTGTCAGATAAGGAAATCGAATTGGTGAAGGAATTCATCAGACTTAATTTAACCGATACACCGGTTGATTACGACTCTGACTCAATCAACTTTTAAACCTATGGATTTGGTCATATTAAAAGGTTTATCTGGAACTGGTAAAGGCACTCGATTATTTCAAGTGGTACAGTTCCTGATAGACCAGGGAGAGGAATTGATACACTTGCAATACGAATTTCGGGGGAACTATTATCCCCTTGGAATTTTATTCCCAAAATACAAGACTTTGTTTTTAGGGAAAGTTGTAAAGGGTAAAATGTACAACTGGAATTCCGGTGACGGTTTATTAACCAAACTGAAACCAGTCTTATTTTTAAAACTACTAAACGAAATACTGCTTACTCATCATTTGGTGTTTGAAGGATTATTGATACAAGGTTACAAATATTCAGCCGGTTTATTTGAAACTTTACCCAACTTAACAAATCTTTACTCCTATTATCTGATTTATGATAACGAACAGCAGTACAAGGAGAGATGTGCCGGAAGAGGTGGTCAAGCGAAATCGACGTCGGTGTTTAGAGCAAACGAACGGTTGGCCTATGAAGTTGTCCGTCCTGACTTCAAGCATCCGCTAAACACCGCTATCTCGGCCAGATTTGACGAACCAGTATGGGGTTTTGGTAAATGGTTAATTAACACATTGTTTCAACAAGATGCTGGGCGCTTTATTCGTTATTCAGAGGAGTTTAATGTTTTGCGTGAAAATCATTGTGCAGATAGCCATGAACTGAATAACGAAATATTTAAACCCCTTTATGATAAACAAAATAATGGCACTCTGTTCCAAACAAATCTGAACCGTCCTGCCAGTCCAATTATCAAGTGGTAAAAGTAATCGTGATAAATAGTACTTTAGTTACTCTTATCACGAATTACATGAAGTTTAAATCCAAATTTGAATGGGAATTTGCTCACCTACTGACAACTGGTGGAATTGATTGGCAGTACGAACCAGATAAGTTCGATTACACAGTTGTTCATCAGTACACACCTGATTTTCGGATTGCATCAAATATTTTTGTGGAAACGAAGGGAAAATGGGATGGTGCCGATAGAGCAAAACATTTGGCCGTACGAAAACAGAATCCTCAATTACAAATAATATTCTGTTTCTACAATCCAAATAAAACGTTATCAAAGAAATCTAAAACAACATATCGTCAGTGGTGTGAGAAAAATGGATTCGAATGGTGCACCCTTGATATATTCAGTATTCGAAACAGCATCAGAAATGCATTTAACGTGATAAAAGAACTAAAATGAAATACTGTGTGTATATCGCTTGGTATAGGTCAACTACAACAAAACGAATTGATGACATGCCACCATTTTATATTGGGAGTGGTATAACACGAGATATATTAGATAGAAAATATTTTGGAAGTCCTACTTCTAAGAAATACAAAAGGAGGTGGAAGAACATTGTAAAAAATGACCCTGACTTGATTGAACTGATTATCATTGAACAATATGATGACCGGAAAGAGGCACTGTTTTGGGAAGGTAAACTGCAAGAATTGTACGATGTTGTTTCTTGTCCAGTTTTTGTAAATCAATCACGTGTCACAAGTAATGGATTTACCACAGCAGGCTACACTTACACAGAAGAAAGTAAACAGAAAATGAGTGAGGCACAATCAGGTGAAAAAAATCCAATGTTTGGCAAAACTCGCACGGACGAAACTAAACAGAAAATGAGTGAAGCACTAACAGGTGAAAATAATCCACTGTTTGGTAAAAAACACAAACGAGTAACTTGCGAACATTGTGGTAAAGATGTAGCAGTAAATAACTACGCTCGATTTCACGGCGACAAATGCAAATATAACTAATTAGGTTGTTTCGCTTTATGAAACAATTGAAACTTCCAACTAAATCAATGGCACGACACATATTGGTTAGTTTGAGATAAGTTGAGAAAGTTGAGAAAAGTTGAGAGAAAGTGTAAGAAAAGTTTTAAATAGATTAGAATAACATTAATAATTCCTGACAGAATTAATTTACAGATTAACGAACTTCTACCTCCAGGGAAGTAAAAGGGGGGGTGGGTGAGCAACATAACTGTCAGGAATTATTGTTGCTCACCCACTCCTTTTTTTATGCCACTTGTAGATGCACAAGTGATTTGCTGACTTTAACTTATTAGGAGAAAATATGAAAACCACAGTATCTGTTAAAAACAATGTCGTAGTCGATCCGACTCGCAAACCAGTGACGGTTCCTTCTGGAAATATAACTGCTGAGGAGGCAACTCAACGTAATGAAATTATGTTGAAAGCAATACGTGAAAGGAGTCGTCGTAAATGATGAATTCGCTATTGGAAGAAAATAAAGAAAATTGGCCGATTTGTTTCGATTGGGCACGAACTCACACTCCAAGATTATTACCACTTGCAAAGGATATTTTTATGGCAAGCAATGGAGTTATTAAGGAGTTCCAATCAATGGCAACCAATATAGATGCTTCATCATCAGATGAAGAAATTCAAGAAATGATAAATTGAGCATCGATATGTCTGAATTGGAACTTGCAATTGTCGATGGAGTAAAGACGACCAAGTTGGATAACTATTCAACGAATTGGTCGGATTTTGTAGAATTGATGCAAGTTCCAATTGTGGTAAAAGAAGATAAGGCGCGAGTGGAGTTAGATGAGAATTACGAACCTCGTGCGCAGGCATTATTATTTGTACCGTGCCACATGGTCAGTACAAATGATGATTATGTAAGAAACGAATGGGGTTTTTATTCAAGATGTGATAATAACGTTTTATCTCGTCAATTAATGGTGTTGGATTTTGATAATGGCAATCCACTTCATTTAATAAGTAAACTTGAAATTGAGGATACCTTCAGCGATTACGAGTATATCCTTTACAGCAGTTATAATAACTTAAAACCGAAGTACAAGTTCAGTAAAAAGATTTGGCTGGAACCTGTTGAGAAATACCGATTAATCATTCCATTGGAAACACCATGTCCACCTCTCGATTGGAAAAAACGAATCAAGGATATGGTTAAAAGATGGCCTTCAGCAGATCATCAACAATTTAAATTATCACAACCATTTTATGTAAGTTGTGTAGAAACTGAATATCAAGATAAGTTTTTTGTAAATTATAATAAAGGAAGGAAGTTCGATTGGAAAAACGAACTGTCACCCGTAAACGAACAAACAACTCGCCCAACAGTTTTTAACGATACCCAATTAGAAGAAGGTGATCGTAATGTTATTATCACCACGTCCAAATTTGGTCAGGTTGGAATTGTTGAACTTTATCATCTATTAACCGAGTCTCAAACTACTCCATGTTTTGCATTCGACCGAGTTGATAATAAACCGGGATGTTACGTTAAAAGGAAAAATGGATATCTGACGTTTTATGATAATAATGCTTCTTCAAGTACAAGATATTGGAAAATTGAAGAGGAAAATAAATCATTAGTTCTGGTTAAAGGGAAGAAAAAGGATGATTCAATTGATAAGGTTCGAACGTTGACCAAGGAACGTCAAAAGGCAGCAGCAGATGAATTAAAACAAATGTTAACGGTCGTTAACGAAAGATATCTATCAGAACACGAACTAAATGATGTCGGTATTATCTTTATTAAGTCTCCCAAGGGAACTGGTAAAACTGTTTTAATTGAAAATCTTGTAAACGAACATAAAACATCTAAAACAACCGGTGGATTATTAGCAATCACCCACCGAATTAACCTTGGATATTCACTTACATCAAGAACTGGGATAAATCATTATCTTGATGAACCAAATCCAGTAAAACAATGGTTGATATCAATAGATTCCATAACCAAGGCAGCAGAACAAACAAGTATTCGTTATTCAACAATTATTATTGATGAGGTGGAACAAGTTTTACGTCATTTAACCTCTGGTACTTTAATTGATAAACGTGCAAAAGTATTCAGTTCTTTTGTTAAGTTAATTCGTCAGGCCAATAGAATTATTTTACTTGATGCGGATATTAGTTCTCGCCTTACATTTGAAGTTATAAGCAGTTTTCGTTATTTACCGCAAAGAGATAAAGTTCAAGGCATTATCAATGAATATAAACCTGGTGGTGGTCGTGTAATTGATCTATTTGGTGATAAGGGCCATTTGATTTATAACTTACAGGAATGTTTGGCCAGACCGGACTCTAATGTCTTTATAGCAACTAATTCAAAAAACTTTACAAATGAATTGGGGGTTATATGTAAAGACGTATTAAACGAAGAAGCAGAAATATTAGTTGTAAATGCTGATACTGCAAAATATGATAAACGCGTACAACAATTTATTAAAAATCCTGAGGAGGAGTCAACCCTTTATCGAGCAATTATCAGTTCTCCAACACTGGGCACCGGCGTTAGTGTAGATGGAACTCATTTCAATCACGTTTATGGTTTTTTTGACCGAGGTATCAGTACTTACTTCGACATCGACCAAGCAGTTAGTAGAGTACGCAATACCAATGCTGCGATGAAAATATGGATACATGATACACGAGATAACGATGAAATATTTCAGGACGAACTTAAACGAATTCATTTAAGATTGGTTAAAGACGATAATTTTACAAAGGAAGAGGCAGAACAGGAACTTGCAAAATTACGTAAAGCAATAGCAGCAAAAGAATTTAATTACAACACTGAGGAAGGATTTAATTACCTCGTTAATCAGTACTTCGAAAGTGCTAAGCGTTGTGAAGAAAAAACTCGCATCAATATTAGCGGACACAAAATCAACTTTACTGAAGACGAACTCCTTTGGTTCAAAACTTATGCAACTCTTGAGGTGGAACATTTAACCGGCCTTATTCAACGCAAACAAAAGTATATTGATTATGTAAAAGATAATAATTTCGTCGTTAGAGAAATTGATATTAACTCAGAGGCAGCGGAATTAGGTAAAAAACAATTAAAGATACACAAACAAAATTACAATAAACAATTGGCAATTAATATCTGTGCAGCAGATGATATTACTGAAGAACAATTTAAGGAACTTGAAAAGTTATTAAAGAAATCCAAAGAACAAGATATAAATGACAACTATCGATTTCAAAAACATTTATTCCAAAAATGGTTAAAGGATATTTCTGATTGTAGTAAAATAACCCCAGATATTGCCGAACAGATGTTGGCGAGGCAGTTCTTTTCCAATTATAAACATTTGGTTTATGCCATAAGGGAAAGTAATTTTAGCAAGGAAATAGATTACGACAATCGACTGAATAACGATAAAGCAGCAACCGACCTGCATCACGCTCATCAATTTAACGAACACACCAATAATTGCGTCAGATACTTCCCTGAATTTAAATCGGTTAAAGAATTATACCAATCATTGATTGAGAAACAATTAACTGTCGACCAAGCGGTTTTGCAAAAAATTGCGGAATATTATAAATCCAACATGAAGGAACTAAACACGTTAACTGGTCAACATGTTAAAAATCCAACCACTCGCCCGTTGTTTGCTTGGAATGCTTTATTTGAAGGAATTGGTCTGAAAATGAATGCAAAACTTAAAAAGTACACATCCACAGAGCGTAAACTAAATCCAAATCTTCCACCAAGCAGATACGTTTATTCCCTATCATCAGTAAAAGGGACTCTTTTTACTCGCAAATTAATCGGCCAAAAACACCTACAAGCAGATACGTCAGAACAGTCAGCACAAAAAACAGCCAAAGAACTGCTCAAGATCAAATTAATCCAGTTATGAAAAACTTGGAAAAACAGCAAAATGTAATTAACCTAGATGTTATTGAACCTTCTTGGTAATAAACTTTTAGTTGTTTTCTATAATAATAACTAAAAGTTTATTACCAAGAAGATAAAACATACATACAAACACACATAAAACGCAGATCTTTAAAATTAGCGAAAATTTGGGTGCTCGGTAAGTGATAAATACATTTTTAATTTCTCTCTTGGAAATATTTTATGAGCACTGAAATAGTTGGGCGAGTAATGACACTTGGCCTTTTTCGCGAATTAACCGCTTACATGTCTGAAGACCTCAGAATGGATTCGTTACCAAACGAAATTTTCCTGTACGAAGATAATGCGGATATTAATCAGCCAAGTTTTAATTTCGATGATCCGAACTGGACTAATTACTCAATTCTTCTTTGGGTCGAACCAGAACTTTATCAAAAACATGGAATTTCGGCATTCTTAAAATAGTATAAATAGATACGTCGTTCTTATCAAACGACATTATCTTATCAACAATCACAGGGGTGTTTATCACTGGAGATTTTATATAAGGTAATCATATAACATATTGTAAAGACCTTAGATGACAGAAAAGGAGCAACTTGGATGAGGTTGCTCCTTTTTTATTGCCCTTAATTTTTTTTATAAATAGTTATATTAGCGGCATCGGTCGAACAAAACATTTGGGTCACATTAGGTTAAATCCCAAAACTTCGTTAGACGCCGTCTATCTGTCAAATTTCGGCATATTTAACAAGTACCTTATGAAAAAAAATACTCTAAAAATCCCTCCCTATTCTCATCGGTTTACTGCTGTAGTTTACGATGGAACTAAAACATATCTTTCTCAACCCTATCCAAAATTTTGGCAGGCAAAATATGCAAAGATGTCAATGTTAATTGAATTGGGATTGATAGATCAATTTCAGTTAATAACCACTGATTGTTCAATCTCTCTGTGGATGGATAACATTAAACTTCGTGAATGGATACCGGCTAAATCATCTGAAATTGATGAAGATAGTATCTCTAATATATATGATTATTGGATAGATAAATTATGTGAATGGAACTCAACTACACCTTACAAATATCAATTACAATGAAATACTTATTCTTATTACTCCTAATAACTGCCTGCTCAACGGAACCAGTTATTAATAAAAATGAACCGACTTATACGACTGATAAGACGGGTTATTACTGGCGCGGGACTTATAATCATAGATGGGGTAATGCACCTCCTCCTGGCGACCGCTGGCATCAATGAAATCAATAAGTGGAATTTATATTTTTACTAATAAAATAAATGGTAAAAAGTACATTGGTAAATCAAAAAATTTAAAATCAAGAATTACTGGTTATAAAAGAATTGCAACAAAACGAAGCAAAACAATTCACCCCGGAATTTTCACTCGTTCATTAAAAAAATATGGATGGAATAACTTTCATTTACAATTATTTCAATTGGAAGAAGATAAGTTAGATGATTATGAAAAATCTTTGATTTTCTTATACGATACTACTGAACCAGATAAGGGATATAACCTTACATACGGTGGAACAGAAACTAAATATACTGATTATGCAAGAACTAAAATATCAGAAAATAGATTAGTTAAGACATTTGAAGCACGGTTAGAGAAAACAATAATATCTGAATTGAAGAAATTAATATTTGAAGCAAAGGAAATTCTACGTTTACGTAAAAAGAAACAAAAAATAGAATATAAACTATCAGACGAATATCAAGAGCAGAAACAAATTAATTATCAAATTGGATTACAGAAGATATTCGATAAAATGCCTGAGACTGTTATTAAAATAAGTAAAGCATTAAAAGGTAAAAAAAAGAAAGGTTATATCAGAAAGAAATTATTAAATACTATTATCTGCCCTCATTGTAATTACGAAGGTAAAACTAATGCTATGTACCGATACCATTTTGATAACTGCAAACAATATAACTATAACTTACCTTAATTCTATCCTATTGAAAAATATACAAAAAAACAATAAGGATTGTTATTTCCTGCCCAGTGGTGGTGGTTTTCACAA
>Ga0172373_10004738_pt1 | contig 18966 bp, 6 predicted proteins | sample Lak10m_2_FD_114546 | JGI IMG/M metagenome (GOLD analysis project Ga0172373, IMG submission 114546) | Freshwater microbial communities from Kabuno Bay, South-Kivu, Congo - kab_092012_10m | ecosystem: Environmental > Aquatic > Freshwater > Lake | place: Democratic Republic of the Congo: South-Kivu...
CGTCGGACCCGTATCCAGCAGGTCGTCCAGCGGGAGGCATCGAAGTGGCCCGACGATGCCCGCACCCAGTTGGCCGACCTGCTCGAACAGATGGCCAAGGACATCCGCGCCAGCGTGAACCCGCCCCAGCAACCCTGACCATCGCCCGTCATGATTTGGGGGATCCTCATTGATCCAGTGGAGTGCTGCCAGCGTAGGAAGTTGGAGGAGCAGCGAACCACCCGCGTTGAGCGCACCCATCCTGCGTCAGCCAAAAGTGCATGAATTCAACAGGGATTTGGCGGAATGCTCCGCCTGCACGAGCATTTTACATCACGCTCCGTGCCATCGAGGCATGTGATCCACTTGCCGCAGAGTATGTTGCGCGAAATACGCCTTCAAGGATGCGAACCCCTGTTTTCATGGATAATGCGACCGGTTTCGTTTGTGACACGCAACTCTCAACTGCCCCATGGCAGTGCAGGATGGCTTGGGATGTGGCTATGCAGGCAGTGGACAGCCGTATCCAGCCTGCCAGGATCCCATGCCCGTGCTCGCTGCCGTGCCCACTGGGCCATTCCAGGGGATTTGCTGGGTGCTTGAACGCTCTCATTTCCAGAGAGCAACGCACTCCGTAATAATACCCAAGGTTTGGCGCAGCCGCCTATTTCCCAGCTCAGAGCTGGCCAGTTCAGCAACTTTGAATGGCACCACTATGGATGCGCGTGCCAAGCAGGATCGTCGCGGATCTTCACGGCCTGTTCTTTACCGAGCAGAACCTGGCCGATCCGGTAAAAGTGGCGGCGCATGGCCCCCGCGTCGTCAAGGTTGCCGACTGGAATCTCGATGACCTCGTAGCCTTCGTTTCGGAGCAGTTCACGAATCTGCCGGTCTTGTTGTGCTGTTTGCGGGTTCCCGTGGAGGTGGCTGCTCATCCCGTCCAGATAGAGGCACACGCCTTCCTTGCGCCCGTCCGGAACCTCGAAGAAGACATCCGGGTAGGTCTTGGGGTGCGGACGACCGAGGTCAACGACCCGGTTCATCACCGGCGCGACGAAGCCAGCACGTAGCAGCATGTCTCGGAGGATTTGCTCCTTTTCGTTGCTGGGGCTGCCGGTCGGCTCCGCGCCCGCCGCCGCCTGCTTCGGTGGAATGTCGTGGCTGAACGCCAGCGCATCAGGGCGGTTCTGAAAACACTGGAGCACCTCCAGGCGGTTGAGATACCGATGATAGTAAGCGTTTCGGAACGTCTGGAGGCAATCAACACACGACGAGGCGCAAGCCGACGGGCAGTGTTCCACAAGATCCGTCGCCTCCGCGACCACCTCTGCCCAATGCCCGACCACCTGATCGAGCAGACCAGACCCACCCGGCATCGGGTCGTAGAGCAGCACGTCAACTTCATCGAAGCCGGGTCGGGCGATGCAGACGAGTTGAAGATCATCAACCTCCATGTCCAGCACCCGCGACGCGCCCATCCTCAACGCCTCGCCCACGCTGTATGCCTCCTTACGGTCATTGCAGACGTGGAGCGTCAGCGCGTCGGCAACAATGTCCGCGTAAAAACCGGTCGGCTCCACTTTCTGGTGGCAACGCTCCGCATGTTCCTGACGGAAATTGTCTTGGTCGGCCACGGACGCCAGCGGTGACCTGCTCTGGCCGCACACTAGACACACTGGATAGCCGAGTTCACCACGCTGCACCTTGCTGGTCGGGCCGACATTCACCAGACGCAGATGAACACTCCGGCGCAGACTGACCTGCTTCGCTCCCCACAGGAATGCCTTACCCTCGCCGTGGCGGTCTTGCTCCTTGCCAAACACCGAAACAGCCAACTGGAACCGGTAATCCTCCTCGTCGGAGATGTGGGATTGATGCGGCAAGTCCACATCACAGATGGGCACGGCCCGGATCGCCTGGGAACCCAGCCCGGTCCCGGCAGCGTCCGCGTTGCCCCCAAACTCAGCAACCGCCTGGTTCTCAATGTCCACTTGCAACCTGACCTGATCGAGCACGCCTTGAGCATCCAGGTGGTAGTAGCGCGGTAGGAAGCGATTGCCGTTCGCGTAGATCAGGTTGCCCGGCACGTATTCTCGCACCGCGACCGACGACACACGGGGCAGGTCGAAATCGGAAAGCCCAACCTGGTTGCGGGGCACCAAAGCAAAGCCAGTGACAGCTCCAACTTCCAGCCCGTAGCCCGGCAGGTAGCCCTCGGACGAAAGCACGCTGTAGGTGTTGGTATCGTCAACACCCTCGGTCTCCCTCCGTCGTCTAGGAGCCTGGCCCTTGAGCTTCTTGATAAATCGGTCGCAGCGGCCCCAGAGCGCGTCCTGATCCGGCTCCAACGTGCCACGCTGGTCACGAATTGCAGAAAGCCGACTTAATTGTTCACGCGCCCACCGGAGGCGACGCCACAGGCGCTTAATGACCTCCTGCAACCGCCCGCTGGATTCGTCAACGTAGCCTTCGAGCTGCCGGTCGCTGACCACCACGGCATCCTCTGTTGGCCAGCCTTGCGCGAACACCTCCTTGATTCTCTGGAGCAGCAGACCCTTGTGCTTGCCAACTATGGTGCCGAACGCGCCGACATCGAAGGGCTGCGGACGCAGGGAGCCATCAGGGCTGAACAGGTAATCCTTGATCTGCCGGGGGAAGCAGGACGTGAGCGTGGACTTGATCTCATCCAGATCGTTGTCACCCAAGGTTCCTGATCCACGCGCCAAGGACTGTAGCAGCGTCAGAATCGTGGCGTGGATATGCTTCTCCAGCATGATCCCGTTCCGCAGATTGAAGCGCGGCGGGGAGACCACCCCCCGAAGCAGCTTGAGCGGCTCCTTGAAGTAGGCCCGGTCGTGGCTGACCGTGCGCGCATACGTAAGATTCACTGCCATCCGATGCCGTCGTCCAGCACGACCCACACGCTGCCAGTAGTTGGAGGTCAACGGCGGCACGTTTCGCATCAGCACGGAATCCAACGCGCCGATGTCCACGCCGAGTTCAAGAGTTGGCGTGCAGACCAGGGCGTTGACCCGGTTGCCGTCACTTTTGAAATCGCGTTCGAGCTGTTCCCGGTCCTCAGCGGGAACCTGGGCCGAGTGCTCACGCGGCTGGAGCATCAGGAAATTCTGATCCAGCACCATCAAGTTGAAGTCGTCCGGACTTTCCTCTACCAGCGCGGTGAGTCCCTCGTTGCAGCGCCAGGCCATGCAGGTGTCCCCTGGCGTCGGTCTCAAATGGCGTCGGCGGCATGTGTTGCAGCGATAGACTCCGTGGTGTGGTTCAACCCGAAGTTTGTCGGCATCAATCTGGTAAGCACCCGTGCAGTTGGGCAGCGGGTTGTTCCTGGAGCCGGTCAGCGTCACCGGCACAAGGATGTCCAGTTCATCCGTCAACACGCGCCAGAGACCCTCGAAGAAGGCATCCACTGAATCTGCCGGGACGCCCCATCGCTTGGCAGCTTGTCGCGGGATGGTCTCACCTCGCTCACTGAGAATCTGGGTGATGCGATCCTTGTCGTCACCATCAGCCCGGCGAAGCTTCAATGCCTTGGGCACACCCGGCGACACGACCAGGTAGCCGCGCTGGATTTCTAGCTCACCGTCACCCCAGAAGTGCGAAAAGATGCGACCTTCCCGGTCGAGCAAGATCGTGTTTCTCCGAAAGATGTCCAAGAGACCGGCGATGCCTTCCGCTAGGAGAGTCGGCTCCACGTGAATGCGCTCGGCCCATTCGCGGATGAACACCACGTCTGCCGTCAAGCCCCGATACGTGACCTTCAGCCGCCCCCACGGCTCAAGACCGAGCCGTTGCTTCACACCCATCGTCAGCTCACGCAGCACCTGAATCCTCAAGAACCGGGCACGTTCCTCCTGATGCCGGAGGCCCTCGGCCTCCTTCCGATGAACTCGCCAGACCTCTGGGATCAACGCCCGGCTCAGGTCGTCGTTCTGTTCCAGCAGGTCGCACAGATGGGCGCTCAAGTCGCCGACGCTGACCCCGCCCTGAACCAGTCGCTCATACATGAGCGAGCGCAGGCGGAACCGCCGGGCGTGATCCTGCATCCAGCCCGCTTGGAACGCGGCGTCCTGACGGTTATCCGAGAACACGAGCAACCGTTTGTGGTCGGAGTGCTGGAGCATGCTGAGGGCAAGGACGTGGACATCGGACACCGTGTTGGCACGCACAGGCCGGGCGGGTTCCCGGTAACCACCGGCGCGGTCGCGCCCGGTCGCCGCGCAGGAAACGCACCGCGTGAGCTGGCCGGGGCGCTTGTCCTTCTGCCGGACCGCCAGCAAGCGCACCACCGGCACTTGCGAGCCACAGTGGCCACACCGGGCATCCGGCTGTCCATGCAGCGTGCCGCACCTTCGGCACATCCAAATCTCAGCGCAGGAAAGAGGAACCGGCGAAGGCTGCTGTCCCCCGCCATCGTCGCTGCCGCCATCATCGTCAGCCTCATCCGTGATCAAGCGATCCAGCAGCACCACCCGCTTGCCGCCCAAATGCAGGTCCAGCGGCTGCCACAACCGGCCTTCGCCCATTGCATCACCGCCGCCTGGTTGCGGCCCCGTGAACTCGAAATCTTTCGCGTGCAGTGTGAAATAGTGCTGTCCACATGTGTTGCACGCAGTCACCGGCAGCGGATGGATTTGCTCCTGCTGGTTTTTCTGCGCGGCCTCCTGCGCATCTTCCACGGAGAGCCAGAGCCGTGGACGCTCCTTGTCCTGCGGGAACGTGACCACCGCGCCCTCAACGCCACGGGCGAAGCCATGCACCACCGGGCGCAGCAGTGGTCGTCCCAGCTTGCGAGCCGCTGAACCCAGCGCCAGCCACGCCAGCAGTTCTTCTTCCAGCACCGCCCGACCAACGCGCTCGCTCAGGTCTTTCAGCAGGTCTTCGAGCTTCCGGGGATGACGCAGGGCCTGGGCGATCTGATAAACCAGTTCGTTCGCCGCCAGCCGGTTGTAAAGATCATCCTGCCAGGCGGTTTCAATAAGCGCTTCACCCGTCATAGCCCGGAAAGCGATCCGCACCAATGCACCGGCATCGCCACCGGACTCCACGGCTTCGAGCACGTTCTTCAGGTGCTCTCGGGGATCGCCGGGGAGCGGGCGTGGCACCCTGCGTTTGTTTGCCCAGTCGTCCTCCACGTATTGCTCCAGAACGACTTCCACGTTGTCCGCCGGGATCCCAAAGAACCGGGCTGCAAACTCCTTGGCGGCGTCCGTGCCGCGTTCGGGATCGGCCAGTGTGGCGGAAGTAGCCACGCAGATGGTGTCTTCCGGGCGGCGACCGCAGAACGCCCGTAGCCGCCGGATCAGACACGCCGTCTCCCCGCCTGCCGCGCCTTTGAACGTGTGCGCTTCATCGAACACCAGGAAGTCGAGCCGGGCAGCATCGAACAACTCCACGTCCTGCTGCCGCGTGAGCAGCAGCTCCAACTGCTTCACGTTCGTCAGCAGGATGCGCGGCTGTTTGCCCGGTGTGCGCATCTCCTGGCGGGAAGGCCGTTCTTCTGGGGGGTAGATGGCGTGTGTCTCCTTGGCTTCACGGGACTGGGCGAGACGGGCCAGGAAATCGGCACGGGACGAACTCGCTGGTAAGCGCTCCCCGGCGACCTCCCGCTCCAGCTCCGGAGTTTTGCCCACATACATCCCGAAGGTGATGCCTGTGCCCGCCAGCAGTTCGCGCATACGCCCGAGCTGGTCCTCTGCCAGCGCGTTCATCGGATAGATGATGACCGCCACGATGCCTGCGGGTTCGTTGAGGTCCTTCAAATCCAAGCATCGGCTGATGATCGGATACAGAAAGCACTCGGTCTTGCCAGAGCCGGTGCCGGTGGACACCAACGTCGTCCGGCCCTGCTTGATGCTGCGGAACGCCGCTGCCTGGTGCCCATACACCGTGGGATGCGGGATGAGCTGCTTCAGGTGCGAATGCAAGACGCGCTCTTTTTCCAACTGCTCGACCGTAGGGCCTTTCCGGAAGGCGCGGGAAAGGCTGATGTAGGGGCCTTTCAACAGCGGCGTGTGCCGGGTCTCGTCTAGGTTCAACAGCCGCCGCATCTGTGCGTAGAGGTCGGTGTCGGCGAAGGCGTAGGTGGTGAGCTGATACTTCAGGAAGTCACCGATGACGTTCTCCGTGAACAGAATTGGGTTCAACATAGCGTGTCCTCCTCAACCGGATCGGGGTCGTAGTCGAAAATTCCCTTCAACCTACTCGCCGAGAGCTTTGCTGTTGCATCGACGATAATCAGTTTGGGCGCGGACTTCCCTTCCACTTTCAACTCTCGGTAAGCTTTGGCGATACGTTTCAGCTTTTTCTCGTGTTCGCCGACTCGGATGACCAAAAAAATGCCTTGTTTGGCTTTCTCAGCGTGCAAGTAGGTGGGAAGTTGAGCGGTCAAGCCATCCAGGAACTTGCCATTGCTTGAAAGTTTTACCTCTACGATCACGCGCTCGTGGTAGCCCTTGCTGACTTTGAAATCGGCAGGGCCTCGGCCTGTTTGAGGCTCACGGGAAATATCCAGCCCGTTTGCGAAACAGTAGGAATCGGCGATTCCGAAGAACAACAGTTGGCTGGCCTTCTCGATCTTTGGCTTGTCGTCAGCGTCAAAAAGGAGGTCATTCAAGCCCTTCTGCTCGACGAGATGCTTGAAGTGCTCGCAGATTTGCAACACCACCGAATACACCTCGTCGGTGGTGTGGGCGGGTCCCAACCTCAACGGATGCTTCTTGGCGTATTCGCGTGATGCGCGGTGCCAGATAACCTGGCCACGCGGATCGCTGTCGAAGTCGTAAGGTTCGGCCTTGGCCTTCGCGTAATTGGACAGCAGCTCCCTGAGCAGGTCGGGGTGCTGGAGTAGCACCGCCTTGTAGTCCGATTTTGAGAGGCGCTTCACCCGCTTGGACCAGGCCTTCTGCACAACCTCGTTGATGCGTTTCCGCAACGAAGTGTTGTAGGCAGATACCCCGTCAATCTCCGACCAATCCGTCGCAACCGGGAGGTCGGCCAACACCGAGTGTGGGATCAAGAGCATCGCCTGACCCTGGCTCTTGGAATGAACGAACGTGCCCTTCGTGCCGTGAACCGTCCTACTCACCGTCCTCAGTCCCAGCTTGTCCGCAACGCGCTGGTTGAACCGGCCAAGGTCCTCCAAGAGCAGGAAGATCGTCATGTCACTAATGAGGTCAGGCCCAAACTTTTCCTCGAAGAGGACTGCAATCTCGAAGATCGAGGGGTTTTGGATGCCTGCGTCAACAATCGCCTTCGCCGTCGCGTAAAGCCGTTTCGCAACATCAAGATTGACCCCCCGCCCCGCGTTGGACGCTTCGGCGTAACCGAGAGCCGCTTCTCGGATTTCGGGAAAAATGAGGCCCCGGATAGCTTGGCGCTCCAAGGCATCGCCAGGCTTGGCCGCCGCAATCAGGTCGAGGATACGTGCAAAATAGCCTTGGAACTGCTTGTAGCTGCCGCGCAACTCTTGGATCCGCGTGGAGCGTAGCCGCGCCGGATCGACATGCAGCAGGGAGTCAACCCCCAAATAGGAGTCGAACACGCCGAGCTTCCAGAGTCTGGCGGACGGCACACCTAATGATTCGCTGAGCAGCATGCTATTTGCGATGCCCGTGATGGCGGTTCGCGGAGCAGCCTAAGTTCGGCTTAGGCTCGCTCATTTGACGACAAGTCCTTCCCTCTTAGGCAGGCTGTGGAACTTGAACCCCGGCACACCTCGTTCGGCCAGCGTGCTGGCGAAGAACCACTCTAGGCAGACCTCAGCCGTGTGCCGATAAATCCCATCCATGCAAACGCGCAGAATCCATTGGTCTGGAAACCGGAGCCGATCCACCAGCAACGGCAGCGTGGGAACCATGTCGTAAAAATACCGGGCCTGATCGAGGACGAAGACATCCAGATACATCGGAGTGACATTGCCTGTTGCGACATACCGCCACCGCCTCTGCTTGGCTACGTTGCAGTGGTATGGAAATCCATAAAGCCCAAGGAGCAGGTCTGCCAGGAGGTGCGGGCGTGGCTCGTCGCAGAAAATGCGCCTGCCCTGATCAACCCACCGGAAGGAGTTTATTGCTTCCACAGCCCCTTCACTGCACCAATTCTTGTTCAAGTCAGCGGTCGCGCTGAACCCCGGATCGCCACAGTTTCTCAGGGCGTATGCCAGCCAAATGCTCTCCGACAGCTTTACCTTGTTCACACTCTCCTCGCAAAAAAGTTTCCAAAGCGGATCCCCTTTCGGAACATTATCTTGCACCATTTGCAGCACGCGCCGATACGCTTGAAAGGAGTCTTGGGCAAACATTGCCATAGGTGCTGCCTCCAACATGAGCCGCTCCCCATGATACGGCCCCAAATCGACTCGTTCGGAGAATGCAGCCGAATAATACTCACGTCGTGCCCCCTCCAGAGCTGCCACCCGCCACCACGGCATCAGCAGTCCCGCGAACTCTATGACGAAGCGTGTGACGAAGTTGCTGTAGTAGTCGTCAAGCTGCACGCCTACGTGCTTCCAATAGTCGTTATCGAAGTCCTCCCACTCATCCCGTGCAAGAAACCACGATCCCAAGCGCTTCGTCCACACATCGAGTGATTTCCCGTCCTGATTGGCTTGGGAGAAATTAGTGATGAGGACTCCCAGAGGCGTCAGCCGCTGTCGCTCAAAGAGTAGCCGCAGCACGTCGAGCGTGCTCGGCTTGGAGCTTGGCAGCGCACCGCAGGCGTCGAAGTAGATGATGTCGAACTGCTGGGGCACGATCTCAAAGAACTGCTTTAGACTGCCGCGATAAATCTTGATGCCATATCCGCTGACAAACAGACTCTCCACAGCTTTGTCAAACGTCTCCCTGTCCGCCTCTACCGCCCAAACATTTTCCGGCCTGATGCCCAGCTCCATCAGCACTTCGAGGTCGTTCATCGGCTCCGGGCCGCTGAGAAACAGCACCTGCAACTCGCTGGCCTTCCTGGTCCCTACTCGTGTAGCGTGCCGTTCGATGAATGCCTCCGACTTGGCCTTCACCTGCTCGTGCGGAACAGGAAAGCAGGTGTATCCAGCCTTGTTGGACCTTTCCAAAGAGTCGCACACGTAGTTCATCCCACGCTGAAAATGGTCGAGCGTGACAACCGGACTGCTGTCACGATAGATGGTCAACGACTCCACCGCGTGGCACAGTGCGAGCCAGCGGGCCTGCTTCTTCTCTGGTTGATCGTATTCGTTCACTCCTATCAGCGGTGACGCTTGTTGACGCTCGGCGAAATCTTGCGCCCAACAAAGTCGGTTTGGTTCAGCTCATAGCAGCTCCAGTTGCGGTGGTGGAATCAAGTGCGGTTGAGAGGCGGATTCTGCCAGGCCGGGGGCCGGTGCGGGGGCTGCCGGGGTGGGGGCGAAGCGGCTGCGGATGGCGCGGATGTTCTCCGCGTGGCGGCGGCATTCTTCCCAGGACTGGTCCACGTCCTCGTTTAGCTGCCAGGGCAGAAAGCGGGCACCGAATTGCGCTGCGACGGGTTGCGCTTGCTGGGCGCGGTCATCATGGCCCAGGCCGTAATCGGCTAAGCGCAGGGTTTCTGGCAGCATCCAGCCGTCGCCGTTGTTCTGGGCTAGGAACGCTTCGAGGCCCATCGCCTGCAAATCGTGGAAGGCGACCTGGGCCAGCACCGTATGGCGCAGCTCAGGCGGCTGCCCCTTATCCACGCGCCAAAAGCCCTTCGGGTCGAGCGAGCGGGTGAACGCGTTGTCCCGCGTGCGGTCCAGCGGGTGGTCGCAATCTCGGAGAATCCACTGGAAGTCCTCTGCGCTCACGCCGTAGAGATGAGCGACCACGGCATCGAGCAAACAACGTAAGCGGAAACGCTCGTGCAAAGTGATCGCCCACAGTGAACGCCAGTTGAGGCTCGATGTGCCGCGTATTTGCTCCCAAATCTCTGCAAAAGTGGCTGATGGCAAGCAGAGCCGAGCTGTAACTGATGCCAACGCTTTTTCACAAGAAAACAAACTTGTTTTCAGCGCAAGCTCCTCAAGGACAGCCCAGATGAGAGACGTTGCGCCGAATCGAGTGCGGAGTTGGTAATCCAACGTAAATGAATTCAAAACACCGGCAATCGACAGTATCGTCAAAGGGCAAAATCTCCCTGGAGTAAAGGTTGGCGTCTTGTGGCCACCGGGGAAGAAATCCAACACAGTCGCAATCATGGTCCGCGTGTTGGTGGAGGAAGTGACATCCATGATACTGGCTTTCTGCGTGCGGGCGAACCGCCATTCCTGCCACGCTTCACAACCTCGAAGTCGCAGGCATTCCGCTTCGGCAGCTTCCTTGCCATGTTGTTCTTGAAACAACTTCAAGTGGCGTCCCAGTAGTTCTGCGTCAAGAGTTCGCAGACCCATAAGAAATTGCGGCTCGATGACCTTTTCAGTCCACGGAACTTCCCGCCAGACAGCGGAGCGTCCCTTCCCGCTGACCCAACCTTTCTGACTGAAATCGAACTGCCCCAGCATGCGGCCTTCGTAGAGCGGCAGGGTCACGTCCTCGATGTCCTCGACGTAGATGGCGCGGAGGCCGTCGCGGGAGAGGATCACGTCACGCTCCAGCACGGATTTCGGCCCGGCCCATTCCTGCCAAGCGCCCTTGAGCCAATGTCCATACTCATCCGGCACATAGCCCTGGCCCTCCCACTTGGGCCGGGGCGGGAACAGCTTCGAGTCGTTGGTCATGTGGAACTCGCAAGCGTAGCGTATGCCCCAGCCGTCCGGCCCGTCGTCGCCCAGCAGCACGCCGTTGGCATACATGCGCTGGAGCACGTCGAGGTCGCGGGCGGAACGGATTTCCAGGATGGCGCGGGATTTCGGGCTGAACTGCTCGACGCGCTCACGCGGGTAGGCCAGCACATGCTTCTCGGCCTGCTCCCAGTCATCCACATCCCGACGCATAAACGTGGCCTGGATGGCTCGTGTCTCGCCGCCCTTCTTCACGATGACCGGACAAAACTTGAAAGCCCGGTGAATGTCGAAAATGCCCTCCCGGTTCTCGAACCCAAACAGCCATTGCCACTGGCAGTGGTTGAGGAATAACCAGCGCAAGCCGGTGCTGCCCCGGTCGGTGTATAGCCCGGACGGAACGATGTAGCCCATGAGTCCGCCGACGCGCAGCAGCGCATGAGCCTGCTCCAGGAACATCTTGTAGGTGTTGATGTCTGCCGACCCCTGGTGCAGAAACGGATGTTTGGTATCCGCGTAGCCGGAGCGTTGGGCGCGAACCTTCAACCACAAAACGTGCAATTCCTCGTTCTCGGTCGGTCGGCGGCTGAATGTGAACCGGATGCCTTCATCCGGGTTCACTTCGTTGCCGAAGGGCTGACCCGCGTTCTTGGTCCAGTTAGACAGCGCCTTGAGCTTGGCACTGTATTGCAGCCAATCGCGCTCGATGTTGGCGTCCATCTCGAAATGCTCGCGCTGTTTGGCAATGGCTTCCTGCTTGCCGTAAGCACGGTAGAGCGGGTCAATGTTCGAGAAGAACTCTTTCGAGTTGGGCTTCTGAATCTCCCACGGTGGATTGCCAGCCAGCGCGTCGAAGCCCGCGCCGGGACGGTCGAACACGTCCGGGAACTCGACCTCCCAGTGGAAGAAATGGTGCTGGTCGCGGAGTTGTTCAACCACCGCCCGCGTCTGCGCTGGCGGGTCGAAGAAGCGCGAGGGGCTGGGCGCGATGTCGAGCCGGTCGGCGGGCCAGAACCACACGGCGCACCAAGTATCGAACGCCCGGCGCAGGGTCTGAATGTGCGGGTTGTTCTGAAAGTGCTCGGCATACGCACGGGCTTGCGCGTCGGGATCGTTGAGCCGGTGTTCATGTAGCGTGCGCACGGCTTCCACGGCTTCCTGGTGGATTTCGCCCGGCGACTCCGGCAGCGGAAAGGTTGTGATGAGCTGACCGTGGTAGGTGGGATCGAGGGCTTCGATGAGCTGCTTCAACTCCGGCTTCACCACGTCGTCTTTGAACCGCTTGAGGGCTTCGGTCCACAGGTCGCCCTCCGTCTTCCGCTCGCCCTTCTTCTTGCCTCGCTGGACCTCATATTCGCGGAAGTGGTGGACGAAATTGGCGTGTTTTTTGTCGCCGCCCTCGCGCTCCCACGCCATCGCCGGGTAATCTTGGAAACGGTCGAACCAGCAGCCGACCAACGCGTTGCCGACCTTGATCTTGTGGTCGAGGAAGCTGAACGGGAGCTGGTAGTCCATCGTCTCGATCCAGAGGGACAGGCGGCACAGCTCGACGGCCAGCGGATCGAGGTCCACGCCGTAGATGGAGCGTTCGACGATGATGCGGCGGAGGCGGGCCTTGATGGCGCGTTCCGGGTCGTCGGTGTTCAGCGGCAGATCGCGGGTGCATTCCAGCAGCCAGGGCGGGATCGGTTCGGGCGGATTGTCCAGGGTGATCTGGCCGTCCTCGGTGGTCTTGAGCCAGTGGTGCGCGAACAGGCTCTCGTAGAGCGCATCGGTCAGGTAGCGCAACGACGCCACGGCGAAGGAACCAGAGCCGACCGCGATGTCGCCGACCTTGAGCGCGAGGATGACGGCGGGCTTCTTGACCTGCTTGTGGCCGTCCACCGTGTCGTAGCAGAGCGGTTCCAGCGTCCGGCGCACCGTGGGGCCAGCCAGGGCGGGTTTGGTGTAGAAGGTGCCGGTGCCTTTGCGGGTGCCGCCCCACCGCACCAGGAAATACTCGCCCGGCGCGATGATGCGGGAGACGAGCGCGGCGCTGGCATTGGTGATGGCGTCTTCCAGGGCACGCTGTCTCTCCGTGGTCAGCTTGCCACGGGGCTTGGAGACCAGGTTACCCGCGATGACCGCCTGGCGTGCCCAACCGAGTGCGCGGGTGCGATGCTGGATGGCATCATCGGTTTCATCCTGGAGCACTTCGACCGCCGTCTCAGCGACGGGCGGCTCCTCGGCGGCTCCTTTCTCCTCGCCTTCCTCGGTGTCGTATTCTTCTTCCTCCTCCTCGCCTTCTTCGCCGCCCGTGGAGAGTTTGGTGGACTTGGCCATCTTCTCGACCAGGTTGGCGATGGCGGTGTCGTCCATCGCTTCCAGGCGGTCGAGCGGCAGCGCGGGCTGGTCGCCGACATTCAGGAACAGCGTCACGCGCTCGGCTTTGCGTAGTTCGTAGTCGAGCAGGCCCTGGTAGAGGATGCCGATGTATTCGGTGCCGAGCTGGGAGAAGTCCACCGGCGCGTGGACAATGCTGGCCACACGACCCTGCCGGACCCGAATCGGGGCGCGGGTCAGGCAGTCGAGTATCGCCGCGACCGTGGCGTCACTGAGTTCGTTTTTCGGCGATTCCAGGGCGGACAACGCCCGGAGCACCGGATCGGCATCGTCCAGCTTGCCAAGCCGGAACAGCCCGCCACCGTAACGCATGATGGGCAGCGCCTCGTGTTCGGAGCCGTCGCAGATAAGCCGGAACAGCGCCAGAAGCCGAGGCCAGGCCGACACGCGATGGCGCAGCCCTGCATGGCCTCGCCCGCCGCTGTCGCGTTCCAGTTGCTCGCGCAGTCCCTGGATGCCGTAAGAGGAGTGGTAGATCGGGTTGTTGCGCGGGAGCAGGTCACGCGCTTCCGCGAACAGCACCACGACGCACCGCATGATGAGGCGCGTGGCTGCGATGTAGATGTCGCGCCGGGACGCGGTGTGCTGGGCATTTGCCTCCAGCGCCACGATGGCCGCACGGGACTCGCCAATCAGCAACTCGACCGCCTGCCGCACCCGTTCGCCCAAGGCGGCGGACAGCTCGGACTGCCCTTTGCGGGATTCAAGGATGGCGGCGATCAGCCGGGAGTTCGCGCCCGGTTGTTCAACAGTGAGGGCGTCCTTGCCGAGCAAGGCACGCAGGGCCGTCACCTGGAGACTCGGTTCACCTTCGCTGAACCACAGCTCGGTGTCCCACTCGCACCAGGCCTCGTAATCCTGACCCGCATGGATCACGCGCCACTGGATGCCGTTCGTCAGCAGGGCGATTCGCGTGTCGGACATTTTCCGCAGCCACTCGTTCACGCGGGCGATGGTCCGGCGGCCCCCGCCTATGCCGAGGCGATGGCTCGTGCGTTCGTGACGGCCCACGCCATCCGAATCCACAAAGACCGGCAGCAGGCCTCCGTTCGGCGCACGCCACAAGCGGCGTGGCCGGATCATGTCGCCAGTCGCTGACCTGACGGAATACTCGGCGGGGACATCGTTCGCCTTCTGCCATTGGGCTGGCGGCAGTTCGAGTATGGTTTCCAGAACGGTGTCCAAGAGCGTGGTGAACCGCTCGGCGGAGGCGACTTCAAACGCTGTGACCTCCCGCCGCAGCCGGTCGGCCAGATGGTAAGGAAGCGGTGCGAGCGATTCTGGAAAGTGTTCGGCCAGCCGCGCCGGGGTAATCAGGCAACCGTTATGACGCAGCTCGGCCCACCATGAGTATTCGTTGCTCATGCGCGGCCCTCCGGAAGCCGAATTTCCACCACCACGGGCATCACCTGCACCGAACCGCGCAGGAGGTGGCGGTTGGGCAATATCTGTTCGAGCACGCGCTTCTCCTCGTGCTGAAGAAACCCGCGCATGTCCTCGTGGTGTTTGCGGTGCCGCTGGAGTTCTTCTTCAAGCGCCTTCACCGAGTCGTCAATCTCCTGCTTCTCCTTGAACAATTCGAGTTGGCTGAGTTCGGTGAGCACTTCATCCATCAGCCTGCGGATGTCCTTCTGCTGCTTCTTCAGTTCCCGCTCAATCTCCTGCCGCCGAGTGCGGAACAAACCCTTCTGGGTATCGGTCTCCAGATTCAGATCGAACTCAAGCCGCGCTTGCGCCTGCTGCGTCATGGCCTTCGCGTGTGTGGCGAGGAAGTCCTCGACTTCCGGGCTGACGCTGGCCCAAAGGTCCCGTGCCGCCCGAATCAGTTCTGGGGAAGTCACCAGAGCACCGCGCTGGTCCTCGCTTGCAGGGACGTGTGGCAGCCGATGGCCCAAGCTTCCGTTCACGACGGGGAAGCGGATCGTCCGCACCCAATGGTGAAATGCTTCACGCAGCTCGTTGACGGCGAGTTCCTCGACCGTCAGCGCCACGACCGCCTGCGCCCCGGCGGGCACGGCCCCATAGCGCACCGTCCACCGGGAGGCCCACTGAGATTCTTCCGTGCCGGGATAACGCGCCCGTGCCAGCAACAGCAGCGCCTGATGGATGATGGGATGGCCGAGGCTAAACAGCACCGCATCCTTCGCCGGGCGAAACACAGGGCGTCCGTCGCGGTGCTGCGTGAACTTCTCTGGATCGAACACGAGTCCGGGAAGCGGGCCGAGGTTAGTGTCGCGGGAGGGCAGGCGCAGTTCTGAATCCACCAACTGCTTCCACCTCGGCGGGAGGTTGCCGGGGAAGCGATAGCGGCCCGCGTGATCCGGCCCATCGAACCGAAACGCGCCCACCCCCATGCCCAAGGCGACTTCGAGCGTGGCCCGTAACGATTCGGGATTGAAGTCCAGTTCCTTGACGAGCTGCGCCAGACTCTTCTGCTCGGCTAATGCCTGGATGTCGCCGGACGGGAGCGCGTCCATCGACTTTCCCTGCTTTCTGACGATGTCGGCGTCGAGCATCTGATCCACCTGCTCGACATCCCGAAGCTCTTGGAACCGTCGTTCAAAAGCGGCATCGAACAACGCGCTGACGGCACCGAGATCGGTGCGGATACGCTCCACCTTCGAGAGCACCTTCGAGAGGAATTTCAGGTCGGCGTTGTCGTCACTCGTGAAGTGGAAAATGCTCACATCCCGTGCCTGGCCGTGGCGATCCAGCCGACCGTTGCGTTGGTCGAGCCGCGACGGGTTCCACGGAATATCGAAATGGAGCAGCAGGCGGGCGGTTTCCTGAAGGTTCTGGCCTTCGGACGCGGCGTCCGTAGCAGTCAATATCCGAACCAAGTCAGCCGGATCGTTGAAAGCCTTCTTGATGTCCTCCCGGTGGCGCTCCGTGAACTCCCCGCCGCCATACAGCACCCGAAACCTCTCTTGCGGTTCTTTTGGAAAATCCTCATGCAGCCGCCGCACCAAGTAATCCAGGCTCGTCTTGTATTCCGTGAAAATGATCAGTCGTTCGTCGTCGCTCCAGCCGAAGCCGTGGCGGAGCTTCTCTTGGATGAGGCCGCACAGCCTGCTGTAACGCGCATCCTCAACGGGGTTGGCAATGACGCCGTTCGCCGCAGGCGTCAACCCAAGCCGCTCCAGGCAGCGGTCGATGCTCTCGATGTGGGTGGCTAGTAGCGCCTGCTTCTTCTTCAACCACGCACCAACGATGTGCGCAGCGTGCCGTGTGCGTGCCTCCACCTCGGCGTCGTCATCCGAATCCTCGCCGACCGACCGCTCCACTGCTTTGACCTCGGATTCGCTGGCCTCCTGCTGCTCGACCAAGCCCGCCTTAAAACGGTGCCAGGAGTCTGCAAACGCATACGGGCAGGAGAGCAGCCTCTTGTTCAGAATCTCGGTGGCAAAGTAGCCCGTGCGTTGTTGGGAGCGGTTGCCTGCGCTGAATGCACTACGCACTCCCAGCCGGAATTGCTCGAAGGCCACGGACAGCCGCGTTTCAGCGTCACCAAACACCAATGGCAGCGGCACAATTGCGCGGCGGGCAAAACGTGGCACGCGCCCGGCCCTTTCATCCGCCTCGTTAATCTTCGATTTCAGGCGGCGGATGACGACTTCGCTCACCCGATTCTGTTCCCCTTTGCCGAGTTCCTCCTTCTTGGTGAACCGGACGGGATCGAGCTGCTCCAACAGCCCCGAAAAACAGCGCGTGTAGCCGTTGTGTGGCGTGGCAGTGAGGAACAGCTTGTGCTCGAAGTAGCGGGCAATCCGGGTGATGGCCCTCGACAGCGCACTGTCCTCGCCGAGGTTCGACGGCATTACGTTGTGCGCCTCATCCACGATCAGAAGATCGAAGGGCAAGGTGGCTGACCCCTCGTGAAGGCTGCGGCATACAGCCTCGAACTGTTCCAGCACATCCGGCTGCTTGAGGTAATGGTAGGAGGCGATGGCTCGTTGGAACGTGCGCCATGGGTTGGCGTCGAGGCCCAGACGTTTCCGCAGGGCGTGGGTCTCCGCCCGGTCCACGATCTCGAAGCCAAGGTTAAACTTCGACTTCATCTCCTCCTTCCACTGGTAACGGAGCCACGCCGGGCTGAGGATTAGGACGCGCCGGATGCGACGGCGGCGGATCAACTCACTGAGAATCAGTCCGGCCTCGATGCTCTTGCCAAGCCCCACGTCGTCAGCCAGCAGCAACGAAACGCGGGGCATGTTCAGGGCCTTGACCAGCGGCTTGAGCTGGAAATCCTCGATCTGGATGGCCCCGAACAGCGGAGACGCTATCGGCAGTCGGGTGGTCTGCCCGTCACTGGCGATGTCAACGAAGGGGGACAATGCCTGCCAGCGTGCTGCCCGCTCCACCGAGTTGAAATCTGCCAGCGGCATCGGCGAGGCGGACTCGACGTTGGGCAGGCTCCGAGGCTCAATCACCTCCGTGATGGGTTCACGTTCCCAAAGCAGTTGATCCTCCCGGCTACCATCCGCGTCCAGATATTCCACGCCAACCATGCGTGAAACCTTGCCCGATCTGGATTGAAACTCCTCGACGGACGTGACCAAGGCCCGCCGCTTTCTGACCACGGCGACCATCCCAACACGGGGGTGTTGCGTCGTCTCGCTTGAGTTCATGGTCGGCTTGTGTGCGGCTTCATTCTGCGCCCTTCATGCCCGGCTGCAATCTCCTGAAACGGGGCTTCATATCGAGGCGTCGAACATCATCTTGGCCTGCTCGTATTCCGCCGACACATCAAAGCCGATGTCGGTGCCCGGAGCGAGACGCTGCATCGCAACGTGGAGGAAACACACCATCGCCAGCCCGGAGAAGTCGCCTTCCATGCCCTTGAGCCGGTAACGCCGGGAGGGATCGTGAACCGCAAACCCCTCCCGGCCCGCCAGGGCCAGTTCGAGGCACAGTTTCTTGAGTTCGGCGGGTGACAGGTTCTGGCACCGTTGCAACGCATCGAGGCAGTAGTGAACTGCATCCTGTCTAGGAACCACCTTCCGAAGCCGGTCGAAGCCGGATTGCGCCAGCAGGTTGCTGCCCGCCCGCGCCTTGTCGGCCAGCTCCCCGTGCGGATTGAGGTTGATGGCGGTGCCGTAGGCGTCTTGGGCTTCCTGGGTGCGCCCAAGCAGCCGACACGCATCGGCCAGCCCCAGCCAGGCAATCTGATCGGCTGGCAACAGTTGGGTGGCCTTCTGGTAATGCGCCACGGCCTCGGCGGTTTGCTCGGTCTGAACCAGCATGGCTCCCAAGTTCCGGTGCGCCCAAGGATTCCTCGGCTCCTGCCCGACCGCCGTGCGCAGCACCGCCACCGCCTCGTCGCACCGGCCCATCCGTCCCAGCGCCACGCCCAGCGCCACCGAGATGTTGGCGTCGTCAGGATTCAGGCTGGCCGCCTGCCGCAAGCACTGCTCCGCCCGCTCCAGGCGTCCGGCGTCGCTCAGGGCCAGCCCAAGATTGTAGAGCACGACGGGATCGTCCGGGTGGCGGCTCAGGATCAACTCCAGCAGTTGGATGCCTTCGGCCTGCTTGCCCTGCTGGAGCTTCTGGACAATCGCCGCCATCGGGTTGGGCCGCTGGCTGTCGGGATCCCAGGCAACCGAGACTGTCTGGTCATCCACACGGATTGTGGCGTGGCCGCCGAAGCCTTTGAACTCAGCCGCTAGGAACTGGTTCACCGCTTCACGATACGCAGGCGTGCCGATCTGCCGGGCGGCTGCGGGCAGCAGGCTGGTGTCGAACGCCGAGGCGGCGATGGAAAAGGAAAGCGTGGCCATGTCTCGCTACTTCGGGGCCGAGTATGGCACCCACTGATACCAGTCGGCGATTCCCAGTTTCTCCGCCCAGGCGTCGGTGATGGCCCGGTCGTTCTCCGGTGC
>Ga0172373_10004739_pt1 | contig 18965 bp, 28 predicted proteins | sample Lak10m_2_FD_114546 | JGI IMG/M metagenome (GOLD analysis project Ga0172373, IMG submission 114546) | Freshwater microbial communities from Kabuno Bay, South-Kivu, Congo - kab_092012_10m | ecosystem: Environmental > Aquatic > Freshwater > Lake | place: Democratic Republic of the Congo...
TTTATTTAGATTTAAATTTAAATTATCTATAATACAATCTCTTGCCCAAACTAATGTCCAATAATCTATATGAGTTATTTTATTTTTAACTCCATTAAATTTAAAAGTAAAAACCCATCTGTTATAAGAATTATCAAATTTTATATCCTCAAACTCTGATTTTATTTTTTTTAAATCTAAATTAGAATTATCACCAACATTTAATAAATCTATTGTGTTTTTTATTTCTAAATTTCTACCTTCAATAAATCCATCAGGAATATCCTCATCTGGAAATATCATTTTAGATTCACCAGTTTCCGGATTATGTATCCAAAAAGAATTCTTTCTATTTGAAGAATTCTTTCTTAAAAATTCTATATTAACCCTATCCATATTAACACCAGGTACCCAATTTTCACCAGGACACTCAAAAGACCTAGTCTCAACACCAGTCTCTTCATTATACCAGAAAGTCATACCCGAAGAAGCTTTACCACCCAAATGAGCTATCTCTGAACAATGACCAGATTCAGCATTTCTTTTACCCGATGTTTTTCCACCCTTTACCAAAAAGGGCATTCTTTCCTCTTTCGACATAGCAAATATACCTAATTTTTCTTCGTAGCATATTTTTCCAGAATTCTTCCCATTATTTATATAAATTTGTTTTAGAATTTCTTCCCTACCTATTTGACCTGATAATCCTTTCCATGCCCAATAATCTTCTATTTTACCATATTTTTCGTATAAAGTTTTGTGAGCTTCAGCATGCTCCTCTATAGTTAATTCAATTAAATTATCAGAATCATTGGTCCCACCCATGTGTTTGGGTATAATGTGATGTTTATGTTTCATACTTTATATATTAAAGTAGGCCATCTCCCTGGATGTGTTTTTTTAATTAATATATACTTTAATAAAAAAAAATTTAATATGGAAAATTTAATGACGTTTGAATCCTTTTCGGAAGAATTTGAATATGAAAAATACTTCCACCTAATAGAGGATATACTTTTATTAGAAGAAGCAACAGCAGGATCTATAGATAATCCTAATTCAAAGGCTGGGAAAATGATAAAAAAGAAAGCAAAAGCTTCTGGGATTCCAGTTGGAATTTTGAAAAAAGTTTATAAGCGTGGCCAAGCGGCCTGGAATTCTGGCCACAGACCAGGGACTCCACAACAAGCTTGGGCAACAGGTCGTGTAAACTCATTTATAACAGGATCAGGTGGTGCTAGAAAAGCAGATGCTGCTTTATGGACTAAGGCAAAAGCAGCAAAAGCTAGAAAGAAAAAGAAAAAGTAATTATAAAATATTTTTGTTTATGGTGCCGAATTATGGTAAGAAATAATTAAATTAAAAAACCACTAATATATTAGTGGTTTTTTTAATCCAATTCAATTTATATTTTAGTTATCAAAAAAGAAACACATTCTAACATTATCAGTATCTCTATCAATCTCTTTCATCCGTTCAATTGATTTTAAGAAACCTTCCAAGTAGCAATCATCATATTCTGTCCAGTCTACATTTAGTAACTCGGTAAGAGTATAGTATGAATGACTATGAGCATCACCATCCCATTGATCACACATATATTTGTATCCATATGATGCATCTTCTGGAATACCTCTGGGTTCTACAATTGGTGAATAATTACCTCTTACATCAGCTAATATTGAAAATAATTGATAGTTTCTACTATCATAGTATCTACTCTCCCATCCAACATTGTATCCTAATTCACCATCATATTCCCATTTATCAGCAGAGACCCATCTATATTTAGTAGGTTTATCTTCTAATAACTCATTCAATTTATCATCTCTATCTTCTGATAAATCTCTGGGACCATCATATTTATTTGAATTGGTCCATTTTTCCATATATACGTGAATATCGCACCCCATTATAATTTATATTTTATTTCTTTAATACTATCTGATTTAATTATTTGGCAAAAGACGCCAGTTATGTACTCTAATTCTATATCTCTTAAATCTTTCATTAAAAATCATTTTCTTCTGAAACTCCAACAACATGGTTTCTCCACCATTGTGCGAATTTTGATTCTCTATTTTTCTCAACAAAGAATTCTCCTATGAGTAAAATAAATGTTAATGATGCACCTAAAATTGAGAGTGCTAATAATAATTTAATCATAATGTAATCAATTTTCTAAATACTATTTCTGTTCCAAAATCACCCCCTTTATCTTCTCTAACAAATACTAAATATTCCACTCCATTCCATTTAAACTTTTCTCTAAAACCTATTGGTTTATCTATTAGAGTATTGTATATTGAGTTAATATCTGGGTAAACTTCTTTACTTAATTCTTTCATATTGTTTATATTTCTTAGTCTAATAATTGTTGTAGTGATTCTTTTCTTTTAATATAAGTTTCGAAGGCATTTCTCCTAGTTTCATTTCTTAAATAAAAACCATAAAATACATCTAAGTTAACTCTAAATAACCATCCTGGATTTTCAATAGGTTGTTTATTAATTTGAATTAGTTTATTTTTCAATCTATCACACTTTGTAACTTCTATAATAATTGATTTTTTATTTTTCTTAACAATCTTAAAAGAGTCTTCTTTAAATAAAATATGTATATTGTTAATAGTTTCATCTACACCACCTTTTATTTGTACACCATTGTGTGAGAATATGTGTGTTATTACAATCTCTTCCCCAATTTCTATATAATTAAGAAACTCAATTATTTTTAAGTTTTCTAACTCACGTCTAAGATAATTAATTTCAAGCATAAGTTGGTTAGCTCTTTTAGAGGTTTCTATATACTCTTTATTTTTATCAGAGATATTATTTTTTAATTCGCTTAGTGTCATTTTAATATTTTATTAAGTTTCCAATCTCTATCAAATTCTTTAACTAATTTTATAAATGGATCTGTAAAAGTAGAACTAATAGTCTCAATGAAAATATCCTCATTTAATTTAGTTTCTGTTATTATTACCTCACTAAACTCTCTAATATCTACATACTTTTCACATATTAACGCATACTCTTTTGAGTCTTCCCAATAAAATCCATATTCATCATTAAACTCATACCATTCATCATTTTCTGGGTTCCAATTTTCTGGTTGACCAAATATCTTCATTGAGTTTATATGGAATGTCTCCCATTTAGATTTAGCCTCTTCAGCATCTTCCTTATTTGTAAACATACCAATAGTTAACCATTTTGATCCATCAAACGTGCTATAATATGCTTCTACTTTCCAAATCTTCTTCATCTAATAATTGATTTAATATTCTATTTCTTCTAATTCCAGTTAGATTATTTCTAATCTCATTAATATTGGAAAGATTAAACTCTAATTGTAGTCTATTTTCTTCTAAATGTTTTTCAATAATAAAATCCCAAAGAAAAACAATAATATCATTTTGGTATTTAGAATTACTAAATGAGTATGCTTTGGTCTCACCAGATTTATCTGTTGTTGATATAATAAAACGGACTAATCTTATATCAGATTCGCTCATCCAATGGTTTTTATATCTTAATACTGAACTAATAACTACCTTACCATCGGGGGATGTTATATTAATATCACAGACTCTAATATATTTAGAGGTGAAGTCTGTTGCATTTACTTTCCAACTTTCAGACTTAACGCTTTCGATTACTTCTTTGAGCATTTCTTCAACTCCTTCTACTGAGTCTGGATCAACTTTTTCGGGAAGTGGTTTTAGTATAATACTACCCTTTTCAATTTTTGGTTCTTTATCTTTTTTAATAGTCTTCCACAATTGAATCTGACTTACAACTAATAGACCTAATACAATACATATCCAAATCATAAACAACAAAAATTATTTTAATATAATACAAATATAAATATAATTTTTTAAAATATGAATAAGTTTAAAAGGAAAAAGGGATATATTGGTGGTGTTTGTGCTGGTTTAGGTGATTGGTCTGGTATTGATGCGATTATATGGAGAATAGGATTTATTTTAACTGGTTGGTTTTTTGTTTATTTAATCATATGGGCATTTTCCGAAAGAGAAAATTAAAGAGGTTTATACTTAAAATCTTTAATAATAAAAAGTGATTTTTTTGGATTTTCCTTATTTACTTGATCAGTAACGCTATTATTAATAACAATATTCATAGTAGTTGAATTTAGTTGATTTAGTATCATTTTATCTTTTATAGTTCTTACAACTTTATTATTATATTTAAACTCTACTTTATCTGGTGTCCATATTACCGAATATTTTAAAAAGTGTTTTGTTGGGTCTTTAAATCCAAAGAAGTGAGTTTTTGATCCAAACATTTTATTATTATTATCTTTCTTATAGTGAATATTTGTTTGTAAATTCCAAAATCCCAGAGGTTTTAATATTCTAAATTTAAAATAATTTGGATTATCATCTGAATATCCTTCAAAAATGTCTATTTCAGGTGGCCACCCATCCCATGACCACATCCAAAATGCGGGCCATAGATTATCACCATAAGGTAGTTTTGCTTCAATTTCAAATTCTCCCCATTTAAATTTCTCCCGACAAGATACTAGACCAACACCGATTTGTGAATATCCATTAATTTCTTTAAAATACTTAGGATTTTTGTGTGTTATTAAGTTTAAATTATTGTCGCTATCTATATAAGAAGCGGTTGGGTCATACCAACAATAGGGTTTTTCTGGGTGTATATTACCCCATCTTTCCTGTTGAATCCAATTATATCCTTTCCAATTAATCATAATTTATATATTAAAAATTTTATATATAAATAAAATATTAAATTAATTATGAAAATTAAATTATTTTTAGAATTTGTTGTTGGGAGTCAAAAATCAAGATATTTAGATTTAACTTATGATGACATTTTAAAACTCTTTTTAGAAAATGATATTATAACATCATTGGATAAGTTAGAAGAGTTTGAATTATATTTAGATAGTGATATTAAACCAGGTAAAAACTTTAAAGGATCTTTTATGAAAGTTGATAGAGATAGTGGTAGAGTTTTACAAGCACAAGTTCCAATTTATGATAAAGTTGAAAACCTTGATCAATATAAGGATATGTATAATAACTGGTTTATATCAGAAAAAAGACCTTTAATACCATAGTGAGAATATTTAATCTAAATAATTTTATATGTATAAATTTGAAACAAAAGAGTTTATTTCAAATTTTTTCCATAAGTGAATGGTATAATTTAGATTTTGAAGTTCTTGCAGAATTAAAGTCTAACTTAATTGATTTGCCTGGTGAATTTACCGGTAAAATTTGGATAGATTTAGAATATATGGAGGTTATTGCTTACGAACATAAAAGTTTATTTTATGAATATATTGAGAGAGGTGGATCTCAAAAGAAATACTGGCCTTTAAAGATATATATTAAAGAGGATTACGATGGATTAGGAGTTGATGAAATTAAAGATCTAAAGGAGATGATGCCTATTAAAACACCAAAAATAACAAAAGATAGAAAATCATTCGCTCTCTACAAATATTATATTGAAAAGGGTTGGGATATTAAAAATGAAAGTATAGATAAGGCGCTTATTAGATATGAAAATATCTCATTAAGAGAAACAATTAAAAAATTAAAATTGGAATTAGATTTGGCATTAGAAGTTGAAGACTATGAAAAAGCTGCCAGAATAAGAGATAAAATAAAGGGATTACAACCTTAATTCTGCCAGATCTTTATACTCTTCTGTAATATCAAATCCAATATAATTTCTACCCAATTTTTTAGCCACTGATGTTGTTGTACCACTTCCATTAAAAGGGTCTAAAACTAAAGCACCAACATAACTATGCATCTTAATACATCTTTTAACTAATTCTTCTGGGAAAGGAGCTGGGTGTTTTCTTTTTTTAGCACTTTCAGGTGCAATAACCCATAGTCCATTTGTCCAATTAATAAACTCTTCTTTAGTTAAATCGGTAATACCCTTTTCGACAATTTTTGGAGATCCTTTGTGGAAGTTAATAATCATTTCAAAAGGAGGGAGTATTCTAGGATTACTTGGACTCATCCAACTTCCCCAAGCTGTTCTTTTAGGTATTTGATTTTTATTCCATATAATTAGTTCTCTGAATGTGAATCCAGTATCAGTAAATAGATTTGTAAAAGAAGCATAAGAAGGTTCATTTAGTTGTGATTGAAAAGAGCCTATTTGTAAACAAAATCTACCACCATCTTTTAATATTCTAAAACACTCTGATATCCACTCACTACACCATTTATAATAATTTTCTAATTTCATATCATCATTCCAATCAGCATAGTTTATATTTAAATTATAAGGTGGTGATGTTACTATCAAATCAACAGTATTATCTGGTATTTTTTTCATACCAGTGATGCAATCTTGGATATAAATTTTATTTACTTCCATTTAGTTTATAGATATTAATCTATTTTTTGTTTTTTAAACTTTTAAATAAATATTAATATAAAATTTTATGACAACAGAAATAATTGAACCTAACCCACTTCTAGTGGAATACTTTCTAAAATCTGCTGAGTTAAATAACTCTATTAAGATAGATTTAGATAAATTTGAAAATGATGGTGAATGGCACTATATACAATCTAATATAGAAAATAATATATTACTCTTAAAAAGATTAGATGAGAGAGGATTATTATCTAATAAAATAGATATATGTGATTGTGGGATTGGCTTTGGAACGGTTATGTATGATTTATACTTACAATCAACTGAATTTAAAGATAAAGATTTTACATTTACTGGAATTGAAAAGTGTGATGATTATGTAAACTCATTTAAAGATAATTTAATAGATTATTGGAATGGTCGATTGAATTTAATACATGATGATATTATGAATGTAGATTATTCAAACTGGAACCTTATTTGGTTTTATACTCCATTTAAAGTTTCTCAAAAGTTATTACCATTTTTTGCAAAAGTTATTAGTGAGGTCCCGGTTGGTTCTACTATAATTGGATTAGACACTTTTTCAATCATGGAATATGGTGATAATAATTTGATTAATAGTTTTAATAATTTAAAACAATATGATATAGATGGTATGATTGTTTATCATAAGCCTATTTAATTTTAGAGACCTTAGAAAACACTCCACCATATTCTGTTAATTCCATCTTAATTGATCCGACTTTTAGTTTGGCTTCAATTAGGACTGGAATTTTATTTTTATCACAGCTCACATAGAATCTTAAATCGTTTTCATTTTTAAATAATCTCCCTGTTTGTACTACTGGGTTAAATAACCAACATTTCCATTCACCACTTCTTATAGAAATAGTTTCTTTACCTTTAAATTTTATTTTTATCGGAAAGTATTTACCATCTACAAAAGAAGGTATTACAAATATATCACCAACTTTCGCATTATTATAATCAATTGTTCTGGCGAAATAAAAAGCCGATATCATATCTTGTACATATTTATCAGGGGATTCAACTAGTTCTTTTTTACCAGTATGTATTTTACCCATATTAGGATAGAATGTATAGTTTTGATTTATCTTATAACCCCCTTCATCTACACGTCTAATAAATTTAAAGGGGAATATTCCTTCAGCATCTATATAACTCTCATAACGATCTCTTACTCTAAATACCCAATCAAACTTTTTTAAACTCCATCCGGTTCCTACACAATGTAGAACTTCTCTACCAAATATTTTCTCTTTCTCTTTAGTTAACTCTAATCTGGCTGCTCCAGCATCTATAAACCCATAGTGAATAATATAATTTAATACTTCACCATCTTTAAAAGAGTTATTATTTAAATCACGATAAATATTATCATATCTAGTATTAGAACATAATATTAGTGTGATAAGAATTAATATTAATTTTTTCATAGTCCTATATTATTAAGTTTTTCATCACGAAATTTATCTATTGTTATAAACCTGTTGCTTGAATACCAGAAAGTTTGGCCTCTTTCATTTTCTATTAGATAATAGATTTCTGAAGGGGCATGGAAGTCCATTACATCGGTTTCTAATACATCATATATTTTATCTATTATTAGGGCATCATTTAAGAGTAGATTTTTATCAAAATTTGGGTTATTCAAATCTGGTGCAAATCCCCATTCATTATCCATTAAATCCTTTTGGTTATTTTTACAAACTACTTTCATATTCCTAATTCATTTAATTTGGAGTCTCTTAATTCTTCAATAGTCTTAAAGTTTTTATTTACCCATTCTATTGGTCTTTCTATATATTCTGTACCATGTAGTATATGGTTTAAGGTTACATAGGTTATATTTCCTAGCTCGTCATAATCTATATGTAATATATCATATGTTTTATCCTTTTCGAATATATTCCAACCCCATCCTTTTTTAATTTGATTTATGCAAATTAGTTTATCACCTATCTTCATTTTCTATTGGTTTTTTACAATTTTATATAAAAATACAAAAAATTCGCAGAAAAACGAAAAAAAAAATTTTTAAGACACCTTCGGTGAGAAAGATAAAAGCAAAAAAATTTTTTAAGACACCTTCGGTTAAATATGTGAGAGTAAAAAAACGAAAAAAAATTTTTTAAACACCTTCGGTGTGATAAATGTGAAAGATGAAAAAAAATTTTTAAAAGAAAAAAATGAAATTAGAATTAATTTCTATCTAATCTCAACTTCTTCCATATAACATCTATTCATATCTTTAATTGTCCAGAAATGTGCAGTGATTGCCAAATTATAGTGTTCTTCTTTTAGATATCCGCCTTCATCAGAATATTGTTTCATCACATCTTTCCAATACTCTAATTTAGAGTTAAATTTTTGAATATAGTCACAAGCCTTTTCCAATGATTTGGTTGCAAATATATTTTGTTCATAGAAGTCATCATAACTACCTGATGAATATTTTAATATGTAAATCTTTTCCATTATATTCCTAATTCTTTTAATTTTATATGTCTTAAAGTTTGTTTTATAATATTTGTGATAACTTCTATATTACCACATAATTCTAAATCATAATAATTAATATAATCTATAATCCTAAATACATAAGCCAATCCATTATCTGTTTTTAGATCTTTAAAGAGTAATTTAATATAGTTTTTTCTTTTTACAATTATATAATTATAATTATTATCAAAGTCTGTTTGATTATTATTTTGATAATTATAAATTATTTTTAAGTTTTCCCAATACCACTTTTTATCTTCCATCTAAAATATCGTTTATCTTTCTATCTCTTTCTTCTATTATTGTAGAGAAACAATTTTTTGGAAAAGGCCATAACATACCACCTAATTCGATTAGTAGTATATCACCAATCTTTTTTGAAAGATTTTCTTTTAGAAATCCAGTTTCACTGGTAAAACTTTTATAAATCTTACCTTCTATTATTTCAACATTTCCCCAATCGATATGAATTATTTCTTTTGATTTTAAACAAATAACTTCTTCATATTTCCCATTTCTCTGTGCTGTATTCATATTCCTAATTTATCTAGTCTTAGTTCTCTCAATTCTATTTAGATACCTAAAATGATCATCACCATCGCTAAGAGTTAGTGACATATTTGATATACAAATCACGTATCTTAAATTCCAATCTGGTCTAGTTTCTTCTCTCTCCATTCACTAATTAATATAAATCTATTAGATATGAAATTAAATACTTCACCTTCATCATCTACAACTTCAATATAATCATCAAACATTTCAAACCCACTTTGTAATCTCCTTTGATTGCTAACAACTTTATAATGTTTGTTTAAAGTTAATTTAGTTTCATATGTAGTATTTCTAATACAAACTACTATATCTCCTTTATCCATATTTTTTTTATTTTAGACTTTCTCTTTTTACTTAAATCTTCCATGATAAATCTCTTCTGTAAAGATCTAATATATTGTCTACCAGATTCAGTAATTTCTGATTCCAGTTTTTTTCTATACTCTAAAAAAATATTTACTCCCTCATTCATACTAAAAATATATTTCTAAATAACTAACCAATAAATTTGATGAATCTCCACATAAAAAATGTAATCATTTTCTTTGAATTTTAGAGATTATTATTCATAGTAGTGCAACAAATAATGTTTTTTTCATTTCAATATTGATTTATATTCAACTAAAAATAGAAACATCCATATGAAAAATATAAGTGAACCAGATATAAGGCAAAGTGCCATTCCTAACATTGGAATAGTTATTAAGAGTAGTGAAAAGTCTTTCCAATCAAAATCATAATAGATATCTAATAATGAAAGGCCGATATAAAGAATTACCATTGACGTTATCATAAATCATATTTTAAACAAATATAATAAATTTATAAATCATAATCAATTTTTAATTCACCTTTTGTATATTTTTCTTTATAATAAAAGAGATCATTATAACTAAGATTTGCTATCCAATGGCAATAATTAGCACAATTTTTAAAAGCATCTTCAAATGTAACCTCCCAATCTTTATATTCACCTTTAAAGTATTGATGTTTAGACCATTCGATATGACTATGCCAAGCGTGTATGTGAATAACATCACTACCAATCTTTGTTTTTTTCCAACATTTAGTATCTAGTGTGTAGAGGTTTACATGTTGGTTTGTAAAAGCAAAGTTAATTACAATTTCACCAGCGATCATAGATGATATTCCTGGGTGGAATCCAACTTTTTTAAATTCATCTTCTTTAGATTTTGTTTGTAAAATATATTCTGTTATATTTGCTTGGTTTTTAACTATTTCGGTAACATCAAATGATTTGCCAAAGAAAGAAGCTCCAATACAACTCATATTGTTATGAGGGAATTTTAATTGTTTTGATATAGATTTAATATAGTTAAACTTATCTTCTTCTGTTTGTAGGTAATATCCACCTTGTCCTACACAAAATTTATTCGGATTATAACCTTTAATATTCTCTGTTAAAAATACATCACAATCAGTTTTAAGAAGGTATTTATACTCGAGTAATGGTTTATTCCATTCGTCTAAACAAAAGTAGTGAGAATTGAGGAATTTGTATATTTTCGACATTCTTACTGGTGCCATTTCATATGATTTAATACCCGGGAATTTTACAATTCGGTTAGAGGCTTCTGGATGATAATAAACAACTAGATCATATTCATTCTCAAGTGAATAAAGTAGCCATGTTTTATATAACCATGAAAATTCCATTTCACAGGTATCATTATTATCTAGATAAACTGCGATTGCTTTTTCGTTTTTCATTTAAAAAGATTTTCTACTAATTTTTTATATGTTCCCATTAGTTCTTCATTATCGGGTAAATATCTACTTATTAATTTTCTATTTCTCTCTTTATATTCATCAGCATTATGATTTTCTATAATATTTGAAAGTATTTCACCACCCATTTTATAATTAAAATCTTTATAATAATATCCGATATCAGGGCAAAGATGTGCATTATGTAAAACGGGCCAACCTTTCCATGCTAAATCTAAATAAAGGTAATTTAGGGGGTTTTCCCATTGAAATGAAACTGCAATTGATGCATTCATTTTCATAAAATAAAGTGTGTTATATCTACTTTCAATTGATATTTTACCACTTTTAAATAAGTCTAATTGTTTTACTACTGTATTAAAGAATTTAATATTAAATTTTTTATTCCCTAAAATATTAGTTACCCAAACATGATCAATTGGTGATCCATTTCTATAGGCATTTTCACAAACTAATAGAGCAGGATATGCCCATTTGAATATATTGATATTTGGTTCAAAGATAGCTATATTTACTTTATCCTTTTTAACCCAATTTAAATCACCAATTTCAGTACCAATGCAATCCTTTTCATAGGAATCAATTGCAATAGGTGACCAAATAAAAGGGACTTCAATTGTTTCTGTTCTATAAAGTGTTTCCCAATAATATTGGTTTGTATTAGTCATTTGTGGTATAGACCATATTTGATCAAATACTTTTTCATTAAACTTGGTAAATTGAGGTTCGTGATTTGATGTTCCGTGTAGTAAGTTTTCAAGATCAAATATAAAATCATTTCCACAGTTATATTGTACTAGTTTAGTGCCCCTTTTTCTTAGTTCGGTAATTGCTAAATCTGGCAATTCTTGTCCAAATTGGAAAATCAAATCCCAACTTTTATTAAAAATATCTAAAACTCTACATATTTTATATTCTTCAAATCCATAAATGCCATTTATAAATTTTAGCGAACTATCACTAATTATCAATTCAACATCATACCCTATGTTAATTAGAACTTTTGCAAAGTAAAGAGCATTTTGACGTATACCATTCGAAAACATACCAATAGCAGTTTCTGGTGAATTAAATGTTATCCCAATTTTTCTCATAGTGTATATATAAAAATACCCACCTTAAAAGTGGGTATTTTTTATTAAATTGTAACTTCTAATTTTGGACCAGCTTCTTTAATTTCATCACTGGTTTCTGATTCGAACTGTTGAAAGTTCTTAATGAATTGTTGAGCCAAATTATTAGCAACTTTATCCCAATCATCACCATTATTCCAAGTTGATTTAGGATTTAAGATTTCATTTGGAACATTTGGACAACTCGTTGGTATACTCAAATTAAATATTGGTAATGTATCATATTCAACATTATTTAATTCACCATTAAGTGCTGCGGTAATCATTGATCTTGTGTGTGATAATTTCATACGGGATCCAACTCCATAAGATCCACCGGTCCATCCGGTATTTACTAACCAAACATTAACACCATCTAATTTCTCACCAAGTAATTTAGCATATTTAGCTGGGTGTAATGGTAAGAAAGCTTTACCAAAACAAGCTGAGAATGTTGTAGTTGGTTCTGTAATTCCCATTTCAGTACCGGCAACTTTAGCAGTATAACCAGACATAAAATGGTACATAGCTTGTTCTTTTGTTAATTTAGAAATTGGAGGTAAAACACCAAAAGCATCTGCGGTTAAAAAGAAAATGTTTTTTGGACTCCCACCAATTGATCCAATCTGGTAGTTATCAATATGTTCGATTGGGTATGAAACTCTTGTGTTTTCGGTAATTGATGAGTTTTTATAATCAGGAGTTGATGTATTATCGAAAAGTGTTACATTCTCTAATAAAGATCCCCATTTAATTGCTTTAAATATTTGTGGTTCTTTTTCCTCTTCAATATCGATTGTTTTTGCATAACAACCACCTTCAAAGTTGAATACTCCATTTTCAGACCATCCATGTTCATCATCACCAATTAATCTTCTATTAGGGTCGGATGAGAGTGTTGTTTTACCTGTTCCTGATAATCCAAAGAAAATTGCGGTATCTTCATTTTGCCCTATGTTAGCTGAACAGTGCATAGAGAGTACATTTCTTTCTTGTGGTAGAATATAATTAAGTATAGAGAAAACGCTTTTCTTAATTTCGCCGGTATATCCAGTTCCACCAATTAAAATAATTTTTTGAGAAAAGTTTAAAATTGCGAAATTGTGTTGACGGGTTCCATCAAGATTTGGATCTGCTAAAAAACCTGGAACACAGATGATATTCCAATCTGGAGTAAAGTTAGTTAAATTCTCATTTGTTGGTCTAATAAACATATTATTCGCAAATAAGTTGGACCATGTAAATTCGGTTGTTACTCTTACTTTTAATTGGTGTGATTTATCGGCACATGCAAAAACATCTCTTGAATAAATATCTTTATTGATTAAGTAGGTATTTACTTTTTCTAATAATTTATTAAAATTATCTTCGGTAAATTTGATATTTACATCTCCCCACCAAACAGTGTTTTCAGTTATTTGGTCACAAACAATAAATCTATCTTTAGGTGATCTACCGGTAAACTCACCAGTTTCAATTAATAATGATCCGGTATTTGTTAATACTCCTTCATTTTTTTTAATCGTGTCCTCTATTAATTGAGAGGGTGTTAAGTTCCAATAAATAGACTTGGCGTTTGTTATACCAGGTATTTTTTTATTAGATCCATATTTTCCAAAATGATTCATTTTTTTATATTTTTTTTAATTTTATATTTTATCTTGTTTGATAAGTTTGCTAATAATTAAACTATCTATTGATTTTGAGATATTCCAATCTACGGGTCCTTCTATTCCATTTATTTTTTTTGTAGATGATTGTTGCCATATATGCCAGTTTTTAAAGCCATTAGGTATTTCAGGTAGTGTATCTCCTCTCCAATCTGCTACCCAAAGGTTTATTCCTCTTAGATCAATTTTATCTCCAATAAATTTATTCCAGAAAGTTGGGGAAGTGTATATTATTGGTTTGCATCCTAATTCATTTTCGATGGATGATATCATTTCTTTTAGTCTTGATATTCCGATATCTTTATTATTATTAGACCACCATTTAGACCATTCTACATCTATTACTGGTTTTATATTTATTTGGAGTGTGTCAATATCTTTAAGAAAGAATTTAGCTTGTTCTATTCCTGAATATTGTGGTCTAAAGAAGTGGTAAATTCCTTTTAGACATTTTATTTTATTTATATTTTCTCGAAAATTTTTATCTTCTAGTGTGATGCCTTCAGATTTTTTACAGATTATAAAATCTATATTTTCTATTTCTTTCCAATTTATTTTCTGGTATTTAGAAATATCTATTCCGGTATAGATTTCTTTTTTTTGTTCTTGTTTTTTTGTGACATGAGATTTATGATAGGAGTTATTTGCGCTCACATGGAATATAAAAATAAACAATATAGATATTATGTATTTCATATGTAATATATGTATAAAAATAAAAAAGTCCTCGTTGTGAGGACTTTTTTAATTTATCTTTATTTGTTTTATCTACCTAAGGCGGTTTGATATGCTTGAACCAATGAATTCAAATTTTGAACATCTGTAGAACTAAGTCCGTATCCAAAAGTCATAAATGAATTTTTTATACTAGTTTCTTGAGAAATTGCAATAGAACTATTAGACATTGTTGTACCAATTATAGATGAAGTTGCTAAAAGAAGTCCATTTTTATACAATTGATTTGTGTTTGTTGAATTACCTATAAAATAACTAGCTGTCGGAGATGTAGTAGCTGATGTATATGATGTGTCCATTTGATATGTAACTCCAGTTGATGATATATACAAACCATTTGTAACGTTTGGTGACGAACCTTGTGCTCTCCAAGCCATCGCTGAACCTAACCACCAAGGTCCTGTGTATGAACCACTAACAGAATAATATGATGTATGGAAGTCATTATTTCTAAAATTATCTTTTAACGTATTGTATATGTTTATAGATGTACTACTTGATTTATAAAGTGTTCCCGTATTATCAAATACAACATTTGTTGTTAAATTAGAATTTGAAGGATATCCATAATTTATTCTCCACTCACTTGTAGTATTATATGATAAGTCAACATACGATGGAGATTTTAAATTCATAGAATGTGCATATATATTGCCACCAACCATTGGGTAAATTGCTTTCATTTTATCCCAAAGATTATATTGTTTTAACCCTTTAACTAAATTATTTATTGCGTTTGCTTGAGTAGAATTTAGTCTCAATATTAATGAGTATAAATCAGCATCCGAATCATCAACTGTTTGGTAAGTAAATCCTTTATAAAAGTCATAGATATTTTTATCTAGATTTAATTTATTACTAAGTGAGAATGTTGGACCATAGTAAAGTATCTCTTGTATTTTTAAATTTGAGTAGGCTGTGTTTCCAACATTATACCAATTTTGAAATCCTATAGCTAAAGACGCTGCATTAGAAACTGCAGTGTCATATCCAGTTCTAGTCTCATCTGTAACAAAATTAGAACTAAATTCCATGTTTTGAAATATATCACTAGTAGATCTTAAATACATATTCAAAATATTTATACCACTTTCTCTTTTTAAAGTAGATGCTATTTTTGTACCTTTTGCCCAATATAATTCTATGTTATTGCTACCATTTGCCCATAAGGATGCTTGAGCAAATCCATTAGAGTTATTATAGTTGTCTTTACTAGACATTCTCCAATTTGATAATCTAGCGTTAGAAGTCCAAGTTATAGGTGATGGTGATAGTGTTGGAATAGTTTTTTCTATAACACCTAATGAGTTATTCCATCTATAACCACTCTCAGTACCACTAGTTACAAAATAAACAGATCTAGTGTTTGAGAAATTTATATTTGATGGTGTTATCATACCATCGTCCCAACCATCAAACATGATAGATGCTTTTGAATTTTCTCTTACTAAGTCACCATTCTCATATATTAATGGTTGTGATCCAATAGTATCCATTCTTAAATCCTTTGAATTACCAGATTGATCATACCAATATCTAACATATCCATTACCTGTTGAAAATTTATGAAAATTGCCATGATTTGAACTTCTATTTAAATCTTGTTGATATCTTTCTACAATTCTTCCAAATTTTTGAGCTTGTAAAGTAGTCATATCTCTATCACCAATTACAGTAAATTGGTGTTCTCTGTTACATGGCATATTAAAGCTTGTTGTTTTCATATTATTGGAAAGTGTTATACTTCTAATAGAATCCGTTGAAAATTTAACATAACCTTCTATGGATTGTTGATAAAAATCAATACTATCATTTTTCATAACATACATACCATTAGTAGGATCTTGTTGGTTTGTATTACCTCTCATAATAAAACTAAACCCTGTTGCATTAAATACATTTGTGGTTAAAATAGGTGATGTATTTAAACCCACATATATACATCTATTGGATCCACTAGTTCTAGATGATAAAGCGTAAAAGTCATCAGTAGAACTTGAACTTTGAAATGAAGACATAATAGAACCAATATCATAATTAGAACTTGCCAAATCAGTAGATGTATAAAACCCTAAATGTGAATTTGTTTTAGAAAGCATAATTCTAGGTATTATACCGGTTGAACCATATCCATTTGTACCGTTTGGAAGAGCCCCAGTTGAACTATGAGTCCAACCACCTCCGAAAACTATATTAAAATGTGGACTTTTTAAATTAAATCTATGTGATGTGGAATTACCACCAATCATTGGATAGGCAGCTATTATTCTATGCCAAATACCTTCAATCTTCAATGAAGAAACTAATCTTTGTATAGCGTTTGATTGACTTTGATTTAATTGAGCGCTATTTATAAACATGTCTATATCCAAATCTATATGGTTTAAATTCGAATATGTTGCACCAATTTGTCTACTTAACGATGTTTGATATTTTTGTATAATTATATTTAATTTAGAAACTTCTCCTTCTGATAAAGAATCCCCGACTGTTGCAAAAGATAGCTCCCTACTTGAGAAATTACTAGCAGTAACACCATTATTTAAAGCCCCTATATAAACACTTTGAGTTGGAACTCCAGATGATAAAACTTCAAATGTACCACCCCAGTCTGTGTATGATCCGTCTTTGAAAAAATTAGAAGTTGAATAGTTACTTAAATAATCATAATATCTTTGCATGTAATAAAATCCGGTACTTGTTGAATTTAAATATCTAAGTTGGCCTGATGGGTTATATGATAAAGTTGGATTTTTACCAGGTGCATAGTATGTGTATCCACCATTTCTCAATTGTAGATACCAAGGAGAAGATGAGCTATTTTGCGTACCAATATCAATACCAGTATTATCAACATTTGTTCTACTATAAACAGACATGTGTAGAAAATTTGAATTTAATCCGTTATAACTAGAATCGTTACCAGGCGCATAAAAAGTATTAGCCCATGCATTCGTACCATTTGGTAATATGCCAGTAGAACTATGTGTCCAACCACCATAAAAACTAATTCTATAAGAATTAGGATCTTTTAAATTAAATTTGTGTGTGTATTCTGTACCACCAACAAATGGATAAATAATTTTTAACTTGGACCATAATCCATTAATTTTTAAATCTTTAACTAATCTTGTTATTGAGTTTATGTGTGTTGATTGAGATAATCCAGATGAATTTATAAAAGACAACGCGTCATGATCTTGATTATAAATATAATTAGTAATAGATCTATAGTTTTGGTAAACTTCAAAATTGGTTAATTCTCTATTCCATATTTTAACAGTTGATAATCTTCCATTAAATGATTGAGTAGAACTACCTATATTTAGATAATTTGATGTGAAGTTCAAAGATGAGTTGGAATCAACATATTTAGATCCATCTATGTAAATAGATGAGTTAGTTAAACCTTTTACTAAAGTAACTTCTGTCCATCTATTTAAATATTTATCTGAAATACTTATAGAAAATGATGGTCCAAAATTTAATTTATATGTGTTATATGAAGTAATCCATCCATAAGATGATGAATAAGTACTTGATATTGATGATGTTCCTATATTTAAATATAAATCATTGGATAAATTAAATATACTTCTTACTGTTGTTGGTAGTTCATTTATATATACCCATGATGTTATAGTAAATTGAGATGTCTGGTCTAATTGATTCCCATAGTATATGACCGAATTAGATCCATTAAATCCCAAAGTACCACCGTTTGAAGTCTCATAACTTATATTACTTACTGTTCCAGAATTTATTGTTGATGAATTAATTAAAAGATTATTTAAATCAACATCCAATGATGAAAATGAAGAAGAATTTGTAGCATCTAAATTAAATATTAAACCATTAGATGCTAATTGTTGATTTGTGTATGAAATTGAATCCCAATTTGATATATCTTGATCTCCTAGTGTTTTACCAGCATCAACGAAATTTTTTAATGATGTAGAATCTATGATCCCATTACTAGCAAACCCGATATCGGTTTCAGCATTATCATAAGATCTTCTAACTCTAACAACATTTCCACTATAAGAAGTGTTTAATTTTCTTAAAGAGTATGCTATTATAACTGTTGAAGTGTTTATATTTAGAATAGTTGGTGGGACATAGACATAAGGAACTCCCAGTCCTATTTTGCTTCCATCTCGGACAAATATTCTTACCTGTCCTTGTGCGTTAACATAAGCCATAATTTTTTAATTTTTTCTTTTATATATTAAAAA
>Ga0172373_10004740_pt1 | contig 18962 bp, 19 predicted proteins | sample Lak10m_2_FD_114546 | JGI IMG/M metagenome (GOLD analysis project Ga0172373, IMG submission 114546) | Freshwater microbial communities from Kabuno Bay, South-Kivu, Congo - kab_092012_10m | ecosystem: Environmental > Aquatic > Freshwater > Lake | place: Democratic Republic of the Congo...
CGAGGTGCTCGACGCCGCCATCGCGGCCATCAACGGTGGGCTCAACCAGTACCCGCCCGGCCCCGGCATGCCCGTGCTGCGCGAGGCCATCAGTCGCCACCAGCAGCGCTTCTACGGCCTCGGCTACGACCCCGACACCGAGATCCTCGTCACGGCGGGCGCCACCGAGGCACTGGCCGGCGCCCTGCTCGCCCTGCTCGACACCGGCGACGAGGTGGTCACGCTCGAGCCGATGTTCGACAGCTACGCGCCCTGCATCTCGATGGCGGGAGCGGTCACCAAGCCGGTCACGTTGCGGCCGCCGCACTACGGCATCGATCCCGAGGCGTTGCGCGCCGCGATCACACCGAAGACGAAGCTCATCCTGTTCAACACGCCGCACAACCCCACCGGCCGCGTGTTCACTCGTGAGGAGGTGCAGTTGGTGGCCGACCTGGCCATCGAGCACGACCTGCTGGTGATCACCGACGAGGTCTACGAGCACCTCGTGTTCGACGGGGTGGAGCACGTGGCGCTGGCCGCGCTGCCGGGCATGCGCGACCGCACGCTGGTGATCTCCAGTGGCGGGAAGACGTTCAACACCACCGGGTGGAAGATCGGTTGGATCTGCGGCCCGGCGGCCGTGGTGGCCGCGGTGCGCACGGCGAAGCAGTTCCTCACCTACGTGAACGGCGGGCCGTTCCAGCCGGCCATCGCCGTCGGGCTCGACCTGCCCGACCAGTTCTACGCCGACCTCGCCGCCGACCTCCAGGCCAAGCGCGACCGGCTGATGCCCGGCCTGCTGCGCGCCGGCTTCGAGGTGTTCCCCACCGCGAGCACGTACTTCGTCACGGTCGACATCCGTCCGCTGCAGCCCGACGGCGACGGCATGGCGTTCTGTCGTGCGCTGCCGCACCGCGTGGGCGTGGTGGCCATCCCCACCGAGGTGCTCTACCAGAACAAGCACGAGGGCCGTCACCTGGTCCGCTTCGCGTTCTGCAAGCGGCTCGACGTGCTCGACGAGGCCGTGGAGCGTCTCCAGCGCCTCGGCTGAAACGGTCGCTGAACCGGTTCAGGAAAGGGTCTATGCGGCGCGCTGAAACCGCGACGAAAGAATCTGATCCGCGGAACGGAGTGGGTGGAAAGCGGCCTGACGCGTCAGCGTCGGTCGGGGAGGAAGCGGAACCGGTCGCGCACCTCGGCCACCTTCGCCGGTTCGATGTCGGCGAACAGGATGGTCTCGCCCTGCGACCCGGTGGCCAGCAACTCACCCAGCGGATCGACGATGCGGCTGTCGCCGACGTACTTCAACCCGCCACCCTCGCCGACGCGGTTGCAGCCCACCACGTAGGCCTGGTTCTCGATGGCCCTCGCCTGCAGCAGCGCCATCCAGTGCTGACGCCGCGGCTCGGGCCAGTTGGCCGGCACGAGGTACAGATCGGTGGTGGTGGCAAGGCCCCAGAACTCGTCGGCGAAGCGGAGGTCGTAGCACACGAACGGGCTGATTCTCACGCCTTCGATGGTGAGCTGCACCAGCCGCTCGCCGGCGCGGAAGTGGGCGTCCTCGCCGCCGAAGGTGAACGGATGGATCTTGTGGTAGCGGTACACGGTGCCGTCGGGGCCGGCGAGCACGAAGCTGTTCGCGGGTCGTCGATCGGCCGGGTCGCTGTCGGCCGGGATCTCGGGGCAGCTCCCGCACACCCACACGCCGTGGTGCGCAGCCTGCTCCTGCAGGAACTGCGACGACGGCCCGCCCTCGGGCTCGCCCAGGCCCGGGTCGTCGACGGCGAACCCGGTGGAGAACGTCTCGGTGAGCAGCACGAGCTGGGCTCCACCAGCCGCTGCGGCGGCGACCATAGGTGCCAATCGGCGGAAGTTCCCCGCTCGGTCGTTCCAAATGATGTCGTGCTGTACAGCCGCGAGGCGCATGTTCCGATACTACTCCCGGACCTCGAAAGGGCGTAGGGTGACAGCGATGCAGGAACTCAGGACGGAACCTCGTCAGCGGCGCAGCCAGCAGTCGATCGACGCCATCCTCGACGCGGCCGAACAGCTCATCGCGCAGCAGGGCCAGGTCGGGTTCACGGCGAACGAGCTCGCCGCGGCAGCCGGCATGTCCATCGGTCGCGTCTACTACTGGTTCCCCGACATCCCGGCCGTGGTCACCGCGCTCGTCGAGCGCAGCGCGGTGCGCATGGCCCAGGTGTTCGGCGCGTCGGTGCAGGCGGCGCATGGCACCACGACGCCGCTGTTGCTGCAGCGCGCCATCCGCCAGATGTGCGTGTACGTGGAGGAGAACCCGGCCGCGGTGGCGCTGTGCCTCACCGGTGGCAACGACGGCCCGGGTCGCGTCATGAACGAACGTCTCGTCGAGTTCGCCACGTCCCTCGTACGCGACCGTGTGCCCGGCATCCCCGACCACGAGACCGAGATCGTCGCCCGCACCGCCGTCGGCATCACCCTCGGCATGCTCAACGGCTACAACCAGGTCGAGGCCCAGTTCCGGCCCTATATCGAGCAGGAGCTGGTGTACGTGCTGTCGGCCTACCTGTATGCGCGGTTCCCACCGCCCGACGACTTCACCTGGACGGCCCCCGAGCGCGCCGTGCAGCCGTCGCGTCCGTCGCGTCGCGACTTCACCGAGTCGGGCCGCGTGTGGCCTGCGCTCGCGCCCGATCAGCCCACCTGACCCGCCGTTCGTCAGGCCAGGCGCCACTCCATCAGGCACACCGTCTTGGCGCCGCCGTCGGTGTCCTGCTGCCCGACCTCGCGGAACCCGACGCGCTGGTGGAACGCGAGCGATGTCTCGTTCGGCGGCCGCAGGTTCACCTCGCACAACACCACCGGACGCTGCCCCGCCATCGCGTCGTGCACCGCGGCGTAGAACCCGCGACCCACGCCGAAGCGGCGGAAGTCGGGATGGACGGCGATGCGATCGAGATAGCAGAAGTCGGTGTACCGCTCGCTGAACCAGACGTAGTTGAGGCTGTCGTACTCGAGGCCTGGCCCGAATGTCCAGCAGAAGCCGGCGAACGAGCCGTCGACCTCGGCCACCAGCGCCAGCTCGGCCATGCCCGCCAGGCGCGCCACACCGTCGGCGTCGAGCTCGTTCAGCTCGGGCACGTTCGCGTTGTTCAACGCGAGCACGGCGGGCAGGTCGGCGGGGGTGTACGGGCGGATCAGCACGTCCGCCGAGACTACCCAGGCGGCTGGGCGTAGCCTTTCGGCATGCTGTTCCGCCAGAAGACCGAGATGGTGTCGCCGGCCGACGCGTTGCCGGGCCGCACCGACCAGACCATGCCGGTGCCCGAGCGCCATTTCGTGCTCGACACCCCGCTCACCGGCCCGTGGCCCGAGGGCATGCAGACCGCCGTGTTCGGCCTCGGCTGCTTCTGGGGCGCCGAGCGCAAGTTCTGGCAGACGCCCGGTGTGTACTCCACCGCCGTGGGTTATGCCGGTGGCTACACCCCCAACGCCACGTACGAAGAGGCCTGCAGCGGCCGCACCGGCCACGCCGAGGTGGTGCTGGTGGTGTTCGATCCGGCGCAGGTCACCTACGAGCAGCTGCTGCGCGTGTTCTGGGAGAACCACGACCCCACGCAGGGCATGCGCCAGGGCAACGACATGGGCACCCAGTACCGCAGCGCGGCCTACACCACCGACCCCTCGCAGGAGCCGCTGCTGCGTGCCAGCCTCGCCGCGTACCAGGAGCGCCTGCGCGCCGCCGGGTACGGCCCCATCACCACCGAGGTCGCGCCGCTCACCGAGTTCTTCTACGCCGAGCCGTACCACCAGCAGTACCTGGCGAAGAACCCCAACGGCTACTGCGGCATCGGTGGCACCGGGGTGAGCTGCCCCATCGGCCTCACCGCGTAGCGAGCCACTCCGCCAGCGCGGCGCGCAGGTCGTCGAGGTTGCGCACCAGCCGATCCATCGAGCACTCCATCATCAGGTTCACCACTTCGTGGGGGAACCGCATCCGCCAGTCGGTGTGCAGGCCGATGATGTACTTGCCCTTCGCGTACGCATAGCCCAGCTCCCACGCGGTGCCGTCGTCGGTGAGCACGCCGTTGAGGTTGGCCACCACCACGTCGGCCTCGTCGATGCCGCGCTTGTCGTTCTCGAAGATGGCGCGCACGTTGAACTCGTCCTTCGGCGGGTTGTCGCGGTGCGGCAGGAACGTGACGAACCCGGCGTCGGCCACCAGCTGGTCGACCTGCTCGATCCACCACCGCTCGCCCTCGTCGAACAGCGGGCCTGCCACGTAGGCGCGGGGTGTGGTGGTGGTCATCGGTTCCATCCCTTCTCGCGGATCTCGTCGCCGTCGGCGTCGAGTGCCCGACCCTGCCAGCGCAGCACGCCCGGCGTCGCACCGAGCTTGGCGATGAGGCCCTGCATCGGTGTGCCCTCGACCTCGACGATGGCCTCACGCGCCACATAGTGCGGGTCGGTGGCGATCTCGGCCATGTCGAGCACGGGGCCGATCGCGGCGTCCACCTCGCCGAACGCTTCGACCACCTCGTCGCGGGTGCGCTGTGCGCAGAAGTCGGCCATCACGGCTTCCAGTTCGGTGCGGTGAGCCATGCGATCGGTGAACGTGGTGAAGCGCGGATCGTCGGCGACGCCCAACAGCTGCAGCAGGCGCGCGGCCACGCTGTCGGCCGAGGCGGAGAGACCCACCCATCTCCCGTCGGCGCAGCGGTACGTGCCGCGCGGCACGGTGTAGGGCAGGCCGGCGCCGAGGCGCTGCTGCTGCTCGCCGGTGAGCGCGTACAGCGACACGAGGGGGCTCATGAAGTGGAACATGCTCTCGAGCAGGCTCACGTCGACCACCTGCCCGACGCCGCTGTGCAATGCCACCATCGTGGCGAACGCGGCCACCAGGCCGGTGAGCTCGTCGGTGAGCGCGATGGGGGGCAACAACGGCTGGCCGTCGGGCTCGCCGCTGATGGACGCCAACCCCGACATGCTCTCGGCGATGGTGGCGAAGCCCGGCCGACCGGCGTACGGGCCGGTCTGACCGAAGCCCGTGACGCGAGTGATGACCAGCCGCTCGTTCGTGGCGTGCAGCACGTCGGGTCCGATGCCCAACCGCTCCAGCGTGCCGGGACGGAAGTTCTCGACCAGCACGTCGGCCTCGTCGACCAACCGACGGAACACGGCGAGGTCGTCGGGATCCTTCAGGTCGAGTGCGATGGTGCGCTTGTTGCGGTTCACCATCTTCCACCACAGTCCGGTGCCGTCGCGCGGGTCGCGCCACGCGAGGTTGCGCAGGCTGTCGCCCCCATCGGGTCGTTCCACCTTCACGACGTCGGCACCGAAGTCGGCCAGGTAACGCGCGCAGTTCGGCCCGGCCAGCACCGTCGCGAGGTCGATGACGCGCAGACCGTCGAGCGGCGGGGTGGACACGATGCTCCTGCGGTTCAGCCGAGGACGTTGAAGTCGGCGGGCAACGCGGCGCGTCCGGTGAGCGCCAGGACGAGCGTGACGGGCGATGCCAGCGACGTGAGGACGGCGACGATGACCGCCGACGTGTCGGGGTGGAGCTGGACGTGTTGGCCGGTGGCGCGTTGCAGATCGAGTGTGTGCACACCCAACTCCACCACGCGGGTGGCGAGGTACTCGACCAACGTGATCTGCCCGGCGAACGTGTTGACGGCCTCGTCGTCGGCCGTTGCCGCCACCAGCGCGAGCGTGTGTGCCACCGTCACCTCGGCCTCGCCCACCGGGTCGATGAGCTGACGCGCCGCCTGCCGCGCTCGCGACGCAACACCCTGGTGCACGCCGGCATCGGCGAGCGCGGTCTGGTAGTACTCGGCCGCGTCGGCCAGCACACGGTCGACGGTGGGTTGCGCGGCCAGGTAGCCATCGATGGTGATGAACGCGCGCAGCGTGTGCGCGGCGAGCTCGCGTGTGGTCCAGTCACCGAGCGCGCCCGGGCGATCCCAGTACTCGGGGCCGACGCCGCGCAGCGTGTCGAGGAAGGTGGCCGCGCCCTCGGCGAAGGCGGCTCTCACCGCAGCGGGATGTTGCAGCATCGTTCCTCCAGTGTGCCCAGGGCATACGACTCGTAGTCGATGCCGAAGTCGGCATACAGGTGGCGGCAGCGCTCGCTCCATGCGAGTGCCGCGGGGTCGCTGATGCGGTGGACCACCTGCATCACCCCAGTCTCGTACACGCGGTACTCGGCCCACGTGCCCGGGAAGTCCTTCACACAACCGATCTCGATGGACGGCACCCCGGAGGCGGTCATCCGGCGCACCCGATGGCGGTGCGTGTGACCGGCGGTGTAGGCGATGATCAAGGGCTGCGACGCGACGACGGCGTCGAGCGCGTCGCTCGCGTCGGGGTGCAGGCCGAAGTAGCCCTCCGATCGGTGATCGTCGACCTCGCCGACGATCCACTGTTGGTGGTGCCCCATCACCAGCACCGGCACGTCGCTCTCGGCCGCCAGCGTGCGCAACCAGTCGAGCTGCTCCGGCAGCAGCCTGCCGGTGGTCTGCTGGGGGATGGTGGTGTCGAGCAGCGCGATGGCCAACCCCGGTACTTCGATCCACTGGTCGCCGGCGTAGCCGGTCTGACCCTGGTACGCGTCGTGGTTGCCGCGCACCACGTGGAGGCGGTCACCGAACGCCGACCGGTAGCACTGTTCGAACGCCGCCCACTCCTCGGGCCGGCCGTCCTGTGACAGGTCGCCCTTCACCACCACCACCGCCGGATCGAGGGCCAGCATCTCGGCCACCGCGCCGCGGTTCATCACCTCCGGGTACGGCTCCTCGCCGGGCAGCGCACGCTGGATCGGCCCTTCGGGATGGTCGCCGACGCGGCCTGCTTCCACCTCGCCGAAGTGCACGTCGTTCACGGTGGTGAACCGGCACAACAACTCGCCCGCCGGACGTGTCAGCGTGGTGAACGTGACCCCCGCGTGCTCGTAGGTGGTGGCGGGCTGCAGATCGACCAGACGGGTGACGTTCGTGCCGTCGTGGAACACGGCGAGGTCGTCGGCGACGGTGGTGAGATCCACGCTCAGCGCGCCTTCACCACGACGGTCTTGGCGATCATGTCGTGCCACGCCTGCTTGCGCTGGTCCCACAGCGGCCACAGGAAGCCGAGGTAGCACGGGATGGCCGAGAGGTACGACGCGACGCGTCGGCCGAACACCCGCCACGCGCCGACGCGATCGCCGGTGCGTGCATCGACGATGCGGATACCCGTGGCGCGCTGGCCGATGCTGCCGCCACGCGACGCCATGAGGCAGTAGGTGACGAGGAAGCCGACGACGCCGAGGATGGCGAGCAACCCGACCACTGCGGCAGTGGCCGACGTGGGCTCGCGACACGGCTCGAACGAACTGCCGTTGAAGCACGCGACGTCCTGCTGTGGCCCGAGCAGCCCGTACAGGAACGCCGGCAGATAGAACACGTACGCGACGATCGCGTCGAGCACGAACGCGCCGGCGCGACGCCACCAGCCGGAGTAGGCGAACATCGGCCGCGACTCCGAGTACGGCACATAGCCGGGCGGCACTGCCATTGCGCCCGGCCAGGCCGGTGGCGGAGGCGGTGGTGGCGGGGGCAACTGCGGCGACGCCGGGGACGCCGGGGACGAGGTCGATTCGATGGGCGTCGACCGCGACGCGAACGGATCGGGGAAGTCGCTCACTCCACCACCACGATCGTGTGCGCCACCTTGTCGTGCCAGGTGAGCCTGTCGGGGTCCCACAACATCCACAGGTACCCGAGGAACAGGATGCTCGAGATCAGGGTCGCGAACAGCGTGCGACCCACGGCGCGGGCGAAGCCGATCGGTTCACCGGTCTGGTCGTCGACCACGCGTAGGTTGCGCACCGACCGGCCCCAGGTGCGTCCGGTGCGGCCGAGCTGCGCGCAGTACACACCGAGCACCACGAGCGCACCGAGCGCGATGACCACGATGCCGAGGAACAGCAACGGCCCGTTCACCTGATCGGAGGTGCACGTGTCGTTCGTGGCGTCGAGCGAGTCGAGGCAGTCCTTCGCGCCCACGCCACCGATGCCGAGCCCGGCGATCAGGAACGCGCTGAAGAACAGCCCGTACAACACCCGGTCGATGAACCAGGCAGCGAACCGTGCCCCGAAGCCCGCCCGTCTCGGGCCCTCGTCGGAGGGATCTACGAACGGTGCGATGTCAGACCTTGATGACCACGGAGTGGACGATCTTGTCGTGCCACGTCTGCTTCTCGGAGTCCCACAACATCCAGAGATAGTTCAGCAGGCACAGCTGGCCGAGGATCTGCTCGAGCACCGTACGACCGAACGCGAGGCCGATGCCCAGCGGGGCGCCGTCCTGCTGGCGCACCACCTTCACGCCGACGATCTTGCGACCCCAGGTCTGGCCGGTCTTGCCGAGTGCACGCAGGTACACGATGGCCACCACCACGGCGCCGATGAAGCCGATGCCGATGGCGCCGAGCATGAGCCCGGCGTTGATCTGGTCGCTGGTGCAGTTGATCTCGATCTCGCCACCGCTCGACGACCGGTTGCAGTCCTTCACCGCGCCGGCACCCATGATGACGGCCGGGATGATGAACACCGAGGCGAGCAGGCCGTAGAGCAGGCCGTCGAGGATGTGCCCACCGAGGCGCGCGCCGAAGCTCGCGCGGTTGGCGACGGAGGTGTTGACGTAGCCACCACCATCGCCCATCGGTGCGGACGGCGGCGGGGGCGGCGGCGGAGGCGGCGGCATGGAGCTCATGGCGCGAACCGTAGTCCCTCGGCGAGGGTGGTCGGTGGAAACGCTCGGTGTCGAGTGCGGCGGGTCAGCGGAACGGGCGGTCGCGACGCGCCGGCAGCGGCTTCGCCCACCACCGTGCGCTGAACCGCCACGTCGGATGACGCAACGGGTTCTCGGCCTCGGCGGCGACGACAGGCTTCGGCCACAGCGCCTCCATCGCGGCCACGATGGCGACGGCCTCCTCGGCCGTCGGCGCCGGCTGGATGTGCGTGTGCTCGGCGCTCACAGCGGCACGTTGCCGTGCTTGCGGCGGGGCAGTTCCTCGCGCTTGGTGCGCAGCATGCGCAGGCCCTGCACGATCTTCTGCCGAGTCTCGGCCGGATCGATGACGTCGTCGACGTAGCCGCGCTCGGCGGCGTTGTACGGGTTCGCGTACTTCTCGGTGTACTCGGCCACCAGTTCGGCGCGACGGGCGATGGGGTCGGCCGCCTGCTGCAGCTCGCGGCGGTACACGATCTCGACCGCACCCTGCGGGCCCATCACGGCCAGCTCGGCGGTGGGCCACGCGTAGGCCAGGTCGGCGCCGATGGACTTGCTGTTCATCACCACGTACGCACCGCCGTAGGCCTTGCGGGTGATGATCTGGATGCGCGGCACGGTGGCCTCGCAGTAGGCGTACAGCAGCTTCGCGCCGTGGCGGATGATGCCGCCGTACTCCTGGTCGACACCGGGCAGGAAGCCGGGCACGTCGACGAACGTGAGCAGCGGGATGTTGAACGCGTCGCAGGTGCGCACGAAGCGGGCCGCCTTCTCGGAGCTCTCGATGTCGAGCACACCGGCCAGCATCATCGGCTGGTTGCCGACGATGCCGACGGGCTGGCCGTCGATGCGGCTGAAGCCGCACACGATGCTCTTCGCCCAGTGAGGGAAGTACTCGAAGAACTCGCCGTCGTCGACGACCTCCTTGATGACCTTCTTCATGTCGTACGGCTGGTTCGGCGAGGCAGGGAGGATGGTCTGCAACTCGGGGCACAGGCGGTCGGGGTCGTCGCCCGTGTCGACGCCGGGCGCTTCCTCGAGGTTGTTGCTCGGAAGGAAGCTGAGCAGGAAGCGCACGTCGTCGAGGCAGCTCTTCTCGTCGGCCGACACGAACGTGGCCACACCGCTCTTGCTGGCGTGGCTCATCGCGCCACCCAGTTCCTCGAGCGTGACCTCCTCGCCCGTCACCGTCTTCACCACGTCGGGACCGGTGATGAACATGTGGCTGGTCTCGCGCACCATGAAGATGAAGTCGGTCATCGCCGGGCTGTACACGGCACCGCCGGCGCACGGGCCGAGGATGACCGAGATCTGCGGCACCACGCCGCTCGACAGCACGTTGCGGTAGAAGATGCCGCCGTAGCTGGCCAGGCTGACCACACCCTCCTGGATGCGGGCGCCGGCGCCGTCGTTGAGGCCCACCACCGGGGCGCCCACCTTCAACGCGAGGTCCATCAGCTTGTGGATCTTCTCGGCGAACACCTCGCCCAGCGCGCCACCGAACACGGTGAAGTCCTGGCTGAACACGAACACCTTGCGACCGTCGACCGTGCCCCAGCCGGTGATGACACCGTCGGTGTACGGCCGCTCCTCCAGACCGGCCGCGTGGGCGCGGTGGCGGGCGAGCAGGTCGAGCTCCTGGAAGCTGCCCGGATCGAGGAAGTACTCGATGCGCTCGCGGGCGAGCATCTTGCCCTTCTCGTGCTGGCGCTCGACCGAACGCGGCGAACCGGCGTGGTAGGCCTGCTCACGGCGGTTGCGCAGGTCGTCGAGCTTCTCGGCCATGGGATTCGAGGTCACGGGGAGCAAACCTAGTGGCCCCGGGCGTGTGCGGTCACATGGGTGCGCCACGTCCGGCAAGATGGGCGGCGATGACCCTGCCGCTCTCACCGCCGCTCGCCCCGATGTTGGCCAAGCTGATGGACGCCATCCCCGAGGGCGACGACTGGCTGTACGAACCGAAGTGGGACGGCTTCCGCTGCATCGTGTTCCGCGATGGCGACCACATCGAGCTCGCCAGCCGCAACGAGCGTCCGTTCACTCGCTACTTCCCCGAACTGCTCGAACCGATGCTGCGCGACCTGCCGCAGCGCTGTGTGGTCGACGGCGAGATCGTGCTGCCCGCGCTCGACGACACCGGTCTCGACTTCGACGCGTTGCTGCAGCGCATCCACCCTGCCGAGTCGCGTGTGCGTCGCCTTGCCGCGGAGACCCCGGCATCGTTCGTGGCGTTCGATCTCCTCGCGCTCGACGACCGGTCGCTGCTCGACGCGCCGCTGCGCGAGCGCGTCGACCTGCTGCACTCGGCGCTGTCCGGCGCCACGCCCCCCATCCACCTCTGCCCCACCACCACCGACCCCGCGGTCGCGCACCAGTGGTTCACCGAGTTCGAGGGCGCCGGGCTCGACGGCGTGATCGCGAAGAAGCTCGGCGACCCGTACACGCCCGACAAACGCACCCTCGTGAAGGTGAAACACCGCCGCACCGCCGACTGCGTCATCGCCGGCTACCGCATCCACAAGGACGGCAAGGGCATCGGCTCGCTGCTGCTCGGCCTGTACGACGCCGACGGCGGGCTCCACCACGTGGGCGTCACGGCATCGTTCACGGCGAAGCGGCGCGGGGAGTTGCTCACCGAGCTCGAACCGTTCACCCCCGACGCGATGGCGAACCACCCGTGGCGCGAATGGGCCGAGGCCGCCCAACCGCAGGAGGGCGACGCCGCGCAGCGCATGCCCGGCGGCACCAGCCGGTGGAGCGCCGGCAAGGACCACAGCTGGGTGCCCCTGCGCATCGAACTCGTCGCCGAGGTCACGTTCGGGCAGTTGCAGGAAGGACGCTTCCGCCACGGCAGCACGTTCGTGCGCTGGCGTCCCGACCGCGAGCCGCGCTCGTGCACCTACGACCAGCTCGAGGTGGCCGCGCCCGTGCCCTTCAGCCGACTCGTGGCGCCCGACCGCTGAGCCGCGTCAGCCGCTGGTGACGAGCGTGGTGGAGGTGCTCGACGTCGACGACGGCACGTCCTCGCCGACGTAGACGTCGTTGCGTTGCACCTCGACGCCGTCGATCTTCACCACCACGGTCCATGTGCCCACCACGTTGAGCGTGAACCCGTCGCTCTGTTCGAGCTCGGCGACGCCGGCACCGGTGAGCGGGATCGGGCTGATGATCATGCCCGGTGCGGTGGAGCCGGCCGGCGGCAGGAACTCCACCGTCAGGGCGCCCAGCCCGGTGGTGGGCGTGACCACCTCGATGCGCACGTCGTTGGTGCCGACCCGCTCGGTGAACGCGACCCGGACGTCGGCGTTGAGCGCGGCGTTCTGGAACGTGTGCGGCGGCTGCAGCTGCAGGTTCGACTCGTTGCTCGCGGCCAGGCCGGGTGGCGACAGCGCGAGCAGCCACGACGTGAGGGCGAGCACCACGATGCCGATGAGCGCCTCGATGCCGAGCGCCCGTCGCAGCCGTGTGGCGAGCGGTGCGGTCATCACGTCGCTGCGGCTGACACGTTGGGTGATGAACTGCCGCGCCGCGACCCCGACGAACACCATCACCGACACCAGCAGGGTCTTCACGATGAGCACCAGGCCGTGGCTGCTGCCGAGCTCGCCGCGGTCGAGGCGGAACAGCAGGATGGCGCCGCTCACGACGGTGGCCCACAACGCCGGTGTGGCAAGACGCGCGAAGCCACGCACCGCGTGCACGAGGTCTTCGTCGCCGGGGCCGGCCAGCACCACGCGAGTGAGCAGCAGCAACCCGCCGAGCCACACGGCCATCGCGACCGCATGGACCGCGCCGGCCGCCCATTCGATGAGGCCGAACTCGTCGCGACCGAACGCCAACGTGACCACCGCGAGGCCGGCCGGCCCGAGGGCCATCGCCTGCGTGGCGGTGTCGATGGCGCGTTCCGGGCGCATCACCACGTAGGCCGCACCGGCCACCAGCAGGATGCGCAGCAACGCCGCCTTGCCCGAGGTGGTGTCGAGCAGGTCGCCCCAGCTGGTGGGGATGAGCGACGAACCGAGGCCGTTGCCCGACTGCTCGGCGGCCAACGCGGCGACGTTGAGGTAGGTGCCGATCAGCGCGATGCCCCACGCGGTTCGCAGGTACCGCACGGTGAGGATGTACTCGACGCCTTCTGGCCATGCCACTGCGATGACCACCAGCGCGCCGAACAGCATCGCCAGGCCGAGCATGCTGACGAGGCGGAACAACCCGAGCGGACCGGCGCTGTTCGAATCCTCATCGGCACCGTCGCCGTCGACCGTGTCGGGCACGGTGGTGGCCACGGTCGTGGTGGTGGCACCGGCGACCGTCGAACCCGTGCCCGCCACCGTCGTCGTGGTGGCCGGCGACGTGGTGACCACCGTGTCGTTGACGATGGTGAACGAGAAGCTGCCGCTGCCGGCGGGCTGGAGGTTCGTGTCGGTGACCCGCCACGCCACGTTGCACACGCCCTTCGGCGCGGGCGACGTGATGGTGACCGAGACCGTCACCTGATCGGCCAACGGCACGGCATCGGAGAGGGCCTGCTGCACGCCCGGATCGCCGCAGGTCATGGTGACCTGCGGGCTCGGGCCCACCGGCTGGGCGAACACCAGCGTCAGCGCTGCCGGCGACACGTCGACCGTTGCGTCGGCGGCGGGGGTGCTGCTGCTGAGCGTGTTGTCGACGGCCGACACCGGGGATGCCCACGCCGCGGTGACCAGTGCTGCGGTGAGCAGCGCGAGGCACCAACGGAGCGCAGAGCGGGAGGTCGTCCGGGTCGAGTTCTTCAAGGTGGCCCAACGCTAGCCACCCGGGCGGCCTCACGGGGGACCAGCCCCTGCTCGTGCCGGTCGTGTCGCACCCCCTGGGTAGAGTCGCAGCGATGGCCACGCAGTCGCTCTACCGCCGCTACCGACCCCGCCGCTTCAGTGAGGTGAAGGGCCAGGAGCACGTCGTGCGTGCGTTGCGCAACGCGGTCATCAACCATCGCGAGGGGCAGGCGTACCTGTTCTCCGGGCCGCGTGGCACCGGCAAGACCACCTCGGCGCGCATCCTCGCCAAGGTGCTCAACTGCGAACGCCCGGTCGACGGCGAGCCGTGCTGCGAGTGCGATTCGTGCCTCGCGGTCGAGCGCGGCACCAGTTACGACGTACACGAGCTCGACGCTGCCAGCAACAACGGCGTCGACGCGATGCGCGACCTCATCGAGAAGGCGTCGCTCGGCACGCCCGGCCGCCACAAGGTGTACATCCTCGACGAGGTGCACATGCTGTCGAAGGCTGCCGAGGCCGCGCTGCTGAAGACCCTCGAGGAGCCCCCGCCGCACGTGGTGTTCGTGCTGGCCACCACCGACCCGCAGAAGGTGTCCGACACCATCCGCAGCCGAACGCAGCACCTGCAGTTCCACCTGCTGCCCATGGACGTCATGGAGGACCACATCCGCTGGCTCGCCGCCGACGCCGGCATCGAGCTCGACGACGGTGCGCTGCAGTCGGTGCTGCGCCAGGGCGGTGGTTCGGCTCGCGACACCGTGTCGGCGCTCGAGCTGGTGTCCGCCAGCGGTGGCGTGGCCATCGAGACCACCCCGCTCGACGAGTTCATCGAGGCGTTCATCGAGCACGATCCCGGCCGGGCGCTCACCGTGGTGGCCCATGCCGTGCAGCAGGGCCGCGACCCGCGCACCCTCACCGACGACATCGTCCGCCACCTGCGCGACTGCTTCCTGTCGCTCATGGCGCCCGAGCTGGTGCAGCTACCCACCCAGCGCGCCGCCGAGGTCAGCGATCTCGCGCAGCGCATGGGCGCTGCCGCCATCGTGCGTGCCATGGAACGGCTCGGCGAGATGCTGGTCGAGATGCGTCATGCGCCCGACCCGCGGTTGCTGCTCGAGGTGGCCCTGGTGCAGCTCACCCACGAGGCCGCGAGCGTCGACCTGTCGGTGGTGCTCGACCGCATCGAGCGGCTCGAACAGCAGACCGTCACCCGCGACGTCACCGCGCCCATCCCGCGTCCCGTGCCGGTCGACCCGGCCACCGGTCGCGCCGCGCTCGGCGGCCGGGCCCGCCCCGCCGCCGCTCCCGCGGCCCCACCGGCCGCTGCCCCGCCTCCCGCGGCCGACCCCACGCCGGCACCCGCGCCCGTACGACCCGCTCCTGCTCCGGTGGCCGAACCACCCGCTCCTGCCCCCACCCCCGCGGCAGCCCCGGCAGGCAGCGTGTCGGCCGACCATGCCGCCGCGGTGTGGGCGAGCGACATCATGCCGGCGCTCAAGGCCCTCACGAAGGCGATGTTCGCCACCACCAAGCTCCTCGGTGCCCGCGACGGCGCGGTCGTGGTGGCCGCCCCCAACGAGCCAACCCGGGCGAAGTGCCAGCAACAGCTCCCCGATGTCGAGGCCGCGATGCGCAAGGTGCTCGGCGGTGTGGTGCCCGTGCAGTTGGTGGTCGACGGCAGCGCCGACACCGATCACGACGATCCCGGCCTTTCGGCCCCCGCCCGGGCGGAGGCGCCCCCGCCGCCGCCCGACGAGGAGGTCGACCTCACCGATCTGGTCGACGCGCCGCCGGAGACCGTGCAGACCCCCACCGACCGACTGCTGCAGGCCTTCCCGGGCTCGCAGGTCATCGACGAGTGACCGCATGGCCGCCGTCTACACCCAACCCGTCCAGGCGCTCATCGACGAGCTCGGCCGGCTGCCCGGCATCGGGCCGAAGTCGGCGCAGCGCATCGCCTTCCATCTGCTGAAGCTGCCCAACGACGACGTCGCCCGGTTGGCCATCGCCATCACCGAGGCGAAGGCGAAGGTGCGGTTCTGCAGCCGTTGCTGGAACGTCGCCGAGGGCGAGCTGTGCCCCATCTGCCTCGACGACCGCCGCGACTCGACGGTGCTGTGCGTGGTGGAGGAGTCGCGCGACATCGTGGCCATCGAGAAGACCGGTGAGTTCCGGGGGCGGTACCACGTGCTGCTCGGGGCGATGAGCCCGCTCGAGGGCATCGGGCCCGAACAGCTGAAGATGAAGGAGCTGTTCGCGCGTATCGAGCCCGAGGACGTGCAGGAGGTCATCCTCTGCACGAACCCGAACACCGAGGGCGAGGTCACGGCGATGTACATCGCGCGCATGATGAAGCCGTTCGGTGTGCGTGTCACCCGCATCGCGAGTGGCCTGCCCGTGGGTGGCGACCTCGAGTACGCCGACGAGCTCACGCTCGGGCGAGCCCTCGAAGGCCGCCGCGACGTCACCGCCTGAGTCGGTCGGCTGCCCGAAAAATGGGCTGAGGTACCGCCCCTGGACCTGGTAGCGGGCGGACGGGCCAGCTCCAGAAGCGGTACCTCAGATCGTGCACGTCCGCGTGGCGGTGAGCCGCCGAACGTCCGTGTATGTTGCGGTTACATTACGACGGCAGCCTGAATGTGTCAAGCATTGTCACAATTCCACCCCGATCATCACTTCTCGCGGTGAACCCCCTGCTCACCGCGTTGGCTTCTGGGCGTGGATCGTCCCGAAAAGGCAACTGGGCGTGATGCGTCCCGGAAACCGGGACGCATCACGCCCAGAACCGGCGTGCGTCAGACGGTGCGGAGGAGGATGGCGTCGCCCTGACCGCCGCCGCCGCACAGCGCCGCCGCACCGAGGCCGCCGCCGCGGCGACGGAGCTCGTGCAGCAGGGTGAGGGCGAGGCGGTTGCCGCTCATGCCGATCGGGTGACCGAGGGCGATGGCGCCACCGTTGACGTTGACGATCTCGTCGCTGATGCCGAGGTCGGCCATCGAGGCGATGCCCACCGCGGCGAATGCCTCGTTGATCTCGAACAGGTCGACGTCGGCGACGGTCTTGCCCGCACGGGCGAGCGCGGCGTTGATGGCCCGGCTCGGCTGCTGCAGCAGCGACGCGCTGTCGGGGCCGGCCACCATGCCGTAGCTGACGAACTGGCCGAGCGGCGTGACGCCGCGGGCGTTGACCGCCTTCTCGCTCATCAGCACCACGGCCGAACCGCCGTCGCTGATCTGCGACGCGTTGGCGGCCGTGATGGTGCCCTCCTTGTCGAAGGCCGGCTTCAGGCCGCCGAGGCTGTCCATCGTGGTGTCGGCGCGCACGCCCTCGTCGGTGTCGACGATCTTCGGGTCGCCCTTGCGCTGCGGGATGACCACCGGCACGATCTCGTCGGCCAGGCGGCCGGCGGCGATGGCGGCCGCGGCGCGGACGTTGCTCTTCATCGCCAGGTCGTCCTGCTGCTCGCGGGTGATGCCGCCGGCCGCGTAGCGCTCGGTGCCGAGGCCCATCAGGCAGGCGTCGAACGCACACCACAGGCCGTCCTTCACGATGGCGTCGGCGAGCTCGGTGTTGCCGTAGCGGAAGCCACCACGAGCACCCTGGGCGAGGTAGGGGGCGTTGGTCATGCTCTCCATGCCACCGGCCACCACGATGTCGGCCTCACCGGCCATGATCATCTGGTTGCCGAGGTAGATCGAGTTGAGGCCGCTGAGGCAGACCTTGTTGATGTTGACGCTCGGCACGTTCATCGGGATGCCACCCTTCGACGCGGCCTGACGCGACGGCACCTGGCCCTGACCGGCCATCAGCACCTGACCCATGATGACGTGCTCGACCTCCTCGGGCGAGACGCCGGCGCGCTCGAGCGCGGCCTTGATGGCGAAGCCGCCGAGGTCGGCAGCCGAGAACGACGACAACGCACCACTCATCTTGCCGATGGGTGTGCGGGCTCCGGCGACGATGTACGAACCAGACATGAGGACCTCCGAGGTGGGTGCGACGACGCGTGGCCCGACGGGCTGCGGCTCCGGACCGCAGCGTATTCAGATCGGGTTACCGGACGGTAATGCGGAAGAATGGCCGTGATGGCAGCGAGCGACGACCCCCGAGTGGTTCGTCGCGCCCAGGTGGTCGACCTCGCCCGCTCCGTGCCGCTCGGGGTGTTGATGCCGCTCGAGGCGTCGCTGCTGGTGACCATCGCGCTGAAGCACTTCGACGCGCCCGGTCTGGTGAAGGGCAGCATCGCCGCGGCAAACGGCGTCGGCCTGCTGCTCACACCGTTCGTGACGTCGGTGGCCCGCCGTTGGGGGCGTCCGGTGATGGTGCCCGTGGCGATGTTGAGCGTGGTCGGCACGCTCGGCTTCCTCGCCGCGATGACCGATGCACTCCCGATGTACGCCATCGGCAGCATCATCGGCATCGCGATGCTCAACGGGATGTACCCGCTGGTGACCGTCTGCTACGAGCGGAACTTCCCGCCCCACGAGCTGGGTCGACGGGTCGGCTGGGGCATGTCGTTGAAGGTGCTCGTGTCGGCGGTCGTCGGGCTCGGCATGGGCGCGTACCTCAGTGCGAACCCCGACCAGTGGTGGGTGGTCATCGGCACCGGTGCCATCGCCAGTGCCGTGCTCGGGTTGTTGCATCTGCAAGTCCCCAGCGAGCCGTTGCCGAAGGTCGACGGTGCAACGCGTGCGTGGCTGCCGCACTTCCATCTCCTCGGCGAGGACCGTCGTCTTCGCCTCACGCTCACCGCGTGGATGCTGATGGGCTTCGGCAACCTGATGTTGCTGCCGCTGCGCGTCGAGTACCTCGCCAACCCCGAGTACGGCATCGTGGCCAGCACCGCGAAGATCGCCGTCATCACGGTGGTGGTGCCGTCGATCGTGCGGCTGCTGTCGATGCCCCTCTTCGGGTGGATCTTCGACCGGCTGAGCTTCTTCGCCTCGCGCATCATGGTGAACGTGCTGTTCGCCATCTACGTCGCCGCGTTCTTCACCGGCACGAGCACCGCGGGCTTGCTGTTCGGCGCCGTGGTGCTCGGCATCGGGAGCGCCGGTGGCGACCTGATGTGGAGCCTGTGGGTCACCAAGTTCGCACGCGCCGGCCGCACGGCCGACTACATGGGGTTGCACACGTTCTTCACCGGCATCCGCGCCGTGCTGGCCCCGATCGTCGGGTTCGTGGTGCTCGGTCGGGTGTCGCTCACCGCCGTGGCCCTCATCGCTGCGGCGTTGATGGTGGCCGCGTCGTTGGTGCTGGTGCCCGAGGCGCGAGCCGAACGCAGCGCCCGCCTCGCCGCGGCCTGAGCCGGTCATCCGTCAGGGCGTGGTGACCGTGACCGTGCGGCACCCGATGGACGGACCGAGCACCGCGCCCCAGTTGACGATGGTGCCGCACAGGTCGTACGTGCCTGCCGGCAGGGTGAACGTGGTGTCGATGCCGTGGAACGGACCGAGGCCGGGCGCGGGCTCGGCG
>Ga0172373_10004741_pt1 | contig 18958 bp, 19 predicted proteins | sample Lak10m_2_FD_114546 | JGI IMG/M metagenome (GOLD analysis project Ga0172373, IMG submission 114546) | Freshwater microbial communities from Kabuno Bay, South-Kivu, Congo - kab_092012_10m | ecosystem: Environmental > Aquatic > Freshwater > Lake | place: Democratic Republic of the Congo...
TATTGCGCAATAATCCTGCCTGAATCAAATTCCTCTGATACATAATGTATTGAAATACCTGTTTCAAGTTCATGTGCTGCCAGTACTGCTTCATGTACCTTGGCGCCATACATCCCTGCTCCTCCATATTTTGGTAAAAGTGAAGGATGAATGTTGATGATTTTTTCAGGATAAGCATTAATTAGTTCGTTCGGTATTTTTCGTAAAAAACCCGCAAGAATAATAAAATCTATATTATTCGAACGACATATATTGCTTAAAAAATTTGGACTTTCAACATCTGTATTCGAACAAGTAACCACCGACACACCAAAAGATTTAGCTTTTGAGACGACTGGGGCATCTGCTTTATTAGAAAGAACAAATACAATATCCACCTCTGATTTATTCTCAAAGTATTGCAAGATGGATTCCACATTTGAACCAGTCCCAGAGGCGAAAAGAGCAAGTTTTATAGATTTCACTTTACAAAGTTAATTCCATTTACTCAAAAGGGAGTTATTCACTAAGATTTTTGCAAAAACGAAAATAATAAGTATTTTAGTAAGAAGGCTTTAATAAGATGTAGAACGTTTGTTTACTGAAAAATACTTGATTTTAAATTTCTGATTAATAAGTATTTAGAAATAATTAAAGGTGCTAAAAGTGAATTAAATCCGTAATAATTTTGTTTTTTACGGCATATATTCTTTCTTTGCAAGCTGAATTAATCATTAAATTAAAAAAGATGTCTGAAATCAAATCAAAAGTAATATCCATTATCGTAGATAAATTGGGTGTTGAAGAAAGCGAAGTAACAAACGAAGCAAGCTTCACAAACGATCTAGGTGCTGATTCACTAGATACAGTAGAATTGATTATGGAATTTGAAAAAGAATTTAACATCGCAATTCCAGATGATCAAGCTGAAACTATCCAAACTGTTGGTGACGCAGTTTCTTATATTGAGAAAAACGTAAACTAATAAAAACGTATTAACAAACAAAAGACATTCTGTATGGAATTAAAGAGAGTTGTTGTAACAGGTTTAGGTGCTCTTACCCCAATTGGTAACACGGTTACTGAATATTGGGATGCTTTAATAGCAGGTAAAAGTGGAGCAGCAATTATCCAGCAGTTCGATGCGTCTTTGTTTAAAACACAATTTGCGTGCGAAGTGAAAAACTTCAATGTGGAAGATTTTATTGACCGCAAAGAAGCACGTAAAATGGACCAATTTGCTCAGTATGCTATGGTTTCAGCTTCTGAAGCCGTAGCAGACTCGGGCTTAATGGATGCTAATCCAAACTTGGATAAAATTGGTGTTGTTTGGGGATCTGGAATCGGAGGATTAAAAACGTTTCAAGATGAAGCAGAAAATTTCTTCGGTGGGGATGGTACTCCAAAATTCAACCCTTTCTTTATCCCAAAAATGATCTCGGACATTGCTGCGGGATTAATTTCGATCAAATATGGTTTCCGTGGACCAAACTACGTAACTGTTTCTGCTTGTGCTTCTGCAAGTAACGCAATTATTGATGCTTTCAATTTAATTCGTTTAGGAAAAGCACACGCTATCATTACTGGTGGTTCTGAAGCTGGTGTAAACCAAATGGGAATGGGTGGATTCAATGGTTTAAAAGCATTGTCTACGCGCAATGAATCTCCTGAAACTGCTTCTCGTCCTTTTGATGCTGATCGCGATGGTTTTGTATTGGGTGAAGGTGCTGGTGCCATTATTTTAGAAGAATACGAGCACGCTGTAAAAAGAGGTGCAAAAATTTATGCTGAAATTGCAGGTGGAGGTCTTTCTGCAGATGCATACCACATGACTGCTCCACATCCAGAAGGAATTGGTGCACGTAATGTAATGATTTCTGCTTTAGAAGATGCAGAAATGAAACCAGAAGAAGTAGACTACATCAATGTTCATGGTACTTCTACTCCATTGGGTGATATTGCAGAAACAAAAGCAATTGCTCATGTATTTGGAGATCATGCGTACAACTTAAACATTAGCTCTACTAAATCTATGACTGGTCACTTGTTGGGTGCTGCCGGTGCTATCGAAGCTATTGCATGTATTTTAGCGGTGAAAAACGATATTGTTCCTCCAACAATCAACCACTTCACAGACGATCCTGAGTTAGATAACAAATTGAACTTTACCTTCCATACTGCACAAAAAAGAACGGTAAATGTCGCTTTATCCAATACATTTGGTTTTGGCGGACATAATACTTCGGTGATCGTAAAAAAATTCAAAGGGTAAATCTTTGTTTCGTAAACTTTTTGCTAATTCCAATAAACGTACGGAGGATGAATTGCGTTTGACGCGATTTATGATTAATCAATTTGGATACAGACCAAAGGATATTTCATTTTTTAAAATTGCTGTTACCCATAAATCTGTTTTGCATAAAGGCAATTACCTAGATTCCAATGAACGTTTGGAGTTTTTAGGAGATTCTATCTTAGGGTCCGTAATTGCAGAATGGCTATACGTCAAATTTCCTAAAGAAGACGAAGGATATCTTACACAGCTAAAATCCAAAATTGTAAGTAGAAAAATCTTATCGGAAATTGCAGAAAAACTAAATGTGCGTTCCGTAATACACTATCAAGAAGGTCGATCAATGAACATTGCCACTATTGAAGGGAATTGTTTAGAGGCGATTTTTGGTGCTATGTACTTAGACGGAGGTTTTGAAGCAGTTAAAAAAAGTATCACACAGTATATTTTTGGAAAATATGTGGATGTAAAAAAATTATTAGCGGAAGAAATTGATTTCAAATCAAAGCTATTGATTTTGACGCAACGCAATAGGTGGGAATTAGATTTTAGAATACTCCAAGACTCTCAGAATTCAACCCAACATCTCTATGAAATAGAAGTGTTTATTAATGGAGTAAAATATGGCGTTGGATCTGCCAATTCAAAAAAAGAAGCTGAACAAATTGCCTCCAAAGCCTCTCTTTCTTTGCTAAATGAAATTTAATTGATTTTCAAAGCTTAATAATTTAGGCAAACAAAAGTCTATATAATCGCATCATTTCTCTAAGAAGTTAACAATTTACTAATAGGGTTTCTCGTGTAAAAATTGTACATTCGTTTTAGAATGACCAAGAAAAAGAAACATACATTAGAATTTGAAGTAGATTACGATTACGACATGATCGGAATTTCTTCTCCCAACAGTGATTATCGTATTGTTTGGGGGATGAATGAATTATTAAATATACAGTTAGAAAAAAGTGCAGAAGATTTTATTATCATGAATAGTAAAGGTGAAAAAAAGTCAGAACATCCTTTTTATCAGTTCTTTGATGAAGAAAATTTTTTAGACATGTACTTTATTAAAAATAAATTTGACGGTAAATATTTAATCCCAGAAAATAAACAAATTGATTATTTTTTCTTTTTAGTGCATAATAATTTTTACAAAATTCCTTCATTTATAAATACATTAAAAACAATTCCAACAATCCATGGAGCGTATTCTTTTGATCCTACTGAATTTCCTTCCACTGAATTTATACTATTTGAATAATGAAAAAAACTAAAATAATAGCAACGATTGGTCCAGCATCTTCCTCAAGAGAAGTACTCAAAGAAATGATGTTAGAAGGTGTGAATGTATGTCGCTTAAACTTCTCTCATGGAACGTATGAGCAACATTTAGCAGCAATCGAATTAATTCGCTCTTTGAACGAGGAATTACGTTTAAATACTGCCATTTTAGTCGATTTACAAGGTCCTAAAATTCGTATTGATGAGGTAGAAAACAATGGCATTTTATTGGAAAAAGACCACATAATCGTTATTGCAACGGATAAATGCCTAGGAAATACGACTCAAATATCCATTAATTACAAGGATTTACCTAAAGATGTAAAAGTAGGTGAGCATATTGTGTTAGATGATGGGAAATTACGTTTAGAGGTTGTAGATACAAATGGAGTAGATAAAATTAGCTGTAAAGTGATCCATGGTGGGATTTTATCCTCCAAAAAAGGGGTTAATCTACCCAATACAGCTATCTCTTTGCCATCGCTTACTGTAAAAGATCGAGCAGATTTAGAATTTGCTTTACAGCATAATGTTGATTGGGTTGGGTTATCTTTTGTTCGTAATGGACGCGATATTATTGAATTAAAGCATATCATTTCCGAGAAAGGAGCAAAGGCTAAAGTCATTGCTAAAATTGAAAAACCGGAAGCTATTGATGATATCGATGAAATTATTGCTGCGAGTGATGGTTTAATGGTTGCCCGTGGGGATTTGGGGGTAGAAGTTCCTTTTCAATCCGTGCCGTTGATTCAAAAAATGCTTATAAAAAAATGCATGGAGATGGCTAAACCAATCATTGTTGCTACACAAATGATGGAAAGTATGATTGTAAACTCTTCTCCAACACGTGCAGAAGTGAACGACGTTGCAAACGCTGTTTTGGATGGAACGGATGGGGTTATGTTATCTGGAGAAACCTCTGTAGGGGCTTTTCCAGTAGAAACAATTCGTGCGATGTCCAACATCATAAAAGAAATGGAAACCTTTGAAGGTATTTACCATAAAGAAGTTTCTCCGAGCAAAACAAACACGCGATTCATTTCAGATTCTATCTGTTTTAATGCTTGTCGTTTAGAGCAAAGAGTGGATGCTGATGCAATTATAACGATGACATTTTCAGGATATACAGCATACAAAATTGCTTCACAACGACCAAAAGCACCAGTATATGTGTTTACATCTAACGAACAAATTTTGACTCAATTAAACCTTATTTGGGGAGTTAAAGCATTCTATTACGATAAACATTACAGTACCGACCACACCATCGCGGATATAAAATACATTTTACGCAAAGAAGGATTACTTAAAACAGGAGATTTGGTAATTAATATTGCTAGTATACCCTTAGAAGAAAATGGTAAAACAAATATGTTGAAATTAAGTTATGTAGAATAACAAGCTACGACTGAAGGTATAAAAAAGGGCGATTTCTAGATGAAATCGCCCTTTTAATTTGTAGGAATTGTCTGTTATTTGATAACACCTAATTCTTTACCAACTTTGATAAACGCAGCGATTGCTTTATCTAAGTCTTCGATCGAATGAGCTGCTGAGATTTGCGTACGGATACGAGCCGCTCCTTTAGCAACTACTGGATAGAAAAATCCAATTGCATACACCCCTTCTTTTAATAATAAATCTGCAAATTTTTGAGATAATGCAGCATCGTATAACATGATTGGAACGATTGGAGAATCTCCTTGTTTGATATCGAATCCAGCTGCGATTATACGTTCTTTGAAGTATTTGGTATTTGATTCTAATTTATCGCGTAATTCCGTCGTAGAACTTAAAATATCAAACACTTTGATAGATGCACCAACAATTGCAGGAGATAAAGAATTAGAGAATAAGTATGGACGAGAACGTTGACGTAACATTTCGATAATTTCTTTTTTACCAGTAGTGTAACCACCCATAGCACCTCCTAACGCTTTTCCTAAAGTACCTGTGATGATGTCTACACGATCCATTACATTGCAGTATTCAGGAACTCCACGACCAGTTTTACCAATAAATCCAGCAGAGTGACACTCATCCGTCATTACCAAAGCATTGTATTTATCTGCTAAATCGCAAATTTGATCCATTTTAGCAATATCACCATCCATGGAGAAGACGCCATCCGTAACGATAATTCGGAAACGTTGGTCTTGTGCAGCGATTAATTGCGCTTCCAAATCTGCCATGTCTGAATGCTTATAACGGTATCTTTTTGCTTTACACAAACGAACCCCATCAATGATAGAAGCATGATTTAATTCATCCGAAATAATTGCGTCTTCTTCGCCAAATAATGGTTCAAAAACACCACCGTTTGCATCAAAAGCAGCTGCATACAAAATGGTGTCTTCTGTCCCATAAAAATCTGCAATTTTCTTCTCTAATGTCTTGTGAATATCTTGTGTCCCACAAATGAATCGTACAGAAGACATCCCATATCCATGCGAATCTAATGCGTCTTTTGCTCCTTGTATTACCGCTGGATGTGAAGATAAACCTAAATAGTTATTCGCACACATAATTACTACCTCATCTCCTGAAGAAACTGTTACACGTGCTCCTTGTGGTGAAGTAATAATACGTTCTTTTTTAAATATCCCACCTTCTTCAATTGTTTTTAGCTCGGTTGCTAAAAAATCTTTCATGTTACCGTACATATCGTTTTGTTTTAATTTGTATCCAAATTGTTGTTGTTGCAAAGGTAAATTTATTCATTAATATATCGTAATATATCCTTCGTTTTGACAACTACCTCTCCCCAATTTTCATGCGAATCCCAAATGGTATATTCAGCTTCTTGACAAGAACGTATCACCAAAAAATAATCCGAGATAGCTGTTTCATTATATCCTGACTCCTGCATTTTTTTTCGTAATTCGTCCGGAGAAATCAAGGTGTTTTCTGGGTTAACTCGTTGTTGTATTTCCTTTGTTACTAGTTTATGTACAGTACTATAAGCACGTTTATACTCCCCTTGATTGGCTAAATTTTCTGCTTGCTCGATGGTATGTATTGATTCTTGTTCTGTTGGTTGTATTGGTGTTACAACGAACGCTTCTGGTGCTGTTGGTTGAATAGGAGAAACTTCACTTTTACGTTTGCGCAATAATAAGAAAATAACACCACCCAAGACGAGTACCAAACCTCCTAACAAAGCAATCCAAAGTTTGGAATGTGGGACAGCTTCTTTGGCTGCTAATTTTTCTTCTGAAACAGGAACAGCAAGTACTTCTTCTTCCACTTGCGCTGATATACTATCTGTTACTTCTACCTTTGAGGCTAACACTTCTCCTTCTAAATCTAAAGAGATTGCTTTTTCTTTCAGTGTCACGTATTTTTTCAACGTTGGGTCAAAATAACTCAAGGAAAAAGGATTCATCACTACCTTCCCACCGCTGACTACTTTAACGAAAAATTTATACGTTTTATCGCCTTCAACACCTTCATCGGTATAGTCTAACTCTTCTTTAATTTCAGGATCTCCATACAAAGTCAAATTTGCTGGTAAATCGATTTTTGGTTTGGATATTGCATGCATGTTTCCTTTACCACTCACTTTCAATGTATAAGTCAAAATTTCACCAACTTTTGCAGTCGATTTGGATAGAGACGTTGCCATAGAAAATTTTCCAACTCCACCGGTAAAATCTTTTGGAGCACCTTTTGGTAAAGGTAGAACATCTACATAGGTTGCATTGGATTCAAACTGTAAATCGCGATCAAAAAATCCACCATTATTATAGCGTAATACCATAGCAAATGGCTTGATGATGTATTTTCCTGAAGTTGCTGGGAAAACCAATTGTTTACCATATGAAAAGGTCAAAAAGTTATTTCCTTTATAATTTTCACGATTGATGGAGACATTGTCTGTTTTCTCAATGTCAAACGTTTCTACCGTGCCTTTTATAGTAAATGGTTGGTATTGAATAATATTGGTGACATTAATTTTGGAAAATATTTTCGCTTCTAAAATCAACGGTTCGCCTTCATAGACTTTACGTTTCGATTTTTCAATAATACCAAAAACGGCTTCTTTTAGATTCGAATTAGAAATATCTTCGTCTGATTGCTCGTAATTTTTCTTCGATTTTGCCTCCCCTTTTTTGCGGACAACAATTGCAAGATCGTTGGATTTATACGTCTTATTTTTGTCTTTTACGGAAGCAGTAATTGAATATTTTCCAGGTTTTGTAAAAACACCTTGTTGCGTGTACGAAATCGAAATTTGCATGTTTCCATTTCCATCCATGGTTTGTTCCATGCCATTCATCACACCTGCTTCAGTAAATGTAGCAGGTAAATTGATGGTGATGTTTCCATTTACATTGGACTTCACCGTAAAAGCTACCATCTGACCTACCTCTATAGGCTTCACGTTCACAGACAATTGAATGTTCGGTTTTTGTCCATAAACGAAACTACCAATTGTGAGTAATAAAGCAATGATTAACGTGAATAGTCTACCAATCTTTACCATTTTCATGCGTGTTTTTATTCGGTTTACCTTTATGTTTTTGTTTTGTATCTAATTCTCTTTTCATCAAATCATCCAACATGCGGTCAGTAGCACTTTGCTTCAATTGCTTATCCGCTTCCTGGGGTTGTTGTTGCTGATTTTTATCTTCTTTTGGTTTATCGTTTTTTGGCGGATTTTGTTTCGGGTCTTGTTTATTTTTATCGTTTTTTGGCGAATTCTTTTGCTGATTTTTATTTTTCTGCATTGCTAAGGCCAAATTGTAACGTGTTTTCTCATCGTTTGGATTTGAGCGCAACGATTCTTTGTAAGCCTCAATTGCCTTTTGGTAATTTTTTTGTTGCATGTACGTGTTCCCTAAATTGTGATTCAAACGCGCTTTCTTAGTTCTATGTGCATTTTTTTGCTTGGAAAAATAATGAGAAGCCTTCGTAAAATCACCTGCTTTATAGGCCGCCTGACCTATTTCTGCGTCTAAGTGAATGGTTGCTGGAAGTTGTTTTGTAAGTTGCTGATAGCTTTTGTAAGCTGCTGGATAATCTTTTGACGCATATTGTTTTCGAGCTGTTTCTAAGGTAGAACGCCACGATTGAGAGAATGAAAAAGATGGTATGAAAAGGATAAATAGCGCTATGGATAAATGTTTTTTTAACACAAAGGTCACAGAGTTATTTTCACAAAGCGCACTACGTTTTTGCGTATTAGTTCTCCAAGAAAGCACTTGGTGGACTAACTTCTCCGAGGTCTTTGTGTGAACCTTTGAGTACTTGGTGTTAAAATATACGCTACTCATTATACTTTCAACTTTTAACTTTCAACTTTTAACTTTTAACTTTTAACTTTTTTCCTACTCCCATATACAACACCAACGACACCATCCCCAACAACAAAGGTATTTGATACCAATTTTGCTTGACCTCCACATCGCTTACTTCTGTTTCTCCTGTCTTTAAGTTGCGAATTTGGTTCACGATGTTTTCTAAATCTGGAAAACTGCTTGCACTTGTTACTGCAAATCCATTTGCTTTTTGAGCAATTTCTGCCAACATTTTTGGATTCAATTTCGAAACGACTTTCTTCCCATTCTCCAAAATTTTATAGCCAAATTCAGGTTTGTATGGGTCATTAGGAACATAACCTCCGTCTTTGGTTCCTAACCCTAATATGGCTAACTGAACCTTGGTATCTTTCAATATTTGTACTGACTCATCGATACCTCCTTCGTGATTTTCACCATCGGTTACCAACAACAATAATTTAGCATTTTTTGCTTTTGAATACATACGTGCAGCATTCAATAAGGCTTCTCCAATGTTGGTTCCCTGTTCGGATACCATATCAGTTTCGATTTCGTTGACATACATTTTCGCAGCATCGTAATCGCCGGTAAGGGGTAATTGTACATACGCATTTCCTGCAAATACACAGATTCCAATCTTTTCACCTCGCAAAGAATTGATTAATTGAATCAACGAACGTTTGGCAATGGATAAACGCGATTCTGTAGCACTTATATCTCTTACATTCATTGAATTAGAAATATCTAAAGCAATCAGAATTTCTGCATTCCTACCAGAACTTGTAACTTTTCCTTCTCCAAAAATTGGTTGTGCTAAGGAAAACGCAAGAAAAAAGAGGGTGTTTCTCAACCAAAAATACTTCCAAAACAATGGTTTTACATGAATTTCTGGTAACAAAATCGCCTGCGTTTGTACGGAACCTAAAGCATTAATTTTCTTGTTTTTCCAACGCATGAATCCCCATTCTATTCCAAAAAATACAGGGATACCCAACACTATCCAAAAAAAAGCTGGATGTAAGAAACTGAAATCAAGCGATTGGTTTACATACGCGTTCGCTACTTCTTTTACATTCTCCTGCATGGAAGCTGGAACAAGATCTTTGACCCATTCTTTCTTGAAATCCAACGATTTAAGTATAACACCAAGTACCAAACATACAGCAATGAATATCCCTTCAAAGAAGAATATCTTCTTTAATAATGGAGTAATTGGGTAGGTATATTGCGACTTATTCATTGGTTTTAAGAACAATGCGTTTAACAATAAGCGTAATAAAAAGTAAAATAAGCGCTGCGATTATAAAAGGTTCGGGCGAAGTTGGTGGCTCTGCATTGTAATTTTTCTGTTCGATTTTTTGTTTTTCCAATGTATCGATCGACTTATAAATTTCGCGTAAGCTTTGTTCGTCAGTCGCTCTAAAATACTTACCACCAGTGATATTCGCGATATTTCGCAGTGTTTCCTCATCAATTTCCACAGGCGCATCAACGTATTGAACCCCAAGCGGAGTCATCATCGGTGTAGGTGCCATGCCCATCGAACCAACCCCAATCGTGTAGACACATACTTTTTTTTGTCGTGCTAAATTTGCAGCAGTCTCTGGCGAAATCGTACCTGAATTATTACTTCCATCGGTCAATAAGATGACAACTTTCGATTTAATACTGTCATTTCTCAAACGCGTTACTGCAGTACCTAAACCTGTGCCTATCGCGGTTCCCCCTTCTAAATTTCCTGGTTGTGCGTTATCAATTTGGGCTTTCAAAATTTCATAGTCCAAGGTTGCAGGACAAGCAGTATAAGCCTCGCCTTCATAAACAACTAACCCAATACGGTCACCCACTCTACCATCCACAAACTCTTTCGCCATGTGTTTGGAAACCGCCAAACGATCCGGTTCAAAATCTTTCGCTAACATCGATGCAGAAATATCCATCGCAAGGATGATGTCAATTCCATATTTGTATTTATGGTCAAATGCTTCGGTGCTTTTCCAGTTATATGGTCTTGCAAATGCAATGATTAACAAGGAAAATATAAGTGCATAGGTATACAATAATGCTTTACGAACAGGTGCAATCCATGGTAATTCCAAAGATGTTTGTTCGATTTCCAATTTAGAAAATACCAATTCTCCTTTCTTTAAGCGATCTTTCGCAAACATGCGCCACAAGAAAATAGGAACAAGTAACAGTAAGCCCAAATAATGCGGCGACAAGAATTCGTAATTCCCAATTTGTATGTTTAAAAGCTTACTCACCAAATTTACTTGTTTTGATTACAATTTCTTTTGCTCGTTCTATGCTTCGAGATACCTCTGTGCTTTCTGGTGTAGATTTGGCAAACTTTACTAAATCTGCTTGGTTCAACATCCAATTTATTTCGCGTTGTAACTCTTGATGTATATTTAATTGCCCTAATAAAAGTTCAATTTGGTAACTAGTTTTATCAATTAATGATACGGTATATCGTTTTCCTAAATACGCGCGAAGCAATAACGATAATTGGTAATAATGTTCTTTTAAGCCTTCGTTTTCCCACAAACGTTTTTCAAACAAGGCATCTATTTCTTTCAGTGTTGCTTCTTTTAATGAAAGAGAAATTTCAGGAACCGTCTTTTCTTTTTTCTTTCTGAATTTAAAATATAGGATAAGTCCAACTATGAGTAACAGAGCTCCAACAATCCATCCCCAATATTTTTGGAAAAACAAAGCAGTACTCGAAGGTACTTCTTCAAATCCTTCTTTGATATCGTACAAACCTTTACCCTCCTTAATTTTGGGAGTTTGTATGTTTAATTGTATCGCTGGAAATGATAAAACAGAATCATTTACGAGGATGTTTGTTGTGGGGATATTTACGCTACCAGAATCCCATGCAGTTATCGTATAGGAACCTTGCCACGTAAAAAATTTACCAGTAGAAACGAGCGTATCTTGAAATTCTCCAATGATTTCAACGCCTTTGGCACCCGTTATTTTTTTCTTTTGAGGTACAAACGAGATCTTGTCTGTTTTCGATAGTCCTTTTACTTCGTAGATTAATTCTGTTTGTTCACCTACCAAAAAGGTATTTCTTCGCACATAGGCTTTTGGTTGTGCTACAGTTACGTAGGACATCAAGCAAAAAACCAGTATGTAAAACCCTTTTCTCATTTTTTATGCCGTTGAAATAAGTGCACTAATTTTGGGATATAATCTTCGGATGTATTCATGAGTTCATGCGTTACGCCAATACGTTTGAATAGCGCGTTTAACGTTTCTGTATGTGCGATCGCTTGTTCTTCAAACCGTTGACGTGTTTTTTTATCGGAAGTATTGACCCAATTGGTGGTTCCAGTTTCAGCATTAAACACCTGAATCAAGCCTAAATCAGGTAAAATATATTCTGCTTCATCTTGGATGCGTAAGGCAATCATGTCGTGTTTTCGTTTCAATAAGGCCAACGTATTTTCAAACGGATGTTGATCGATAAAATCGCTAATTACAAAACACACCGTTCGTTTTTTCATACAGTTTCTAAAAAACTCCAGACCTTTCGTTAAATTAGTTTCTTTACTTTTGGCTTCAAATTCAATGAATTCGCGTAAAATATACAATACGTGTTTTTTTCCTTTTCCTGGAGCGATGTATTTTTCAACTCCATCAGAAATAAACATGGCTCCAACCTTGTCGTTATTTTCTATGGCAGAAAAAGCGAGCACCGCCATCAATTCCAACGCCAATTCTTTTTTTGTTTTTCCTCCTGTTCCAAAATTGGTCGAACCAGAAATATCGACAAGCAACATCACAACCAATTCACGTTCTTCTTCAAAAACCTTCACGTATGGACTACGAAAACGTGCTGTTACATTCCAATCGATCGTACGTACCTCATCCCCCAACTGATATTCGCGAACTTCACTAAATGTCATACCTCTCCCCTTGAAAGAAGCATGGTATTGCCCCGTAAAGAACTGTTTAGTAAGTCCTTTCGTTTTTATTTCAATACGACGAATTTTTTCTAATAATTCAGTTGTTGTCATTTCTTATGGCACATCCACGCGGTTAATCACTGCTTCCAAAATTTTTTTCGCTGTCATATTTTCTGCTTCTGCTTCGTAGCTCAATCCAATACGGTGTTGCATCACATCCACAGCGACAGCACGAATATCTTCTGGAATCACGAAAGCACGGTTGTTTAAGAACGCATGAGCTTTTCCAGCTAAGGCTAAATTGATACTGGCACGAGGCGAACAACCAAACGAAATCAAGGTTTCTAAATTTGGCAATCCATATTTTGTAGGATTACGCGTAGCAAATACCAAGTCGACAATGTATTGTTCTATTTTTTCATCCAAATAAACTTCGCGTGTAAGTTCACGTAAACGAACGATATCTGATGTAGAAAGCGTTTTAGTAATTTTTTCCAAACCTTCTTTACGCACATTCGCACGGATAATTAATTTCTCTTCTTCCATTTTTGGATAGTCTAACACCACCTTCAACATGAATCGATCTACTTGTGCTTCTGGCAACATATAGGTTCCTTCTTGGTCGATCGGGTTTTGTGTCGCCAAAACTAAAAATGGATTGGGCAATTGAAATGTCTCGTCGCCAATGGTAATTTGACGTTCTTCCATCGCCTCCAATAACGCACTTTGTACTTTTGCCGGTGCACGATTGATCTCATCAGCCAAGACAAAATTGGCAAAAATAGGACCTTTCTTCACACTAAACGTATCGCTTTTTTGGTTGTACATCTGTGTACCGCTCACATCCGCTGGGAGTAGATCTGGAGTAAACTGAATACGACTAAACGTGGCATCTAAGGCTTGTGCTAATGCTTTGATTGACAACGTTTTAGCCAATCCAGGCACCCCTTCTAAGAGTACATGTCCATCTGCCAATAATGCAATCAATAAGCGATCTACCATGTAGGACTGACCAACAATTACTTTGCTCATTTCTTTTCGTAGTAATTGTACGATATGGTTTTCCATTTGAATTTTATCCGCTAACTGGCGTAAACTCTCTGCTGGACTTAAAATTTCGTTCTCTAATGAAGACATAATTTGGGTAATTTCTTAGTGCAAAAGTGCCAAAAATTGGTGGTTTAGTGCTTGGTTTTGCTGTTAATTAATGTTAACATTGTAGCTGTAATCACCTAATTATCTAGTGTATGAGTGACCGTATCTGTCTGGAATGTAAGGACAAATTACGCGGAAGAAAAGACCAAAAATTTTGTTCCGATTATTGTAGAAATGCCTTTAACAATCGTCAGAATGAAGACGCCAACAAATACGTTCGTCGCATCAATGGAATCTTACGCAAAAATAGACGCATACTTGAAAAATGTAATCCTACTGGAAAAGTAACTGTCGATGGCATTCGTTTGGCAGAAGAAGGCTTTAACTTTCATTACTTTACAAATATTTATACCACCCAAAAAGGAGGAAACTATTTTTTTTGTTATGAGCAAGGATATCGCAAAATAGACAATGATCAATATATTTTGGTTTTGAAGCAAGATTACGTTCGTTAATTAACATGTATTTTATATTTATTTGAAAATAATGTAGATACAACTGATAATTATAGCAAAAAACACCCATATTTTCTCAAAATTGGCTACTAATTGAATAATAAATTACACTAAATACTTTAGAAATTTGTTATTCATGGAACATAGGGGTGAAATAATTGAACAAGCTGTGCGTAAAAGCGGTATATCACTTGTTACAATATCCAGAAAGATGGGTAAAAGTCGCAGATGGCTTTATTTACAATTTGATAATCCATTGGTATCCATAGATATAGTCTTACAAATTGGACAGATCATCTATTACGATTTTTCCGATGAAATTCAATTTCTTAAAGTACATACTATTGTTGCAGAAAAAGAATGTGATGGCTCTGAAAAAGAAATTCAATATTGGAAAGAAAAATATTTCAATGTCATGGAGGAATACCACATTTTATTGAAGAAAATCGCTTTTTTAGAAATGAAGTAATTACCAATAATAATAAACTACAAACAAAAGTAAATACCGTAAAAATTTACCCAAAAGCATCCACATTAGCGTATATATCGGATTACTTCTAAAATACCCTAACACTACTAATAATGGATCACCTATCAACGGAATCCAGGAAAAAAAAGCGATGGGTGAACCATAGTTAAGTATCCATTTTTCATTTTGAATAATTGTTTTTTCTTTTACTCCAATACGTTTTAGCCACATTGGATTTCCAAGTCTTCCAATAAGATAATTGGTTGCCCCACCTAACGAATTTCCGAGTGTTGCAATGCTTAAACATAACATTGGATTTACTCCTTGTGTTAAAAAAAAGAGTACGACTGCTTCAGAACTAAAAGGTAAAATTGTTGCTGACAGAAAAGTTGTCAAAAACAATCCTACTAAACCGAGCGATTCTAAAGCCATTTTTACATTTTTTTCAAAGATAGTCATTCAAAATATTTATCTTCGTTGCGCACGATTAGATAGATAAAAATAAAAATGAAGTTTGGGGCAATAGATATTGGGACAAATGCGGCACGTTTATTAATTGGCGAAGTATGCAATGAAGGAAATCACTCTTTCATAAAAAAACTATCCTATACTCGTATTCCTTTACGTTTAGGTGGAGATGTATTTGAAAACGGAATGATCTCTCCCAAAAAAGAAACAGAATTTATCAAAACTATTAAAGCATTTAATTTAATTGCTGAAATTTTTGAAGTGAAAGACATTCGAGCATGTGCTACTTCTGCAATGCGCGAAGCTTCAAATGGAGATAAAGTTGCGAAAGAAATTCTCAAACAGACAAAAATAAAAATCGATGTCATTAGTGGAGATGAAGAAGCTCGTTTGATTTTTGGCACTTTTTTTATGTTAGATTTTGATAAAAATATTCCGTTTGTTGTTATTGATGTTGGAGGCGGAAGTACCGAAATAAGTGTCTTTGAAAAAGGAGAAAAAGTTGCTGCAAAATCCTTTCCTGTTGGTACAGTTCGACTCCTTAAAGGAAAAGCAAACCCTGAAATTTGGGAGGAAATTAAAGTGTGGCTTCACCAAAATGTGGACGAAAGTATTGAGCATACGTATTTCGCTACAGGAGGAAATATCAACAAAGTACACAAAATGGTTGGAGCCAAACAATCTGGACCAATTTCGGTTACTAAAATGCATTCTTTGCGTAGTGAATTAAATAAGTTAACCGTTGATCAGCGTATTGACCTATTTCAACTAAAACCAGATAGGGCTGATGTAATTATCCCTGCATGTGATATCTACGGATTTATTTTCAAAGAATTAAAGGTAAAAGAGTTTGTAGTACCTAAAATTGGTCTTTCAGACGGTATGATTTACGACATGTACTTAAATCATTTACAAAGTATTAAATAATTACTTTTTAAACGCGTCATACAATCGTTCAATTGCACCCCATCCAAATTTAGGCAATGTTGCTTCGGTTGCCATTAGTACAATAACATCTTTGTTTTGGATGCATTGTTTAATAGCCACCTCTTTTGTTTTTAAAGGTTTTTGATAACTATCTGGGTAAACCTCTTCATTGTAAAACCAAAATTGATTATCTGTAAATACATTAGAAATTCCAAAATTGAACATTCCCCAATAAAAACTATCTGAAATAAAAAGGCTTCTTGGTTTGATTTTAGTTGAGTCATTTTCAAATTGAAAAACAGGATAAGCCATTGGATTATCGGTAAGTTTATGTAATAAATTCATTCCATAACCGATATCGTAATCCGTATCTTTTGCATCTTCGATCACGACTTTCTTCCAGTAAATGTGTGGCATAGTTATATTTCGTTTCTGTTCAATATAATGAATGATAGAATCTGCCGCAATCCCCATTCCATAAATACTCCAATGTATCCCATATTTAGGATACAAAGGGTATTTAGAAGTGTGTTTATGTTTCATGAAATATGCATTAAAATCAATGTGATTGATGTGCATTTTCTTGCATTTTGATAGATAAGTTTTATAATTCGTAGCTTTTGGTTTTACAGCGTAATCTTTGGGAAAATATTCAGGGTAAAAAGAGCCTTTACCTGCTGCAAATACAAGTAACAATGTTTTGTCTAATTTTTGAAGTGTATCTTGTAAATATTTAATTTTTTCCAAGCGTGATTGGATTGCTTTTTCACCCACGAAATCCCAACCATTGTATGCTTTAAAGTAATTTTCTTCATAGAGGTAATTATTTTTTCCAATGATCACTCCGTTGGCCTTTGCTTTTTTAAATAAACTAAATGCGAGTTGATTGTGTGTACGAATGAATAAACTTCTACATCCAAAACTCTCGTTAAGATAGGATTCTGTATTTTTTTGAAAATCTCCTTTAAACCAATTTTCTAAGGAGAATTTTGGTTGTACAGGGGCAACAATCGCTCCGCTTAGAGGTTCAATATCGAACAAAACAAATTTTTTCTGCACGATAGGGAATAACAAAAATGAAAGGAATCCAATAAGAATAAATAGGCGATATTTTGGTAACAACTTTCGCATTTAAAACCTAAAATAGATAAAAGGATTAAAATTAAATGCGGTAATAAAGGCGATGGATAATACGAGTAATCCAAACGAAATACCACCAACAATTAGGTGTTTTTGAAAAGCATAATTAGCTTGATAAAAGGAGCATTGAATTTTTTTACCCCACGAAAAATAGGCAAAAAACGAACTGCAAACCGCAAGAATAAAATAAGTTAAAAATTCTGAATCTACAGGGTAATTTGTATGTTGATGCAAGTTGAACAGTTGTTTTAAGTAACTCATCAATGGATCAATACGATCTATGCGAAAGATAACCCAACCAATAGAAACGATAAAAAAAGATATGAATGTACTTAATGGGTTCCCTAATTTCTGATACCATTTCAATAAAAATAAACGTTCTAAAATCAAAAACATCCCATGATAAGCTCCCCAAATAATAAAATTCCAAGATGCTCCATGCCAAAATCCAGATGCGATAAATACGATGCCTAAATTTAGATACAAGCGCTTTGCATTAACTTTATTTCCTCCCAATGGAATGTATAGGTAATTACGCATCCAATTTCCTAAAGATATGTGCCACCTCCTCCAAAAATCAGTCACACTATTTGCGATATAGGGATTATTGAAATTCTCTGGAAGTTGAAATCCGACCATTTTTGCTAACCCAATAGCCATGTCTGAATACCCTGAAAAATCAAAATAAAGCTGAAAAGTATAACACAAGGTTCCAATCCAGGCAAGTGATGCTCCTAAATTTTCGTTATTCATCCCAAAAATTATGTCTGCATGTTCTCCTAAATGATTGGCAATTATCACCTTCTTTGCTAAACCAATAATAAATTGATACAAACCAATCAAGCGATTGTCTGGTGTATCATTGAGGGTTTGGTCCTCTAATTGATCTGCAATATCATGAAAACGGACAATTGGTCCTGCAATCAATTTTGGAAAAAAAAGAATGTACAGCAAATAATTTTTAAAGTTAGTCAGCGGTGTATGTACACGTCGATATACATCTACTACATACGTAATGGTTTCAAATGTATAAAACGAAATTCCAATCGGTAATATCAACTTCGTCCAAACGATATTTTTGAGACCAAAAAGTGCCAACACTTCGTTGATGTTTTCTACAAAGAAATTGGAATATTTGAAATAACCTAATAAACCAATGTTAATAGAAACCGAAAACGTCAATAGGATTTTTCGTTTGCGTTCATTGGCAGATTGGTGCATCCATTTCACCAGCTGAAAATCAATAAATGTTGTCCCAAGCAGTACGAAAATAAAAACAGGTGCTCCCCAACTATAAAATACAATGCTGAATAAAAGCAGTATATAATTTTTAAAAGGTTTACTTACAAGGTAGTAGCTCACTAAAAAAATAGGAAGGAAATAGAGAAGAAAAAGTATGCTACTGAATACCAAAAGTGAATCGAATAAATGAAAACAAATATATTTATTTTTTTATTCGAATTATTTTGAAACATTATTGTCCGATTAATTTTCTCTGTTCTTTTGGCTTGACCCAAAAGAACCAAAAAGTCAAGCCTGTAAAAAAGATTTTCTAAAACTACGGAACATTCTAGTCATTTACCCAAACTCGCAAA
>Ga0172373_10004742_pt1 | contig 18954 bp, 12 predicted proteins | sample Lak10m_2_FD_114546 | JGI IMG/M metagenome (GOLD analysis project Ga0172373, IMG submission 114546) | Freshwater microbial communities from Kabuno Bay, South-Kivu, Congo - kab_092012_10m | ecosystem: Environmental > Aquatic > Freshwater > Lake | place: Democratic Republic of the Congo...
CTTCAAGTCCATGTCCCAATGCCCGCGGCAGCCGATGTCGCCGCGGAAGACGCCGCCGAGCCAGTCCTGCACCTTGTCGCCGTCCGGGCCTTTCGGGAAATCCATGCCCTGATGCATCAGCACGAGGCCCGTGCCGGCATCGAGCATCTTGGAGAGCTTCGCCCAGCGCGCCGGCTCGACGAACGGCTGCTTCCCGCCGCCGTCGCCGAAGTAGAGGATGCACTTCGCGCCATCGAGCACGGCCTCGTTCTTCGGCCAGTCGCGCGCCATCACGGGCCAGACGCCGGGCTGTTCCTTGAGCCAGCCCATGAGCAGCGCGCACCCGGCGAAGTATTCGTGCGCCATCGGCTTGCTGCTCGGCCCGCCCGCGAGCAGGACGATCTTCGTGAGCTTCTTGTCCGGCGCATCCACCTCCAGCGGCACACCCGACTGGTCATGCGGGTCGGCGGCGCGGAGGGTGGCGGACAAGGCGAGGAGCAGGGCGAAGTGGAGCAAATGACGCATGGGAGCGATTGAAGCTGCGGAGCCGGACTAACGCAAGGCCGGTGGCGATTCACTGTCGCTGGTCGGGCGGGCTGTCCTCAGCCCGCCGCTTCGAAGCCATACGTCCACCGCGCTGAACGATGCTGCTGAATTGGGGGGGAGCGCGCCCGCCCCGGGCGCAGCGAGCCGCGCCCTCGCGGTTCGCCGGGAGCCGACGGCCCTCCGCACCGTTTGGTTCGCTCGGACGTGTCCGTGTTCGCCGCGAGGGCGCGGCGAACAGCAGCCGGGGCGGCTGCGGCCCCCAAGTCCCGCGACTGCATCATTGGCTGAGGACAACGCGCCCTACCCATCGCTCGGGTCCGGGTGGAACTTCACGCGCAGCCGCAGGTCCAGCTCATGCACGGCGAGGCTGAGTTCTGCGAAGCGGTCGTAGGCGGATTCCGCGTCGAGACCGGCGGGGAGTTCGCCTGCGTCGAACTTCCGCTTCAGCCGCTTGAAGCGCTTGGCAAGTGCGACCCCTTCGCCCGCACCGCCCAACTCACGCAGCAGCCGGCGCACCTTCTCCGCCATCTGCCGCGTCTGGCGAATTGTCTTCAGCGCGGCGGGCAACTCCGCCTCCCCCGCAGCCACCGACTTGAACAGCGCGCACTCAAACTGCCGGCACCGCGCGGGCCGGTCCGCATACACGCGGCACTTCAAGTCCGAGCACAAGGCGCTGCAAGGTTGCGGGAACTTCAGATGGTCCGCCTCCTCACGTCGGCGGCTACGAGTCACGGGGAGGCCGAGCAAGCGGAGCTTGTCCGCGTCGTCGCCCGGCTGGAGTTCCACGTCGCGGAAGAGCGTGCCATCGCAGCACAGGCCGCAGTGGAGGCAGAGTTGTTCTGTGATGCCGGGAGTCACGGAGCTTCGTAGGCGGCGCATTCGCCGTTCCGCCGCCGGCCATCATGTGAGCCAGGGGCCGCCCCTGTAAATGGCGGAAGCCGCGCGCAAGGAGCTGGTTTACACCACTGCTGCGTTCGTGGCATAAACCGGCAGCACACAACTCACCATGAACTTGCCCGCCTGTCGTCTCGCCCTGTTCGCCGCCCTCAGCCTCGCCGCCGTGTCCTCGTTGGCGGCGGACTCAAGCATCGGTGTCGGGGCCAAGCCCGTTGCCGGGGCCGAAGTCATCATTGACGGCTCCCGCAAGCTGCTCGACGAGAAATGGACTTACTGGCAGGGGCCGCGCTTCGCGTCGTCGCTCCCGATCAAGTGGAAGATCGTGGACGACCCCGTGGACAAGGGCAAAATCGTGGTGATGACGGACGACCCCGTGGCCGCCGGCGGCAAATACGGCACGGCGGACATCGTGACGAAGAAGCCCTACCGCGACTTCCGCCTGCACATCGAGTTCCTCGTGATGAACCCGCGCGGCAACAGCGGCGTGTATCTCCAGAACCGCTACGAGATTCAGATCATGGAGGGCGACAAGACCAAGCACGGCATGGGCGCGGTCATCAACGAGACCGAGTCGCCCTACCACGCGTTCGCCGGCCTCGGGAAATGGAACAGCTACGACCTGGTGTTCCGCGCCGCGCGGTTCAAGGACGGCCAGCGCATCGAAAAGGCGATGGTCTCGATGTATTTCAACGGCCAGAAGGTCCACCAAAACGTCCCGATCAACCAGGTCTGGGGCGGGGCCAACTCCGGCGTGGACGGCGGCAACAACAAGGGCCAGGGCATCACCGACACGCCGCAGGGCCTCAAGCTCCAGTGCGAGGGCCACGACGTGCACTATCGCAACACCTGGGTCAAGGAGCTGGACTTGAAGGACGCCAACACGGATTTCTGATCGCAGGGAGCGCGGCATTCATGCCGCAGAATGCTGCGGTTGGGAAGGTGCGCTCGAAGCCCCACTGATTTACGAACGCTCCTGCGGCCTGAAGGCCGCGCTCCGGGTCAAGGCGGCGCAGTTGTGACTTGCGCGGCCCGGGTGAACGGGACAAGCCGCGCTGAATTCCGGCCAAATCCCGCCCTTCCACCGGTGGCATTGACGTTGCAGGGTAACACGCATGAATTTGGACCGCTTCACCACCAAGGCGCAGGAGGCGCTTCAGGACGCGCAACGCCTCGCGCATGACTACGCACATCAGGAACTCGACGGCGAGCACGTCCTGCTCGCGCTCATCGAGCAGGGCGAGAGCCTCGTGCCGCTCGTGCTTCAGAAGCTCGGCGTCGCGCTGCCCGCGCTGAAGGCGGACTTGGAGAAGGAGCTGACGCGCCGGCACAAGGTGCAGGGCACGAGTTCGAGCGATGTTTTCCTCGGCCAGAATCTCAAGAAGGCGCTCGATGCCGCCGACGCGGAGGCGCGCAAGCTGAAGGACGAATTCGTCTCCGCCGAGCACCTGCTGCTCGGGCTGGTCGCGGAAGGCGGCGCGACGCTGAAGGCCATTTTCAAAACGCACAAGGTCTCACGCGACGCGCTGCTCAAGGCGCTCGCTGACCTGCGCGGCAACCAGCGCGTGACCGACCAGAACCCGGAGGACAAGTTCCAGACACTGGAGAAATACGGCAAGGACCTCACCGCGCTCGCACGGCAGGGGAAGATTGACCCGGTCATCGGCCGCGACGACGAAATCCGCCGCGTGATGCAGGTGCTCACGCGCCGCACGAAGAACAATCCCGTGCTAATCGGCGAGCCGGGCGTGGGCAAGACCGCCATCGTCGAGGGGCTAGCGAAGCGCATCGTGGACGGCGATGTGCCGGAGTCGCTCAAGAACAAGCGCGTCGTGGCGATGGACCTCGGCGCGATGATTGCCGGCGCGAAGTATCGCGGCGAGTTCGAGGATCGGCTCAAGGCGTTCCTCAAGGAAGTTACCTCCGCCGAGGGCCGCATCATCCTTTTCATTGACGAGCTGCACACCATCGTCGGCGCGGGCAAGGCCGAGGGCGCGGTGGACGCGGGCAACTTGCTCAAACCCCAGCTCGCGCGCGGCGAACTGCGCTGCGTGGGCGCGACGACGCTCGACGAATACCGCAAGCACATCGAGAAGGACCCGGCGCTGGAGCGGCGCTTCCAGCCGGTGTATGTCGCGGAGCCGAGCGTCGAGAACACCATCGCGATTCTGCGCGGGCTGAAGGAGCGCTACGAAGTCCACCACGGCGTGCGCATTCAGGACACGGCGCTCGTGGCGGCGGCGACCTTGAGCCACCGCTACATCGCGGACCGTTTCCTGCCGGACAAGGCGGTGGACCTGGTGGACGAATCGGCGTCGCGGCTCAAGATGGAGCTGGATTCCAAGCCCACGGACATTGACAAGCTCGACCGGGCGATTCTCCAACTCGAAATCGAGCGCACGTCGCTGGCGAAGGAGAAGGACGACGCCAGCAAGCAGCGGCTCAAGAAGCTCGAAGTCGAGCTGGCGAACCTGAAGGAGCGCTCCGGCGCGCTCACCGCGCAGTGGCAGAACGAGAAGGCCGCCACCAACGCCGTGAGCGTGATTCAGTCGCAGATTGACGCGGCGAAGACGGAGCTGGAACAGGCGCAGCGCAAGGGTAACTTGCAGAAGTCGGCGGAGATTCAATACGGCAAGCTGCCGGAGCTGGAGAAGAAGCTCGTGTCCGTGGCGAAGCAGTCCTCCGACTCGACACGCAATCCGTTGCTCCGGCAGGAAGTTACCGAGGAGGACATCGCGAAGGTCGTCGCTTCATGGACGGGCATCCCCGTGACCAAGATGCTCGAAGGCGAGCGGCAGAAGCTCGTGAAGATGGAGGAACGACTCGCCGCGCGCGTGGTCGGCCAGCGTCAGGCCGTCATTGCAGTGAGCAACGCCGTGCGCCGTGCGCGCAGTGGCCTCGGTGACCCGAACCGCCCGGTCGGCTCGTTCATCTTCCTCGGCCCGACGGGCGTGGGCAAAACCGAGCTGGCCCGCGCGCTCGCGGATTTCCTCTTCGACGACGAGCAGGCGATGGTGCGGATTGACATGTCGGAATACATGGAGAAGCACACCGTCGCCCGGCTCCTCGGCGCGCCGCCCGGCTACGTGGGCTATGAGGAAGGCGGACAACTCAGCGAGGCCATCCGCCGCCGGCCTTACTCCGTTGTGCTCTTCGACGAGATTGAGAAGGCGCACCACGACGTGTTCAACGTGCTGCTGCAAGTGCTCGACGACGGCCGCCTCACCGACGGCCAGGGCCGCACCGTGGACTTCAAGAACACGGTCATCATCATGACCAGCAACATCGGCTCGCCAATCATCCAGGAGTATTTCCTCGACGGAAAGACGAGCGCCGGCGCGCGCTCGGCGATGGAGGACAAGGTCATGGCCGAGCTGAAACGGCATTTCCGTCCCGAGTTCCTCAACCGCGTGGACAGCACCATCATCTTCCACAGCCTCGACGAGGACGAGCTGGCGCAGGTCGTGGACATCCAGCTCACGCGGCTGGAGAAGCGCCTCGCGCAGCAGCACCTCACGCTCGACGTGGACAAGTCCGCGCGGAAGCTGATTGCGAAGGAAGGCTACGACCCGCAGTTCGGCGCGCGTCCGCTCAAGCGCGCCGTGCAGGACCTGCTCCTCGACCCGCTTGCAACGAAGCTGCTCGAAGGCGAGTTCAAGCCCGGCGACCGGGTGAAGGTGAGTGCGAATGGGGATGGGCTGGTGTTTGCGGCGAAGTAGCGCGGCACCTTGCGCTTGGTGCGCGGCTGGCCCATCTTCCCCGCACCATGAAGCGACTGCTCCTCGCGCCCGTGCTGGCGGGTGTCCTGTTTGTTTCCCTTCCGGTCTCCGCCCTCACGCTCGCCCCCGCCACGCCGGACGAACGCGTCCAGAACGCCGCCGCCATCTGCCACGCGACGGTGCTCGGCGCGGAAAGTTTTCGCGGCGCTGACGGCGGCATTTACACGCGGACGTGGCTGCGGGTGAACGAGGCGTTGAAGGGAAAATTTCCCGCGACCATCACGGTGGTGCATCGCGGCGGAAGGGTCGGCGATGAAGGTGAAGTCTCCAGCGATGCACCCAAGCTGAATGTCGGCGACGAACGCCTCTTTCTCCTCGGCCAGCGCGTGGATGGCACGCTCTTCGTGGACAATGGCTCCAGCGGCGCGCCATCGCTCGCCCGCGCCGGTGTGGTGAAGACAGCGAGCGTCAGCGTGACCGACCCGAACGCCGTCGTGCTCTTGTCTGCCGCGCGCACCCGTTATCCGAGCGCCGGCGGGCCGGACCTGACTGCGCAGGCGGCAAGCCTGCTCGTTCCGCTCGCCGTGCCCGGCTTGTCCACAAATGCCTCCGGTGTTTCACGCCGCCTCACCGCCGGGGACCGCGGCGAGGCGATTGAGTATCTCGTGGACGCCGACGCACTCCCCGCCGGCCTGACGCAGGCGCAGGCGCTCAACGCCGTGAGCAATGCCTTCCGCGCGTGGGCTAATGTCACCAGCCTGCGCTTCACCTTCGCGGGCATCACCAGCTTTGGAGTGGCGGCACCGAACCTCAGCACCAACGACGGTCGCATCCGCCTGCAACTCCACGATAACTACAACTACATTTCCGGCTCCACGACCTTGGGCATCGGCGGCAATTCCTTTTCCATCTCCGGCACGTTTCCGAACGGCGGCATGGGCGGCAACGTGAACGGCAATGAGTTCTTCCCCGTTTCGCGTGGCTACCTCGTGATGAAGCACACCAAGACTACGCTGCAAACGCTCAGTTCCTTCGAGGAGGTCTTGTGCCACGAGATCGGCCACATCTTGAGCATGGAGCATTCGAGTGAAAGCTCCTTAGAGCCAGACGGGACTCCGCTCAAGGAGGCCATCATGTATTTCCAAGCTCATGCCGACGGGCGCGGGGCAACGCTCGGCAGCTACGATCCGCCGGTCGTGCAGCAGGCGTATCCGACGAACAACACGCCGCCTTACGGTTACACCCGCATGATGGACATCGTGACGCAGCCAAGTGGCGCACCAAACATCACAGGCATCAACCAAGTCGAGCTTCGCGGCTACGATCTGCAAAGCACCAATCTTACCGTCAGCCTTGTCAGTGGGACCACAAGCGCGGGGGCATTTTCCTTGCAAGGCTCCACGCTCAAGTTCACCCCGTCCGGCTTCTTCGGCGCTGCTCGCGCCGACCCCAGCTCCGGTTCGGCCTACGACCGCGCTTTTGTTAGGTTCTCCGATGGCACAAACAGTTCGCCCTACGCTGAAGTCCGCGTGCTTTCCTTGCTCGCTGACCAGAATCCCGGTGGGGCCAGTGATGGACTGCCGGATGATTGGGTTGCGCAATACTTCGGCAGCGCCAGCGCAAGCATCAACCCCAGCGCCGACGCGGATGGCGACGGTGTAAGCAACCTCAACGAGTTCCGCCTCGGCACCAGCCCGGTGGATGCCGGCTCGGTGCTGCGATTCAGTTCCAGCTCGGCGACGGGCTTGAACTGGCTTGCCACCGCCTACGAAGTCTATGAGGTCGAGGCCACGACGGACTTCACGAACTGGTTCCGCGCCGGCAATCCCGTCGTGCCCACGACGACCAACGGCAGCTTCACCAACTTCCCGGCGGCCACCAACCGCCTCTTCTTCCGCGTGCTGCGTGTCCCGTGAGCGAACCGACGCCAGCGTGGGCCAGCGTCCTGCCGGACGAGGATTATCAGCACAGCTTCGGCCTCAAGGCGGGCAGCGCGGAAAAGTTCTTCGCCCCGACCGAACGCCACGCCGACTTGCTAGCCCAACGTCGGCACTGGCTGCGCAACGACCCCGCCCGCTGCGCTGCGCTGCTGCCGGGAGCCGAGTCGTTGCTGGAGGAAACCATCGCGCTCGCACGAGAGTGGAATTCGCTGCGCTCTGCCTCCCTCTCCTCCCCCCAAGGGAGGAGAGGGCCGGGGAGAGGAGGAGCAACACCGCCGGACGACTCCCCTCTCCCCAGCCCTCTCCCCGCTCCTGCGTCGCAGGGAGAGGGAGAAGATAGCGCTTTCGCCGACTGCCTCGCGCTCGGGGAGGCATGGGAGCCGGATTATCTGTTGTTGAAGCCAGACGCCGCGACCGGCCGCTTCCACCTGCTCGGCGGCTGCGTGTGCTTCCCGTCGTCGTGGCGGTTCGAGGAGAAGGTGGGCAAGCCGCTCGAAGTCATCCACACGCCCGTGCCGCACCTGAACGAGCAGCTTGCCTCGCCCATCCACAACTTCCTCTCTCGCATCAAGCCCGGTGCCGCGTGGTGTCGCGCGAACTGGGGCCTGAGCCGTTCACCCGAGCTGAACCAGCATCCCGCGCGCGGCCTGCCCAAGCTCCGCCCGCCGCTGCGCGAGGACGAGGTCTGGCTGCGCGTGGAGGACCAGGCGCTCGTCGCGCTGCCGGAAAGTCGCGGCGTGCTCTTCGGCATCCGCATGACGGTGATTCCCCTCGCCGAGGTGAAGCGTCATCCCGCCGCCGCGCGCGGCCTCGCCCGCGCGCTGCGCACGATGCCGGACGCGATGCTGGACTACAAAAGCCTGCTGGCGGCGAAGGAGGAGCTGCTGCGCCTGCTGGCGGCTGGGTGACGGTGGGGGAAGCTCCAAAACCCAAGCTCCAAAGAAGTTCCAAGCTCCAAACACCAAGTCCGAATTCGCTGTGGGCACGGCGGCTTGGAGCTTGGTGTTTGGAGCCTGGTGTTTGGAGCTTCTTTGGAACTTGGGATTTGGAGCTTGGAGCTTTTACTCCGAAACCTCCTCCGTCGTCGGTGTCGCCGGCTTCGCCTTCCGGCCCAGCGGGACTTCCGTGCCGAGCATCACCACGCTCACGGCAATGAGCGCGATGCAAACCCAAGCTAGGTTCGTCATGCCCATCGTGCCGACGAGGTGGAACGCAATGAGCGGCGCGGCCACGCCCCGGATGCCGGTGAAGAACGTGTGGACGCTCATGTAGTCCGCCACGCGCTCGGGCGGCGCGAACTTCGTCACCCACAGGCTCCACGCCACGTCGCCGCCGGCGTTCGACACGCCGAAGATGACCGCGCCCAGCGCCAGCCCGGCGTAGCTGTCGCTCACGAAGAAGGACAGGATGCCCAGCGCGAAGCCGATGTTCAGCACCGCGCGCAACGCGAAGAAGTTCATCCGGTCGAAGAGCCAGCCCCAGACCGGGCTGCAAATCAGCCGCGCCATGTTGGGAATCACGCCGACGAACAGCGCCACCATCGTCACGTCCAGTTTGAGGCCGTAACGCTCGTTGGCCAGGTATTCCACGCGCAGCGGGAACATCATCAGGTTGCCCATACCCATGCACATCCACGAGATGAGCGTGAGCCGGAACAGCCGGTCCTCGCGCGCGTAGCGCATCGCCCGCAGCGGATGCGTGCCGGCGGTGACGGTGAGTGGTTCGGAGGGAACCTGCGACTGGCACCACGCGCCGAACGCGAACGCCGCCGCGAAGAACAGCAGCAGCCCGCGGAAGTATTCCATGTGCACCGCGAGCAGTCGGCCGCCCAGTTCATTCGCCAGCGCCGCCATGCCGATGCGGACAATCATCGCCTTCGTGAACAACCGCCCGCGCTCCATCGGCGGGTAGTTCGTCTGATAAACCTGGATCATCAGCGGAATCGCCGCCGAGGCGCACGTCGTGGCGATGACGCTGCCCAGCACGAACAACGGCAGCCCCGGCGCAAAGACCGCGAGCAGCAGCGCCGCCGCGCCCAGGAAGCTGACCCGCGACGCCGCCTGTGCCACCGGCCAGCCGAGCTTCGCGGCCTGGTTCACCACCAGCGGGCTGATGACGTGGCCCACGCTGCCACCGGCGGCGATGAGCGCCTTGGCCGTCGGGCCCGCCTCGAAGTGCCGCACCGCGATGAGCAGCAGGAACGTCGTGCCCGCCGCCTCCATGATGCCCGTCGCCGCCGCGCGGAGGCGTTCGTAGTGGAAGGTGACTTGGGTGTGCGCGAGGGACACGAAGGGAGACTGCGAGAAAGCGCGAGCGGCGGAAAGTATTCAGTAATTCAAAGCGGTGCCAAAATTCGAGCGTCAACCGATTTTCCGACTCACACTGATTGTGTTCAATGTTGCTACTGAGCCGCAAAAAACGAAGTCTTGGGCGATGAAAGCCTTGCTTCTGGCATTGTTACTAGGGCTTGCGCCTGCCCTTGCCGCAGAAAACGCATGGGAACCAAAGCCGCGCTCACGTTGGTATCCGTGGATGTCGCTTGCTACGTGGGCCGCCAAACACAACGCAACGCTAGTGCGCGCTAGGGAGGGCAAGGTCGACTTGCTTTTCCTCGGTGACTCTATCACTGAAGGTTGGAGTGATACTTCGGTCTGGCAAAAGCACTATGCGCGACGCAATGCGGCCAATTTTGGCATTGGAGGCGATACAACGCAAAATCTTCTCTGGAGAATCGAGAATGGTGCATTAGAGCGAATCAGTCCAAAGGTCGTGGTTCTTCTGATCGGCACTAACAACTTGGGCCTCTCAGGCGACGCACCCAACGACGTCGTCAAAGGATGCACTGCGGTAGTGTCGTCAATCCGCCGTAGATTACCTCAGTCAAAGGTCTTGTTAGTGGGCATTTTACCTCGTGATGAGTATCCGAACACTTCGTTTCGGAAGGCCATCGCGACCGTTAATCAACACATTTCAAAACTGAATGACGGGCAATCAATTCGGTTTCTCGATATTGGCAACAAATTCTACCCCCCCCCCCCCCCGAGGAACACTATCTAAGGAACTCATGCCCGACGGTCTGCACCTTTCAGAAGCAGGATACGCAATTTGGGCCGAGGCGATGGAACCGATGCTCAAAGAGTGGCTGGCAGACTAGGCGGTCCGCAAGTGATGCGACCGGACGCAGCGACGCGAAAACTGATTACTGAAAACTGAACACTGATTACTTCCCCTCCCCCGCCGGGAATCGCCGCCGCAACGTCTCCACGAACACCGCATCCGCCCGCGCGCTCACCATCTCCAACGGCGAGTAGCCGCGCTGCCACGCCCAGCGCACCGCGAGCGCGATCAGGACGGCGGTGATCAGCATGTTCGGCCAGGCGTTGAGTGCCCACTGGCCGCTCCAGATCATGCGCGGGGTGGCGGAGAACGGCGCGAGGTAGGGGATGGGCCATTGGTCACCGTCCGGTCCGCGCGCACCGGCGAGGTCGCAGAGCAGATGGAGATGAAAGCTGAGAAATACAAGCAGCGCGGTCATGCCCTTGCGCTTTGCCAGGCAGGCGAAGACGACGGTCACAAGTAGGCAGAAGCCGAGGTTGTGCCCCAGTTCGTGGTGAAACTTTCCCCACCAGTCCGTCGCACCACGCGTGGCCAGGTCCACGACGATGCCGAACCCGTCGAGGTCGGGGATGACACCCGCCACGCTCACGAGCATCCGCTCGCGCGGGTTGAGTTCCGCCGTGTGCGCCAGCGCCCAGCCGGCGAGGAAGTGAGTGATGGGACTCATGTGGTTGCTCCGGGATGCTTCATCCACGCTTCGACCTCCCGGCGGGTCGGGATGCTCGATTGCGCGCCGCGTCGCGTGACCGCAATGGCCGCAGCGGCGCAGCCGAAGCGCGCCGCTTCGCGTGGTCCAGCACCGTCCACGAGCCGCGTAACGAACGCGCCGATGAAGGTGTCGCCCGCGCCGACGGTGTCCACGGCCTTGACCTTGTAGCCCGGCACATGGCCGGTGAACTCCGGCGTGTCGAGCCACACGCCGTTCGCTCCGAGCGTCACGAGCACGCGCGGGCAGGCGGAGCGGAGCTTGATGGCGACGGCGGCCCCGGCGGCGCTGGCGGCATCGCGCACCTCGGAGCCGCTGAGTTTGGCGGCCTCGTTTTCGTTCGGGATGATCCAGTCGCAAAGGTGCAGCAGCGCGTCGCCGACGGGCGCAAAGGGCGCGGGGTTCAAGATGGCTGGCACGCGTGCCTCGCGGGCGAGACGCAAGGTCGCTTCCACCGAGGGCAAGGGTGTCTCCAGTTGCACGACGACAGCCTTCGACTGCGCGAACAGGTCGCGGTTCGCCTCCACGTCTCCGGCAGTGAGCGTGTCATTCGCGCCGTTGGCCACGACGATTTGGTTCTGGCCCGTGGCGTCGAGGACGATCATCGCCGTGCCGCTCGCCACGTCCGCGCGCCGCGCGACCCCGCGCGTGCCGACGCCGGCTTCCATCAGGTTCGCCACCATCTCGTCACCGAACGCGTCCTGGCCGACCGCGCCGATGATGGCGGCGGGCATTCCCATGCGGGCGATGGCGTAGGCCTGATTCGCGCCCTTGCCACCGGGCGCACGGCGGAAGTTCTTTCCCAGAATCGCCTCGCCCGGCACGGGAAAGCGCGGCGCTTCGATGAACAAGTCCATGTTGAAGCTGCCGACGACGGTGACCATGCGCCGGTTGTAGCGGAGTTGCCGCCCTCCGGCCAGCGGAATGCCAGCGGAATGCCGGCAGTGCAACCCGGCTGAAAAACCGTGCGCCCGGCTGCGTCTGAGTGCCGTGCTTTCCCAGCGCTTGTTGTTGTGCCTGTTGCTCTCCCTCGCGGGGGCCGTTTCTGTCCGTGCCGCCACGCCGGAGGAGGGTGTCGCCTTCTTCGAGAAGCGCATCCGCCCGCTGCTCGCGGAGCACTGCTACGAGTGCCACGGCGGCAAAAAGGCCAAGGGCGGCCTGCGCCTCGACTCGCGCGACGGCTGGGCCAAGGGCGGCGACTCCGGCACCGCGCTCCTGCCCGGCAAACCCGATGACAGCCTGCTCATCAAGGGCGTCCGCCATTGGGACAAGGATTTCAAGATGCCGCCGGACACGCGGCTCGCGCAGACGCAGATTGATGACCTCATCCAGTGGGTGAAGCTCGGCGCGCCCGACCCGCGCACGAACGCGCCAGCCGTGGCCGCCACCGCGCCGGCCAAGCCCGCCTACGGCATCAGCCTCGAAGAAGGCCGCAAGCACTGGGCCTATCAGCCGGTCAAGCCGCAGCCGCTCCCCAAGCTCAAGGACAAGTCCTGGCCGCGCAACGAGCTCGACCACTTCACCCTCGCCCGCATGGAGAAGGCCGGTGTCGCGCCCGCGCCCGACGCCGACCCGCGCACGTTCATTCGCCGCCTCACCTTCGACCTCACCGGCCTCCCGCCGACTCCCGAGGAAACTGAAGCTTTCGTGCGCGACTTCTCACTTTCTCACTCTCCCACTTTCTCACCGGCAAACGGGGCAGGTGGGAAAGCGAGCAAGCGGGAAAGTGAGAGCCGCGCCATCGCCGCCGCCGTGGACCGCCTCCTCGCCTCGCCGCACTACGGCGAACGCTGGGGCCGCCACTGGCTCGATGTCGTTCGCTACGCCGACACCTGTGGCAACGCCTCCGACTACCCGGTCCCGCAGGCCTACAAGTATCGCAACTACGTCATCAAGGCCTTCAACGAGGACAAACCCTTCGACCGCTTCATCCGCGAGCAGCTCGCCGGCGATCTCCTCAACGCCAAACTCGAAACGCCGAACCCGGAACTCGTCGTCGCGCCCGGCTACCTCGCCATCGCGCGTCACTTCGGCGGCGGCAAGGGCGAGCCGCACCTGACCATCGAGGACGCCATCGAAAACACCGGCCGCGCCTTCCTCGGCCTCTCGCTCAGTTGCGCCCGCTGCCACGACCACAAGTTCGACCCCGTCGCGATTCCCGACTACTATGCGCTCTACGGCATCTTCAGCAGCACGACCTTCCCGCACCCCGGCAGCGAGGGCATGAACCGGCCCAAGGACTTGGTCCCGCTCACTCCGAAGGCCGAACTCGAAGCCGCGACGAAGGCATGGAAGGACCAGCTCGCCGCCCTCGACGCCGACGTGAAGAAAGCCGAGGCCGCCAAGACCGCCGCCGACAAACTCCCCGAAGCGCCCGACAAGAAGGCCAAGGTGGATGCGGCCACGAAAGCCGTCACCGCCGCGAAGGCGAAGCACAAGCAGGTGAACGACACCGTCCCCTACGAACTGGCCTACGCCGTCGCCGACAGCAAGCCCGCCAATGCCCGCATCCATGTGCGCGGCGACCCGACGCGCCTCGGTGAGGAAGTCCCCCGCCGTTTCATCCAGGTGCTCGGCGGCCAGCCGTTGCCGAAAGACTGCGGCAACAGCGGCCGGCTTGACCTCGCCAACTGGATTGCCGACCCCGCGAACCCGCTCACCGCCCGCGTGTTCGTGAACCGCCTCTGGCAGCACCACTTCGGACGCGGCCTCGTCACCACGCCCAACGACTTCGGCACGCGCGGCCAGGCCCCGACGCATTCCGAGCTGCTGGACTTCCTGGCCAGGAAGTTCATCGAGAGCGGCTGGTCCGTGAAGGCGATGCACCGGCTCATCCTGACTTCGCGAACCTGGCAGCTCGCGAGCAGCGAATTGCCAACGAGCGAGGTAGGGCGCGCTGTCCCCAGCGCGCCGGCTGGGCGTTCGGCAGACCCGGCGGCGCGCTGGGGACACACGCGCCCTACCAGCGGCGGATTCTTCGGCTTCTTCCGCAAGTCCGCGCCCTCGTCAGCCGACCTCTTTGCCAAGAACTCCGCCAAAGACCCGAACAACACCCTCTGGTGGCGCGCCGAGCGCCGCCGCCTCGACGCCGAATCCATCCGCGACGCGCTGCTCCACGTCAGTGGCGACCTCGACGCGACCGTCGGCGGCGCGCATCCCTTCCCGCCCGTGCATACCTGGGGCTTCACGCAGCACAACCAGTTCTTCGCCAACTACGACAACCGCCAGCGCACGGTCTATCAGATGCAGCAGCGCCTGCGGAAGCACCCCTTCCTCGCGCTCTTCGACGGTGCGGACCCGAACTCCAGCACCGCCACGCGCGAGCCGAGCACCACGCCGCTGCAATCGCTCTTCATGATGAACGACAAGTTCGCCCACGAGCAGGCCGCGAAGTTCGCCGCCCGCGTGCAGCAGGGAGAACCCGACGAAGCCCGCCAAGTGGAACGCGCCTTCCTCGCCCTCTACGCCCGCCCGCCGCAGCCCGATGAACTGAAAATGGCGACGGATTACCTCGCGCAATTCCGGGAGAAGCTCGCCGCGAAGAAGCTTCCGGCCGACCAAGCCTGGTTCAGCCTCAGCCGCGCGCTGCTGGGGGCGAATGAATTCCTGTATGTGGATTGAACCAGACTTCTCACAGAATCATGGTCCACAAAATCATGATTCTGTGGACCATGATTTTGTGAAGTTTCCCAAAACATCCTGCGGCGGCATTGGAGCGTTCACGCTGATTGCGCTGGCAATGCTGGTCCAGCCCATATGTCGTGCGGCTGAAGCTCCCGCCGACTTGAAGCTCACCGGCGACTGGCAGGTGAAGGTGACGGTGTCCGGCGCGCGGCCTGCCGAAGCAACCTTGTCCATCACGCCGCCCAAGTTGCTCACGGTCAGCGCAGAGAAATATGAGCCGCTCCCCGTCTTCAATCCCAAGGCCGGCGGCTGGGTGCGCGGGGCGCAGCTACGCCCGCTCCGTGCGCAGGAGACGACCACCGCCGGTTTGCTGGACCCGGACAGCCTCGTGCTGCGCGCCGGACCGGGAGCTGACGCTGCGACCTTCCGCAAGGGCACGGATTACGAGGCGGACCTGAACTGGGGCACCGTGGGCCGGCTCGCGACCGGCGGCATCAAGGAAGGCCAGCCCGTCTTCGCCAGCTACCGCCACGCGTTGCTGCGCCTCGATGCCGTCGTGCTCACGCGCGAAGGACGCATCGAACTTCGCCAGGGCACGCCGCGCGCCGCCGCCCCGTTGCCGCCGGAAACCAAAGCCGGCGAGCGCCGCCTCGCAAACATCTGGCTGCCGGGCCGCCTCGCGAAGCTCGCGCCGGAGCACTTGTTCCCCGTGCTGGAAACGGCTTACCCCGAGCCGATGAAGCCCAGCCCGGCCGTCGCTGAATTGCGAGTGCCCAAGGCGTTGAAGAAGCTCCGCTCCGGCGAGCCGCTGCGCATCCTCGCGTGGGGCGACAGCGTCACGGTCGGAACCTACGTGCCGAACCCGGCGAAGGAGCGGTGGCAGGAGCAGTTCGTGGCGCGGCTCCGCGAGCGCTTCCCGCAGGCGAAGATTGAACTCACCACCGAGGCGTGGGGCGGACGCAACACCGGCAGCTACCTCAACGAGCCGCCCGGCAGCCTGCACAACTACCGCGAGAAGGTGCTCGGCGCGAAGCCGGACCTCGTCGTGTCCGAGTTCGTGAACGACGCGGGGCTGACCCCGGCGGCGGTCGAGGAGCGCTACAGCAAGCTGCTCGCGGATTTCACGGGCATCGGCGCGGAGTGGATCATCCTCACGCCGCACTACGTCCGCCCTGACTGGATGGGCCTGACCCGCGAGCGCGACATTGATAACGACCCGCGTCCCTACGTCGCCGGCCTGCGCGCCTTCGCTCTGAAGCATGAAGTCGCCCTCGCCGACGCCTCGCTCCGCTATGGTCGGCTCTGGCGGCAGGGCCTGCCCTACAACACTCTGATGCTGAACTCGATCAACCACTCTGACCCGCGCGGCATGAAGATTTTCGCGGATGCCCTGATGCAACTCTTCCCATGAACCCGCTCACGAACCATAAGTTTTTGGCAAACGAATGGGGGCAGACGAATAGCCCGAAAAGTCTTCATTCGTTTGTCCCCATTCGTTTGCCACTTCTCCCTCTATGAACCGCCGCACCGCCCTCCGCTCGCTCGCCGGGAGTTCGCTCCTGCTGCCGGGCATCGTGTCCGACCTGCTCGCCGCCGATGCGAAGCGCGCCGCCAGTTCACCCGCCGCGCCCACCGACCCGCTCGCGCCAAAGCAGCCGCATTTCACGCCCAAGGCCAAGCGCGTCATCTTCCTGCACATGAGCGGCGGTGCGTCGCATGTGGACTCGTGGGATTACAAGCCGCGGCTGTTCAAGGACCACAACCAGCCCTACGAGGTGCCGAAGAAGATGCTGGAGGCGTTCGCACTGAACAACCGGAGCGAGGTGAAGTTTTACAAGAAGCCGGTCTGGGACTTCAAGCAGCGCGGCCAGTCCGGCCTGTGGATCAGCGAGCTGTTCCCCAAGACCGCCGAATGCGCGGACGACCTCTGCCTCATCCGCTCGATGTTCAACGACCACGCGGACCACGCGCAGGCCACGCTGGGCATCCACACCGGCTCGGTCACGTTCACGCGGCCCAGCGTCGGCTCATGGGTGAGCTACGGCCCCGGCACCGAGAACGCCAACCTGCCGAGCTTCATGGTCATCGCGCCCGCGCTGCCGTATGCCGGCGCGCAGGTGTGGTCGGCGGATTTTCTGCCCGGCTGCCACCAGGGCACGCGCGTAGTGCCCGGCCCGGAGCCGGTGCCGAACATCAATCGGCGCATCGCCGACTCCGAGTTGCAGGAAATGGAGCTGGGCCTCGGCGCGGCGTTCAACCAGAAGCACCTGCTCGCGCGAGGCAACGACCCGCAGCTCGCCGCGCGCATCAAGTCCTTCGAGACCGCTTACGGCATGCAGGCCGCCGCGCCGGAGGCATTCGACTTGTCGAAGGAAACCGACGCGACGCTGAATCTTTACGGCCTGCCGCGCGGCAGCACGAAGGGCTTCGCGTGGCAATGCCTCATCGCGCGCCGGCTCGCGGAGCGCGGCGTGCGGTTCATCGAGCTGATTGACACCGGCGCGTCCGGCAACTGGGACTCGCACGGCGACATGGCCGCGCACGGCCCGCTCGCGAAGAACGTGGACCAGCCGATGGCCGCGCTGCTGAAGGATTTGAAAAGCCGCGACCTGCTCAAGGACACGCTGGTCGTGTGGGCCACGGAGTTTGGCCGCACGCCGTTCAACACGGCCAAGGACGCGAAGGGCCGCGAGCACCACGCGCAGGCGTTCACCTGCTGGATGGCCGGTGGCGGCGTGAAGGCTGGTTTCAGCTACGGCGAGAGCGACGAGCATGGCAACGCGGTGGCGACGAACGGCGTCCACGTCCACGACTTCCACGCGACGATGCTGCATCTGCTCGGCTTCGATCACCTGCGCCTGACCTACCGCCACGCGGGCCGCGACTACCGGCTGACGGATGTGTTCGGGAACGTGGTGAAGGATGTTCTCGCGTAGGGAGTGGCCGTCGAAGGCGGGATGGACAGCCAGCTCATCGTCTGGACCGGTTTCACCGCATTGCCGCACATTGCGCAAGTCACGCTGGAGCCATGCGCAAACTGGCGACGAAATGTGCAAATGATCTCACAACGAGAGGGAGAAGGTGTGCCGTGGGGGTTGCTCCGCTGGTCCCACCCGCTGTTTCAATCGGAAGCTGGTTGCCAGGCGAATCGTGTCCTATTGGTGGCAGGCCGCCGCCGCGCATCACTCGCCGGACATGGAGAGGGTTGGGGTGACCGACGGGATTCGAACCCGCAACAGCCAGAATCACAATCTGGGACTCTACCATTGAGCTACGGCCACCGCTCGCGTGCGGGAAACTAGGGATTCACCCCCGGCGGGTCAAGCGCCTGCTCGTTGATCGCCCTTCGGACGTTCGCCGATTTTCGGGAGGAGGCGAACGGAGGAAGAGCGGGCGGCGCTGAATGAGATCATCTCGGGACGAAAGCAACGACCACAGGCGGGGTTGCCCCCCAAGGAGTGAGCTTTGCCAGGCCAGAGATTGGAGCAGGCGCAATCTGCCCGCTTTTCAAGCTCTTGCAGGAGTCGGAGGGGAAGAAGCCAAGGGTGGCGTGGCGACCCTACGGGGATTCGAACCCCGGTTACCGCCGTGAAAGGGCAGTGTCCTAACCGCTGGACGATAGGGTCGGCCTCGGACGCCGGGCATTTAGGCGGTTCGACTGCCACCTTGTCACGCCAAAATTCCGGCTCCTCCGCGCTCAGAGCGGGTGCTGCGCGAAAGCGAACTCCGCCACGGGCCGGCCACCGACAAGGTGCTCCTGGATGACGCGTTCCAAGACCGTCGGCGTGCAGGAGTGATACCAGGTGCCCTCGGGATACACGACGGCGATGGGGCCGCGCGCGCAGACCTGAAGGCAGTTGGCCTTGGTGCGATAGACCAGCGCCTGCGGGCCGACAAGGCCGAGTTCCTTCAGCCGGCGCTTGAGGTATTCCCACGACTCGACGCTCGCCTCACGCGGGCTGCACTTGGGCTTGGTCTGGTCCGCGCAGAGGAAGATGTGGCGGCGGAACGTTTCCACGCCCAGTTCGGCGACGAGCCGCTGCAACTCGGCCTGTAATTCCGCGTTCATGCTGCGGATAGGATTAACCACGGAAGGCGCGGAACACACGGAAGAAACCGAATCATCCGCACGGAGCGCAGGTCGGAGGCGCGAGCCGTGGTCGTCATGCAGTCCCCTTTCCCTTCCGCGTATTCCGTGTTGTCCGTGGTTGCCTTGGAAACCCCTGCCTCAAGCCTGCCGCGCGCCGCCCACGCCGAGCGACTTGGGCGTGAGGAGGAAACTCAGCGAGCCGTCCCGCTTGTCGGCGGTCTTCACGCAGGCGACCGCGCCCTTCGCCAGCTCCAGCGCCTCCGTGCGCTGCACGCCCAGCATCCGCCGCACGCGCGCGGAGAGCGACGGCTCATGGCCGACGAGCAGGACGTGGCCCGC
>Ga0172373_10004744_pt1 | contig 18948 bp, 11 predicted proteins | sample Lak10m_2_FD_114546 | JGI IMG/M metagenome (GOLD analysis project Ga0172373, IMG submission 114546) | Freshwater microbial communities from Kabuno Bay, South-Kivu, Congo - kab_092012_10m | ecosystem: Environmental > Aquatic > Freshwater > Lake | place: Democratic Republic of the Congo...
GAAGTTGTAGTTTGATATTCAAACTGTTAATTACATTGTTTTTGTCTATGTTTTCATTGCTGACCGTTGTTCTGAGTTCCTGCAAAAGCTGTTCCTTTTCCTGGAGTAGTTCATCTAAACCTTCAGGGGTAACATAATTGGGCACGCTTTCAGGTAAATCAGCCCTTGGCGGTACAAAGGGCGCTTCACGCTGATCGTCTTCGTTTACAAAAGCTCTGCTCATTTATTTATTCATTATTTTGAATGTACCTCGTGATTTGTGGCAAAGAGAATAAGTTCATTCAGGTAATTAAAGATTTTTGTGTTTGCGTTGGAGGAGAATTGTCAGGATAATTCTAGCAGTGTTTCTTTGTAAATTACTCCTCTGCGCCTGAGTCCTTCAAGCAGAAAGCTTACAATTTCTGCACTACTTCCCAAATATTCAGGGGCACTTACTCCCGGCTTATGAAACAAGCCTTTAGCCAGCAACCTAACAGCCATCGTAGCAGTGTAACCGGTTGTTCGTGCCATGGAATGAATGCCGGTTTCTGCATCATATTTATCAAACAAATCCCATTGATACCTGATCCTTTTGCCATTCTTGAGTCCTTCAGTAATTACACGCATAATTGTAATATCTTCCTCGCCATCCTCAAGTTTCCATTTTGGAAATAAAAGTTTGGCAGTAAATTCAAGGGGTGAAATCAATGTTCCGTTGATTTCAATTGGCTTTTTGCCGAAGAATCCTGTATCGCGCAAAACTGCCATTTTTTCGATATGGCCTTTGTATCGTAAGGTTTTTTCAATCAGGTAGTTGCCTTTTATTGTAGAAGCAAGTGTACGCAGCCCATCACTATTAAACGCTTCGAGCGTGCCAATTCCGGGGAAATTAATCAGTTCAGGGTCACTTAATGCTTCCCGAATTACCATTTGACCGTTTTCAATATAGCGGGCCGGACGTGTATATTCTTCAATAACATCGATCGGTGAAAACACTGCCTTGTATTCATATGGCCAGGTTCTGACAACAGGCAACCCACCTACATAGGTGATGCCTTTGTCAAGTGTATCAAGTAGTGAAGCACCGTAACCGATTAGTATATTGCTCATTCCGGGAGCAACGCCAATATCACATATTACAGTCACCCCATTGGCAAGCGCTTTTTCGTTCAGATCGAGCATATCTTCAGGGAAAAATGCGATATCAATAACATTTTTCCGGCAATCAATAAGCCTTGAAAGTGTGCGGAATCCCATAAAACCTGGTACTGCACTTACCACAATATCTTTTCCTTCACAAAGCAGCTTTATCGTATGTTCATTATCAAGGTCAGCAACCACCGTGTTGATATTGTCGCAGGAAGCAAGCCTGGCGAGCGCTTCAGGGTTTTTATCTGCTGATGTTACTTCAAATTCACCATCCTTTGCAAGGTCTATTGCCATGGGGCCGCCAACCAGACCGGCTCCCAACACCAGTATTTTCATTTTATATAGTCTTTATTGATTGAATGGCAGCGAATTTAGTTAAATTCGTTGAATGCTGTCTTATTTCAAAAATTTACAAGGATTGATTTAAGATTGTACCGTTCTGCGGAAGAGCGTGTAAATTTCTTTAATCTGAGAAATTACAATACCTGATACTACCATTATAATCCCGGTTACTTTTTGTACCGAGAACTCCTCGCGCAATATCAAATAAGCAAATACAGCTGTAAAAACCGGAATGAGATTGGTAAAAATATTGGCCTTGACCATGCCAAGATTTGCTACAGCGATTATAAAGAACAAATAAGCAAGGCAGGAACCAAAAACTGATAGTTGAATCATTGCAACTATGGTTCGATTATCCGGAATTACTGAAATTAGTTCGCCAAATCCAAAAATGCCAAACAGGGGCAAAAAATATAAGGCACCAATCATGTTTTGGCCTGTTATTATTGTAAGCGCTGAATAATTTCCAGATAGCTTTTTAATGATTATCGAATAAGCTACAGCTGAAAATACTGCAAAAAACAGGAGAGCGATTCCTGTAGGTGCTGCATTCAGACTAAGATCAGGGTTTACAAGCATTATAAGTATTCCTGAGAAAGAACAAATTATGCCCAACCAGATAAACACAGATACTTTCTCGCGTGTGAACCATATCGCAGCCAATGGGCTGAAAAGAGGTATCGTGGCAATAATGGCTGATGCAACCGTTGAAGAAACAAGATGCAGCCCAAAACTTTCTCCCAAAAAGTAGAAGAACGGCTGTGTTAGTGCCAACAGCAGAAACCACTTGTAATCTTTCTTCTTTATTTTCTCGATCTTTTTGAATAAGAAACCAAATCCAAACAATAAAACAGAAGAAATAACCAGGCGCAGAAAAATAATTGTAATTGGATTATAAATGGTATTGGCCTGTTTAAACCAAATAAATGTTAAGCCCCAGAATAGCATCGAAAGTGCTGCATAGGTATAATACCGAATAGCTTTATTCATTAGGGCCAATTTTTTTGATGATCGCAAATTTATTCTGATTCTGTTGAATTTCAGGATATTTTTCTAGTTTATAAATTATTTAATATCAATATATTATAAAATATTCTATAAAATTGATTGCTAAAATGAGTAACATTTTTGTTGAGTTTGGGTCTTTCTGACAGAAATTATTGCATGGAAAACGAAGATTTTCTGATACAGCAATGCCGCACAGGCAACCAAAAAGTACTTTTGGAAATTTACCGCCAGTATTACAGGCAGGTGTATGCAACATGTTTGCGGCTTACCAATGTGCCCGCAGATGCCGAAGATCTCATGCAAAATTCGTTCATTGACGCTTTTACGCGAATAGCAGACTACAAAGGGCCTTCAGCTTTCGGAGGATGGCTTAAACGCATTGCTGTGAATAATTGCATCGATTTTATCAAACGCCGAAGAATACATACCATTGATTTATCTGAAACTGATGATCTGGTAACGGAGGATGAGCAAGATGCTTTTATTGAAATAGAATTAAAAGTTGCCCAAATTAAAAAGGCAATGGCTGAGATAACTGAGGATTACAGAATCATTCTATCGCTTTACTTTTTTGAAGGATATGATCAGCAGGAAATCAGCTATATACTAAAGTTGAGCGATACAAATGTGCGCACAAGGTTACTGCGTGCTAAACATGCACTTGCAAAACAATTGACTCAATATCAAAAGGTTAATACTGGATTTAATTCGTTTTGAGAAAGAGGAGGAGTAATGAAAAATTTACAGGATTTTATACAACAACATAAAGCTGATTTCGAAACCGAGCGGCCGTCGCAAAACAATGAGACGAGATTTCTCGAAAAATTGAACAGACAAAGCACCATTGCTGAAGTCGGGAACGTATCATCAGTGTACCGATGGTTTGCAATTGCAGCTTCAATTCTGGTGTTGAGCGGGTTTGCAGCAGGCATTTACTTTTATGTAAACCAGCATGAGAATAAGCCAACTGCTGAGTCAATTTCACTTCCTCCTGATATTGCAGAAATGGAGCAGTACTATCAGGTGCAAAATTCGGGGAAATTGCAAAAGATTGCGGCGTTGTCAAAACAAAATCCGGGTTCGGAGGATGTGAGCAGGATGCTTCAGACCGAAATAGACCGGATATCGGAAAGTTCATCGAAATTGAAAGAAGATTATCGTAATGGAAATACCGACGACCGTGTTTTTGACGCTATTCGGAATAATTACCGCATTATTTCGGAGCTTTTAAATAAAGTAGTTGAGCAACTTTCGTCGCCCGACCCCAATGAATCAGTAAATACAGTAAAACCATCAAAAAATAAAGCATATGAAAAATCTCTGGTTTAAATCAATTTTTGCTGCACTGTTGATAGCATTGCCTCATGCGAATGCTTTTGCACAACAATCTCAACGCTCACGATCCGACCATAAAGAATTTGCCACGGCAGGAAATGTTAAAGTTTCAATCGAAACAAGCTTCGGCAAAGTACAATGTGTTACCTGGGATAAAAATCAGGTAACTGTTGATGTGCGGGTGAATGCATCCGCATCAACAGACCGCGATGCTCAAAAAATCCTCGATGCCATTTCGACCCAGATTTCGGGTAACAGTAGCGAAATAATTATACGGACAGCTATAGGGAATACCGGGAATAGCCGCAATAAGTCATTTAATGTTGACTATACTATTAACCTTCCACGCACGGCTAATCTTGATATTTCGCAGCGTTTTGGTGATTTATTTCTTGATGATTGCACTGGTAAAGTAAAAATCAATGTTGAGTATGGAAACCTTACCCTTGGAAGTTTAACCGATCCCGCTTCTGATATTACACTCAAATTCAGTAAAGGGACTATAAATCAGCTTGGCGATTGTAAATTAAAGTTGGAATACAGCACCCTAAAGACCCGAAGATCGGCGAATTTAAAGGTTAATTCACGCTTTTCTACATACGAATCTGGCGAGGTAACTATTCTGGATACCGATTCGGAATATGATACATTTATGGTTGACAGGGTGACAGAATTCAGCGGTTCGGGAAAGTTCTCCAGTTTTAAAGTTGAAGAATTGTTACGTAAAGCTGATCTGGCAATTGATTACGGCGATCTGGAAATCAAATCTGTTGCTGATAATTTTATACTCGTAAACCTTATTTCGTCTTTCAATAACATTCGAATAAGGATTCCATCATCAGCCTCGTATAAACTCAATGCTGATATGAGCTTTGGGGAATGCCGATATCCGGCCAATGCTTCTGTTTCAGTTACCGAAAAGTCGTTTACAAACAAATTGTACAGCGGAATAGTTGGCAGTAACCGAAGTTCCACTGCCAGGGTAAACATTAAAGGCAAAAACAGTGACGTAAAGCTTTATTAACCTCAATCTCTTAAAACTCCAAAACTATGAAAACAAACACAAAAATCAAGAATCTGATTATGAGATGGCTCATTGCCGTATCTCTTGCAATTTCATTCTCGCTCACTACATGGGCACAAAGTAATAGTTCGCTTACATCTTTTAACCGTCTCGACGTAAGCGGAGCTGTAAGTATAACCCTGGTTCAGGATTCACACAATTATATTGAACCTTCAGTTGAAGCTTTGCTTGCTGATGATGTTAAAGCTGAAGTAAAAGGTGAAGTTTTAATGATTAAGCCGTTTGGTAATTCAAAAAACCATGAAAAACCAATTAACATTAAACTTACATACAATCAGCTAAATGCTATTGAAGCATCAGGAGCTGTCAGAATAAGTTCTTCAAATGTTCTGAAATCAAATATGCTTGAGTTGGATTTTAGTGGAGCTAGCAAGGCTGAAATAGAAACCAGTGTTGTTACGCTCAATCTCGATTTTAGTGGGGCAACAGATGTTAAATTATCTGGTAATACTGATGTAATGCAACTTGAAGCCAGCGGGGCGTGCAAATTAGACGCTCTCGATTTGATGGTAAAACAAGCCGATTTGGAATGCAGCGGTGCGTGCCATATAGATGTAAATGTAGCAGAAAAATTAACCATTGATGCGAGTGGTGCCAGCATGGTGTCCTATAAGGGCTCGCCATCGGTTGCAGACAAGAAATCCAGCGGGGCCAGTCAAATAAGAGCGCTCTGAAGTTTCTTCATTATAATAAAAAGCCGTCGACTGGTTTTAAGCCGACGGCTTTTTATTGTTGAAGCAGCTGAATAAAATCATCTTCGGTGATAATTTTTACCTTAAGTGATTCGGCTTTACGGCGCTTTTCCGGTCCCATATTTTCACCTGCAACCAAAAATGAAGTTTTTGCTGAAACAGAGCTTCCAACTTTTCCGCCATGTTCTTCGATTGTTTTCTTGATGCCATCACGGGTAAATTTACTAAATACACCGCTAACAACCAATGTCAGGCCTTCAAGTGACGACGAAACCTTATTGCGCTGATTGCTGCTTATTTCGAAATGAAGACCAGCTTTGCGCAAGCGTTCAATAATTGTCAGATTCGAATTGATTTTGAAATGATTTAACAGGCTGGCCGCAATTTTTTCGCCTATTTCGTCAACTGCAACCAGATCAGTTGCAGTTGCTTTCATTAAATTATCGATATTGCCAAAATGTGATGCAAGTTTACGTGCCACAGTTTCGCCCACAAATCGTATTCCGAGGGCAAAAAGTACCTTTTCGAAACTGGTTTCTTTCGATTTTTCGATGCCCGCAAGAATATTGGACACAGTCTTTTCACGGAAGCTAATTTTTTTCTCTTTCTCCTGATTGTCAGTTATAACTTTTTCGAGCCCAATAAGTTGTTCGTAACTTAAATCGTACAAATCAGCAATATCTTTAACAAGGCCATTGTCGAAAAGCATTTCGATTTTTCCTTCACCCAAACTATCAATATTCATTGCTTTCCGGCCAATAAAATGAACGAGCCGGCCTTTGATCTGTGGTGGGCATCCGTTTTCGTTCGGACAATACCATGCTGCTTCACCACTATTACGTACAAGTTCACTGCCACACTCAGGACAATGGGTAATAAATTTGACTTCCAAAGAGTCAGTATTCCTTTTGGAAATATCAACGGCAGTTATTTTAGGGATAATTTCGCCGCCTTTTTCTACAAAAACATAATCACCCATGCGCAAATCAAGCGACTTAATGATGTCTTCGTTATGCAGGGTAGCTCTTTTTACAGTTGTACCTGCTAAAAATACGGGTTCAAGATTAGCTACAGGGGTAACCGCTCCGGTACGGCCAACCTGAAAGTCGATTGAAACAAGTTTCGTAACAGCTTCTTCTGCCTTGAATTTATATGCAATTGCCCACCTTGGAGATTTAGAGGTGAGGCCCAGCTTTTCCTGCTGGTATATACTATTTACTTTAATTACAACCCCATCTATATCAAAAGGAAGCTCTGAACGGCGTAACCCTATTTCATGGATAAAACTAATTACTTCATCGATGTTTTTACAGCGGGCTTTTACATCACTTACTTTAAATCCCCATGACTTTAGTTGCGACAACCGTTCAAAGTGAGTTTTCCCACTCAGTGATTCACCCAGAAGATAATATACATAAATATCGAGCGGACGTTTTGCTACTAAGGCTGAGTCTTGCATTTTAAGCGTTCCTGCGGTGGCGTTTCTTGGGTTAGCAAACGCCGGTTCTCCTATCTCTTCCCGATCGCGGTTCATTTTATCAAAACCGGCACGGGGCATAAATATTTCACCTCTGACTTCAAAAAAATCCGGAAAATCATCCCCTGAAAGTTTAAGTGGAATCCCACGAATTGTTCTTGCATTGGTAGTTACATCATCACCTCGCACTCCATCACCTCTGGTTATGGCTTTGCGGAGTGTCCCGTTCTCATAAATAAGACTGATCGATACTCCATCAATTTTGAGTTCACATACATATTCACAGGGTTCCTGCAGTAATCGAAGTGTTCGGGAGTCAAAATCACGCAATTCACCTTCCGAATAAGTATTATCAAGTGAAAGCATAGGATAGGTGTGATATACCGTTTCAAACTGACGGGTTATTTCTCCGCCAACTCGCTGCGTAGGGCTGTTGGGTGTAATAAGATCAGGAAATTGTTGCTCAAGAAATTCAAGCCGTTTAAGTAACTGATCAAACTCGTAATCACTGATTACTGGTTCAGCCAGTTGATAATATCTGTAATTATGTTCGTTGATTACAGAAATTAATCCGGCAATTTCTCTGCCCGCTTCATCTCTGGTCATATTTGTAAGCTCGATGTGTTAATGATCAGGTTTGTCATTACAGCGAAAGGTGCACAAATGCTCAATTTCGTAAAGATTCCTGTTTTTTTGTTCAGTTCTGAGATTTTTGGCCGATTCAGTAAAATAGCGATGATTTCTCAGGAATTCCATCTGAATGATATACCAATCGCAGAGGTTTATTTTTCGACCGGTAAGCTCCCATTCAAGACGAAGTTTCTGACCTATGATGAAAAAGTCGTTCCTGCCAAGGTAATCAAGGTCTGCATCACAAAGTATCTCCTGAGCTTTGGTATGCGCAACCTGCGGTAGTTTGGTGGCGATAATCATTTCCCGGATTTCACCGATTTCAGATTCATTAAAACCGAATGAGGGCAAATATTCTGAAGCAATTTCAGCTGAAATTGATTCGTGATCGTTAAAACTACGTGTAATTCCGGAATCGTGAAACAGAGCTGCCGCTCTTAATAGTCTGATTTTCTGTTCATCAAGCCCTTCAAGTAATGCTAGCCTAACAGCGGCATCATGTACATCAATAGTGTGTTCAACACTGTGATAAACAATGTATTGAGGCAGCTCCCGCCGCATTTTCTCAACAATAAATTCAGTCAGATTGCTTAGGCTCATACCATTTGATTCACTGAAAATTTAAAATCAGAATTATGTTGTACAAAAAAGGCTCCGGCATTCCGGAGCCTTTTTTGTATGTGATTCGGTTTACAGGCCCAATACTTCGTAGTTAAATTTACGGGGATTGATACACATAACCGGAATCTGACTGGTATTAAAAATAATATCTTCGTCATAACTCCCTAGCAGAAAAGTTCCTAAGCCTTTATCAGGATTGGTCATAATCATAATAAGGTCGGCATTGAGCCCGGTTGAATAATCAATAACCTGCTTGGCAAAATTTCCACTCTTCTCAGCACTTCTTTCAGTATATTTTACATTGTTTTTGGCAAGGTAATCGGCAATTTGTTTTGAAGCATTATAAACTTCGCTGCTGGCATCACTCACTAGGTATATGTGAATGGTTGCATTAAACTGCCTGGCAATATATACTGCCCAGCGCGTTTTTTCGAGCGGACCTGCTTCACTGGTAATCGGAAGCACAATTTGTTTGTACCCTTCAGAGAATGGTCGCTTTTGAACAACAATAGTAGGAGCTGCCGACGATGTAACTACTTTAAGCGCGTAGCTGCCGGTAAGGTGCTGCAATCCCACTTTCCCGTGCGTTCCAAGGTAAACCATGCTGGCCCCCAAATCTTTAACTACTTCACCTATTTCGGTAAAAATACTTCCTTCGCGGGTCATGAATCCGGCTTCAATGCCAAACTTCGAAGTTAACTGCGATGCAATTTCCTGTAATTTTTCGTCAATCGATCCCTGGGTAAGGTTTTCATTTTTCAGGAAAGCTTTGGTGTCGCTGTTAATGATATGCAATAGCATAACCTTCATATTCAGCAACTTGGCTGCTTCTGCGGCCTGATTAGCTGCATTGGCGCATACTTCCGAGAAATCGGTTGGAACCAAAATAATGTCGTTCATCTTTGTATCCATAAAAATGTGTCGTTTGTAATGTGGTTGTGTGGAAATTGCAAACTTGTTGTTGACAAAGTTAGAACAATTTCAATTAATTTGTTGCTCAGCTTGTGAATTTAATTCAATATAAACAGACAAACCCTGGGGTTTGTTATACTTATCATCATTAAAATTATATGGCAATTCTTAAAAAAACAAAACATCAGTTTGCTTTGTAAAATTGAATTCTACGATTAAACAGAATCAGTCTATATTTGTATGGCAGCAATGACCTGTTGGCCGAAATGCGATTAAGTGAATAATAATCTGATTTCTGAACAGTTTGAAATATGGATTTCGTGTTTAATACCATTTTCTGGATTTTGCTTTTTAACTTCCTGATTGTAGGTGGGGTTAGTGTATATAGTTATCTGAAAGGATATACAAAAGGTCATGTTTATTTCACATTTATGATGATAATGATTGCTGAATGGGCCTTTTCTGCATCAATCGAATCGGCAGTTACCTCTTTGTCATCTAAAGTAGTTTGGTCTTCCATTGAATATATCGGAGCCTGCACCTGTGCAGTATTCTTTTTCAGATATTCACTCGGATTTTCAGCAAAGACCAGCCGGTGGTTCAATCGCAATATGTATATTTTTTGGATTTTCCCGGCATTGATTATCATCCTCGCTTTTACCAATAAATATCACCACCTGATTTGGAAAGGGTTTGAATGGAGCGAAGCCGGCAATAATATTCTGGTTTACCATCATGGTATTGGTTTCTTCGGCATGATCGTATATTCGCTCTTACTTGTGCTGCTCAGCATAGTGTTGATTGTTCGTGCTTTACCAAATATGCCGGTTGTATACCGGGGGCAGGCCAGGTTTGTAATTCTAGCTGGTGTATTCCCATTTATTGCCACATTTTTATACGCTATCGGCATTTCACCCCTCGAGGGACTCGACATTACCGTGATTAGTTTTGTACTTACCGGGCTAATTCTATTGTTCGGAATTTATAGATATCAAATTTTCCATATTTTACCACTTGCCAGGCATAAAATTGCTGAAATAATGCAGGATGGCGTTCTGATCACAGATCAGGATTATAAAATATTATATAGCAATAGTTCTGCCATGAGATTACTCAATCTCGATGATAGATCGCATTTCAGTGACCTGAGGGATATCCAATGGCTTTACGACTTTTGTGCCGGTCAGTTGGCAAATAACCAGAGCGAATCTGAATTAAAGGCCGGCGAAACAGAAGTATGGTTCAGAATTTCATTGGCAGTTATACAGGATAGCAATAGTCAAAAAAAAGGATTTCTGATTGTATTGCATGATATTACTTCGCGGAAAATACTAGAAAATGAGTCGCAAAATCTTATTGCGGAGCTACATAATTCTCAAAAGGAACTGGTAGAGCTTAATAGTCAGAAGGATAAATTAATGTCGATTATTGCACATGATTTAAGAACACCTTTTCACCAGATTTTGAGTTTTGCCCGTTTACTGTCGGAGGATATTGATATTTTCACTCCAGAAGAAGTTAAATTGATGGCCACCAGTATTCTGCAGGCTGGTGATATGGGCGCTGGTATTCTGGAAGATTTATTGGCCTGGGCAAGGTCGCAACGCAATTCAACAGAAGTGAAACCCGAAGAAGTGCATCCTGATAGCATCATTGCAGAAATTCTTCCGGTTTTTGACATGGCTGCCCGCGACAAAAATTTACACATTGTGGTTGAAGGTCATAAAAATCTTCGGCTTATCGCAAATCGCAATATTCTGAGCATTGTAATCCGCAATTTGTTGGCCAATGCCATAAAATTCTCGCATCACAGCGGAATGATCTTAATTAAGCTTGAGACTTCCGGCGAAAAAGGTCTGATACATATCGTCGATTCAGGTATCGGAATCCCTCCGGAAGACCTTCCTAAATTGTTTAATATAAACATCAAGTATACCAGGACCGGAACAAGTGGTGAAGCCGGTACAGGATTGGGATTAATTTTGTGCAAAGACCTTATTACCCGAAGCAATGGAGAATTATCGGTTACTAGTGTGGTTGGCAAAGGAAGTACCTTCACAGTTTCGCTCCCTATAGCCTGACTTATTCTTTTCATTCTGATATTGCAGCATTTATCAACAAGCCAACTTCCTTTTTTAGTACATTTGTGCAATATGCCGGTGCTGTATTTTTCAAAGCATTTGGCAATCAAATTGCTAATCTCTAAATAATTACGCATGAAATTCAAGATTATTTCGTTTGTTCTTTTTCTGTTTTTGGTACAGATAACTCTCAGCCTAAAAGCTCAGCTAATTACAACAAATCCACTTTTCCCAGCTGATAACAGTCAGGTTGAAATAACGTTTAATGCTGCTCTTGGCAATGGTGGTCTTCAGGGGTACACAGGCGATGTTTATGCACATACTGGCGTAATTACCAATTTAAGCACAGGCCCTTCAGATTGGAAATATGTTAAAACCAGCTGGGGACAAAACACTTCTGATACTAAACTTGAAAGGATAGGAACAGATCTTTATAAGCTTACAATTTCACCCAATATCAGGCAATATTATGGGGTGCCGGCATCTGAGCAAATTTTAAAACTGGCATTTGTATTCCGAAGTGGGGTTCAGGTTTCAGGAAGCTGGCTCGAAGGAAAAACCGATACAGGAGGAGATATTTTTGCTGAAGTATATCCTGAAGGCCTTTTTACACGCATTATTCTTCCCTCTTCTGATGCCATATTGGTTAATCCTGGTGAGCTTATCCCAATTCAGGCTGCTGCCAATACTGCAGATAGCATGTTTATGTATATTGATAATACTTCGATTTCATCAGTTGCTGGAAATTCCTTAACGTATGATTTGACTGCCGAAACAAGTGGAAAGCATTACATCCGTATTAAAGCTACCAACGCTGCTGAAACCGCGTTTGATTCACTGTATTATTTTGTTTTGTCACCTGTAACCGAGTTGCCTCTGCCTGAAGGCATAATGGATGGTATTACATACACTAGCGACACTTCTGCAGTTTTATGCCTGTTTGCCCCGGGCAAGTCAAATGTGTTTGCAGTTGGTGATTTTAATAATTGGGAGTTCGATGAAAGTGGTTTTATGTACCAAACACCTGACGGACTTCGTTTTTGGAAGACTATTGAGCCCTTAACTCCTGGCCAGGAGTACATTTTTCAATACATTGTTGATGGCACAATCCGAATTGGCGACCCTTACGCAACAAAAGTCTCTGACCCCTGGAACGATAAGTTTATAAGCAATTCAACCTATCCTGGAATTCTTACTTATCCATCTGCCCGAACTCAGGGGGTTGCTACATTATTGCAAACTGCACAAACTGCCTACAATTGGCAAAATGGCAGTTTTACTCCTCCGGAAAAAACCGATTTGGTTATTTACGAATTATTAATCCGCGATTTTCTCGCAAAACATGATTATGCTACATTATTTGATACCATATCTTACCTAAAAAGATTGGGCATTAATGCTATAGAGCTAATGCCTGTGAGTGAATTTGAAGGCAATCTTAGTTGGGGTTACAATCCTAATTATTACTTTGCACCGGATAAATATTACGGGCCTGCCGATGATTTTAAAAGATTTGTTGATGTTTGTCATAGTAATGGTATAGCGGTAATTATGGATATGGTGCTCAATCATTCCTTTGGCACATCACCTATGGTTATGCTCTATTGGGATGCTGAAAATAATCGTCCTGCGGCTGATAACCCCTGGTTTAATCCTATACCAAAACATGATTTTAATGTTGGTTTCGATTTTAATCATGAAAGCCCGGCAACACGATATCTGGTAAGCCGGGTTGTTAGATACTGGATTGAAGAGTTTCATATTGATGGTTATCGCTTTGATTTATCAAAAGGTTTCACCCAAAAAAATACACTTGGTAACGTTTCACTTTGGGGGCAATACGATGCATCGCGCATTGCCATATGGAAGGCTATATCTGACTCAATAAGAACCGTGAAACAGGATGCTTATATTATTCTTGAGCATTTTGCCGATAATTCTGAAGAAAAGGAATTGTCATCTTATGGTATGATGTTATGGGGCAATAGTAATAGCAACTTTGCTGATGCGGCCAAAGGTGTGCTATCCAACTCCAATTTCTCCTGGGCTTCTTACAAAGCACGCGGTTGGGCTGAACCCAATCTGGTTTCCTATATGGAAAGCCATGATGAAGAGCGCATCATGTATCGTGTTTTAAAAGAAGGCAGTACTGTAAATCCATTGTATAATCTTAGGGATTCAACCCATGCTATGGAGCGCATGCAACTGGCATCAGTGTTTTTGCTTTCAATTCCGGGTCCTAAAATGCTATGGCAATTTGGCGAATTAGCCTATGACTATACAATTGATTACAATGGACGAACTGGCGAAAAGCCAATTCGCTGGGATTACAGGAATGATTACAGGAGAAAGGCCTTATACAATCTAAACGCAACAATGATTAACCTCAGGAAAAGCTATCCTGCATTTAAAACAACTGATTATACCATGAATGTGTCGGGTTATCTCAAGAAGATCATATTAAACCATCCTTCAAATCCAGCTGTATTAGTAGGTAATTTTGGAGTCACGGCTGGGTCTATAGTTCCTGTGTTCCCAAGATCAGGAAAGTGGTACGAATATTTTTCGGGCGATTCAATTGATGTAAGTGATGTTAACATGTCTATAGAGCTTGTCGAGGGTCAGTATAAATTATATACAACTCAAAAGCTTATTACACCTGCCATCGGACTTGGAATAAATGAATCCGGGATTAATAATAACCGATTTCTGGACTTAATTTATCCAAATCCTTCAACGATAGGATTTACTATACCGGTGCATTTAACTTCCGGCTCCGAAGTTTTAGTTAGTATATTTAATGCTTCAGGTCAACTGGTTGATATCGTTTTTGATGGTAAACTTCCGGCTGGGCAACATACTTTCAAATGGAACCCTGGTGCGGCAAAAGGATTTTACTTTGTTAACCTATTATTAGGTAGTGGTTATTCCGAAACACAAAAAATTGCTGCATATTAGCATATAAGTCTTGTGCATTTTTAAAAAAAGTCCTGTTTTTCGGTCCGATTAAACAGGACTTTTTCATTAATAGTCATACAATCACTATCACAATTTTGTCTTTTATCGTGGAAGCTCAAAAATTTACCAATTTTAAAGCATTGATATATAAGGTTTAAATAAAATATCAAAAATTTATTTCAAAAACTCCTTGTGTGAATAAAAATAGTTAGTACTTTTGCCATCCCAATTGAGGGTAAAACAGAGGGTAGGAAGGATAATCGAGGGGTTTGAAAAAAAAGTTTTAAAAAAAGTTGGAGGATAAAAAAAAGATTGTAATTTTGCAGCCCCAACGACGGAGATAGGGAAAAGGGATCGAGGTTGGGGAATAAAGAGATTAAAAAAGTTCTTTGAAGGAATTGAAGCAAAACGCAAATAAGCAGCGAGACGTTCTGGTATGTGAATACACAGGATGGGAATTAGATCTTGAGAAACATTTAACTTTTCAATTACAATGGAGAGTTTGATCCTGGCTCAGGATGAACGCTAGCGGCAGGCTTAATACATGCAAGTCGAACGGGATTCGGTGTAGCAATACATTGATGAGAGTGGCGCACGGGTGCGTAACGCGTATGCAACCTACCTTTAACAGGTGGATAGCCCCGAGAAATCGGGATTAATACACCGTAAGATTGTGGTGAGGCATCTCACAGCAATTAAAGCTTCGGTGGTTAAAGATGGGCATGCGTGACATTAGCTAGTTGGTGAGGTAACGGCTCACCAAGGCGACGATGTCTAGGGGTCCTGAGAGGGTTATCCCCCACACTGGTACTGAGACACGGACCAGACTCCTACGGGAGGCAGCAGTAAGGAATATTGGTCAATGGGCGGAAGCCTGAACCAGCCATGCCGCGTGCAGGAAGACGGCCCTATGGGTTGTAAACTGCTTTTGTCAGGGAATAAACCTGTCTACGCGTAGGCAGCTGAAGGTACCTGAAGAATAAGCATCGGCTAACTCCGTGCCAGCAGCCGCGGTAATACGGAGGATGCAAGCGTTATCCGGATTCATTGGGTTTAAAGGGTGCGCAGGCGGATTATTAAGTCAGGGGTGAAATCTCTCGGCTCAACCGAGAAACTGCCTTTGATACTGATAGTCTAGAGTATAGTTGAAGTTGGCGGAATGTGTCATGTAGCGGTGAAATGCTTAGATATGACACAGAACACCGATCGCGAAGGCAGCTAGCTAAGCTATAACTGACGCTCATGCACGAAAGCGTGGGGATCAAACAGGATTAGATACCCTGGTAGTCCACGCTGTAAACGATGATTACTCGATGTTGGCGATACACAGTCAGCGTCTGAGCGAAAGCAATAAGTAATCCACCTGGGGAGTACGATCGCAAGATTGAAACTCAAAGGAATTGACGGGGGCCCGCACAAGCGGAGGAGCATGTGGTTTAATTCGATGATACGCGAGGAACCTTACCTGGGCTAGAACGTAGAGAGACTATAGGAGAAATCTTATATCCCTTCGGGGCTGTCTACGAGGTGCTGCATGGTTGTCGTCAGCTCGTGCCGTGAGGTGTCGGGTTAAGTCCCATAACGAGCGCAACCCCTATCTTTAGTTGCCAACAGGTCAAGCTGGGGACTCTAAAGAAACTGCCTACGCAAGTAGTGAGGAAGGCGGGGATGACGTCAAATCAGCACGGCCCTTACGTCCAGGGCTACACACGTGCTACAATGGCCGATACAGAGGGCAGCTACCTGGTGACAGGATGCGAATCTCCAAAGTCGGTCTCAGTTCGGATCGGAGTCTGCAACCCGACTCCGTGAAGTTGGATTCGCTAGTAATCGCGCATCAGCCATGGCGCGGTGAATACGTTCCCGGGCCTTGTACACACCGCCCGTCAAGCCATGGAAGCTGGGGGGACCTAAAGTCGATAACCGTAAGGAGTCGCCTAGGGTAAAACCAGTGACTGGGGCTAAGTCGTAACAAGGTAGCCGTACCGGAAGGTGTGGCTGGAATACCTCCTTTCTAGAGAAGGTCTAATTATGCCGGTTTACCGGTATCTCAGCTGCTTATTTTTTGCTTCGATATTCACTTAAGATAAACATAACCTTGAAGTAGGCGAGTTAGGGCTCTATCCGGCAGGATTTAAGGATAAGGTAACTGGAGATTACAAAGTCCCGTAGCTCAGTTGGTTAGAGCACTACACTGATAATGTAGGGGTCCGCAGTTCAAATCTGCGCGGGACTACATCAAAGCGTTAACGCTTCGAGGGGAATTAGCTCAGCTGGCTAGAGCACCTGCCTTGCACGCAGGGGGTCATCGGTTCGAATCCGTTATTCTCCACAAACGATTTTGGGTTTTTGATTTCGGAATTTGGGATTGGAAATTAGAAATTAGAGATTAGAATTTTTGTTCTTTAAATACTTACAGTTGAATTGGCTCAGTGGGAGCTAATTACCGGTGATACTGGTAAGATGATCGGTTCGAATCCGGTATTTGACACAAACTGATTTTAGGATCAGGTTTTTGGATTGGGAATAAAATCTGCAATCTGCAAACTGCAAACTGAAATTGGATAAGTTCTTTGACATGTTGGAAGAAGAGAAACTACGATGAAGTAAAAACTGCAGGCGTTAAAGGCGTCGGGAGTATACTTCAGGTAGGAGAGTACAATCGAGTACAAAAAACGAAATAGAATTAAGAAAGTTAATAAGGGCGCAGGGTGGATGCCTTGGCTCTCAGAGGCGAAGAAGGACGTGATAAGCTGCGAAAAGCTTCGGGGAGGTGCAAATAACCTTTGATCCGGAGATATCCGAATGGGGTAACCCACCTGGTTGAAGGCCAGGTATCCGCTGTAAGGCGGAAGCGAACGCGGTGAACTGAAACATCTAATTAACCGCAGGAGGAGAAAACAACAGTGATTCCCTAAGTAGTGGCGAGCGAACGGGGAACAGCCCAAACCTAAGATGTTACGGCATTTTAGGGGTTGTAGGACTGCAATAGTTGACAATAAATTTATAGCTGAAGTGCACTGGAAAGTGCTACCATAGGGGGTGATAGTCCTGTAAGCGAAATAGATTTATTACACGCGCAGTATCCTGAGTACCGCGGGACCGGAGAAATCCTGTGGGAATCTGGCAGCACCATCTGCCAAGGCTAAATACTCCTGAGAGACCGATAGCGAACCAGTACTGTGAAGGAAAGGTGAAAAGAACCGCGAACAGCGGAGTGAAATAGAACCTGAAACCGTGCGCCTACAAACGGTCAGAGTCTGCGAAAGTGGATGATGGCGTGCCTTTTGCATAATGAGCCTACGAGTTACTCCTCTCTGGCAAGGTTAACTGCTTAGAAGCGGGGAGCCGAAGCGAAAGCGAGTCTGAATAGGGCGAAGAGTCAGAGGGGGTAGACGCGAAACTTTGTGATCTACCCATGATCAGGTTGAAGGTCCGGTAACACGGACTGAAGGACCGAACCAGTTGACGTTGAAAAGTCTTTGGATGAATTGTGGGTAGGGGTGAAAGGCTAATCAAACTGAGAGATAGCTCGTACTCCCCGAAATGCCTTTAGGGGCAGCCTCAGGGTTGAGTATCATAGAGGTAGAGCTACTGATAGGATGCGGGGGCTTCACCGCCTACCAACTCCTGACAAACTCCGAATGCTATGATATATACCTGGGAGTGAGGCGTTGGGTGCTAAGGTCCAGCGCCGAGAGGGAAAGAACCCAGACCATCAGTTAAGGTCCCCAAATGTATGCTAAGTTGATCTAACGAGGTTCGATTGCATTGACAGCTAGGATGTTGGCTTGGAAGCAGCCATTCATTTAAAGAGTGCGTAACAGCTCACTAGTCGAGCGATCGGGCGTGGATGATAATCGGGCATAAAGTATACTACCGAAGCTGTGGATTCTCGTCATTAGACGAGACTGGTAGGGGAGCATTCCAGTCAGCACAGAAGGTGTGTCGTAAGGCATGCTGGAGCGTCTGGAAAAGCAAATGTAGGCATAAGTAACGATAATGAGGGTGGGAAACCCTCACACCGGAAGACCAAGGTTTCCTGATCAACGCTAATCGGATCAGGGTTAGTCGGGGCCTAAGGCGCAGCCGAAAGGCGCGAGTCGATGGACAACATGTTAATATTCATGTACCGGCAATAACTGCGATGGGGTGACGGAGAAGTGAAAGGCATGCGTACTGACGGAATAGTACGTTAAAGGGTGTAGATAAATTATTTACAGGTAAATCCGTAGATAATGTCGAACCTGATAGTACCGTGAGACTTCGGTCAAGCGGATAATTGCCCTAAACAGGCTTCCAGGAAAAACCTCTAAGCTCTAGGTTATTGGCGCCCGTACCGGAAACCGACACAGGTGGTCGAGGAGAGTATCCAAAGGTGCTCGAGTGAATCATAGCTAAGGAACTAGGCAAATTGGTCCTGTAACTTCGGGATAAAGGACGCCCCGAGCAATCGGGGCCGCAGAGAAATGGCCCAGGCGACTGTTTATCAAAAACACATGGCTTTGCTAAATTGAAAGATGATGTATAAGGCCTGACACCTGCCCGGTGCTGGAAGGTTAAGAGGAGATGTCATTCGCAAGGAGAAGCATTGAATTGAAGCCCCAGTAAACGGCGGCCGTAACTATAACGGTCCTAAGGTAGCGAAATTCCTTGTCGGGTAAGTTCCGACCTGCACGA
>Ga0172373_10004747_pt1 | contig 18940 bp, 17 predicted proteins | sample Lak10m_2_FD_114546 | JGI IMG/M metagenome (GOLD analysis project Ga0172373, IMG submission 114546) | Freshwater microbial communities from Kabuno Bay, South-Kivu, Congo - kab_092012_10m | ecosystem: Environmental > Aquatic > Freshwater > Lake | place: Democratic Republic of the Congo...
ATGTCGCCGGTGCCGGCCTGCACGGTCTCGCTGAAGGTCAGAGTGATGTTGGCGCCGACCAGCACGCTGCTGGCGTTATCCGCAGGCGAGGTGCTAAGCAGCGTCGGGGCCGTGGTGTCGGCAATCAAAAGCAGCACCTGGCTGGCCGTCTTCGAGACATCGCTGAACTGGAAGTTTTCAACGCCGGACACAAGGTCGGTGGCAGTATCTGCGCCTAGCAGGCTGAACACGCCGGTGGCGGCGTTATAAGTGATCGTGTAGCTGGAGAATGCTGCCGAAAAGACCGCAGTATCCTGGCCGTCGCCGCCGAAAAGCGAGTCGCTGCCTGTGCCGCCGGCCAGCGTGTCGTTGCCCAAACCGCCTTCCAGCTGGTTTATCCCGTCATTGCCGGTCAACACATCGTTACCGCCGCCGCCGACAACATTTTCGATGATGCAGCCATAAGCGATCACGATGTTGTTCGTCATGTTGTTGCATGACGAATAAACCCCTTCTTTCAGGTTGATGGTCGATGCCGTATTCCACCCGCTGAGATCGAGGGTGTCGGTGCCCCCCGAATCATAGATGGTCAGGATGGGATTGAGATTAACCGTAAAGTTGTAAAGATTCGCATTGGTGCCCGTAACATTGCTGGAGAAGCCGTAAACGGTATTCCCGCTGCGGGTGGTGATCGATGCGCCGTACATTTGCTGGATCGCATAGACATCGTTGAGCATTGGGGTTTGCGGCGAATAGTCTTCATTGTTCAATGCCGTCCAATCGGCGTCCATGATGCCAGAGTTCTGGATGCCTCCGCTGGGGCCGAAATAGGACATGATGGAAAGCACGCGGGTATCCTGGAACGACGAAGGCGTCCAGGTGCCGGAGCCGTTGTAGTTGCCCATGTGGTCGAGTCCGAGCGCATGTCCCATTTCGTGCATGATGGTGGTGTAGCCGTACGAGCCGGGCGTCGCATAGGAGACATCGGAACCCTTGAGGAACCAGGCGCTACTGGTGGTCGGGTAATAGGCGTGGGCGTATTCGACACCGGTGGACGAATAGGCGAACTCCAGGCCGGAGCTGCTCGCCGTGGTCAGCTGGAAATTCGGCTGGATCAGGTCATCCCAGTTTTGCAGCGCCTGGGTGAATACGCTGCGCTGGGCGGCGCTGACGGCCTGGAATCCGGCACGCTCGCCCTGGGATTCGTACATGCCGGTAGATACCGTTGGAAAGGCATAAGTGATGGTCGATCCAGCCCATTTGGTACCGGAGTCGAGCTGGGCTAGAACTTGAGCGAGTGTCCAATTGGCTGCCATTTGAGTGATCTCCAACTATGCGGTTCATTCTATCGTCTTGTAACAGCAGCGAGCAATTTTGGCGATGCTTGCCAGCTTCAGGCGTCATTTGTCAGGCGTGTGTCTGGCTGCCTGAATCGGCAGTCGCTTCTTCGGTCGCTTCTTTCTTGAGATAGTAATAATAGATCCGGCTGCGCGGACTGAAATACTCGTAGACTTCGGGCGGCAGGTCTTTCGGTTTCAGGCACTTTTTAATAATCAAGCCCTCTTCTTCGCTCAGGTCGATGATGACCAGCGTCTTGCGCGGCACATTCGGCGCATAGATCATGACGAAAGGCAGCAGCGGCGTGGTGGGGTTGGTCGTCATTACGATGCCGTATACCCCGTTGGAAAGCTGCACAATGCTGCCGGGCGGGTAGACTCCCAGCGAACGGATCAGTAGCTGCAGCAGTCTGGCATCGTATTTTTTCGATGTGATGTTGTACATATGAGCCAACGCTTCATATGGCGACATTGCCTGGTCCGGGTTGCTTGGATTGCACAGGTTGTCGTAGGCGTTGACGAGCGCCAGCAAGCTGGCCAGGGGGTCGATCTGGCCGGCGACCAGATGGCGCGGGTGGCCGGAACCATCGGCGCATTCATGGTGCTGCAGTATGATTCTGGCAATGCGTTCCGAAAGCCCGGATTCCTGCATCATGCGTGCGCCGTTTTCGCAATGCTGATCCAGGGTCGTCCTTGAACGGGAATCTGCAGTCTTGCCGACATCGTGAAACATTGCGGCGATGCCGAGTTCACGGGCCTCCTGCTCCGACATGTCGAGCGACTTCGCCAGCGTAAGCGCGAGGACGGTGACATTGAGCGCATGGACATAAACTTCGGGGTCGGCCTTATTGCTGCTCACCGCATGCAGCACAACGTCGCTTTCGGTGATCACCGAATCGACCAGCGTGTTAACGATTTTTTCGGCAGTTTTTTTCGAGTCTGTCGGGTTGAGGGCGAAATTGCGCGTCGCTTCGCGAACCAATCTGGCATCCTCGGTAAAGTCCTTTTTGCAATCGAGGATCAGCTTGTTCAGCTGCAATAGTCGGTCCGCCCTGAGCTTGAATTTCTTCTTTTCGGGTTCTACCGTTGCCGGCGCTGCGGGCTTGACGGCTGGAACTGCTACAGGGGGTGGTACGGGTGTTGCGGCAGCAGCAGGCGCAAGCGGCAATGGTTTGCACTTGCTGCGTAACGGATCGTAGCGGACCTGCTTAAGGTTGAGCCCACGGATTTTCTGGATCTGCTTCTCGTTCTTGATCTCGAAATTGCTGAAGGTGAAGGAGTGGGTCATCCAGCCGACATCGAGATGGACGTACAGCCCGATGCATAACTGGTCTGGGTGGATATAGTGCGCATTGGTATCCATGATTGCTTTTGGTCTGGGATGACAGATAAGTATGCTTATACTACCTACAAATTGTTGTGAACAGTACTTGCAGAAACCTGCGCAATTTTTACTTTGGAAAACCCTGCCCGGATGTGGTTGGAATATATCTTGCCGGATAGGCGGGTTTGCCGGCACAACGACAGGTAAAATATTTACTATGAAAAAAACTATCGCTTTATTACTGATCTGCCTGACAAGCGCTATTCCCCAGGCCTATGCCAAAACTCCCGGCGAAGTCGAAATCGGCGGTGTCCTGCGCGATGCCCGGTTGCAGGGTTTGTCTGTGCCATCCAAAGCGCTTTCGGCCTATCGCGGCAAGCCGCTGATCATCAATGTGTGGGCGAGCTGGTGCGGCCCATGCCAGTCCGAAATGGGGTCACTGCAAAGGCTGGCCAGTCGCTACGGGGGGAAACAGTTCAATGTGATTGGCATATCGACGGATGATTACCGGGAGCCGGCACTGGCTTTCCTGAGAATATCCAACACCACCTTCAGCAACTACATCGACACCAAATTGCTCATGGAAAATATGCTGGGGGCCGAGCGTATTCCGTTGACCCTGCTGATCGATGCCCAGGGCAGGGTGCTGGACAAGATCTATGGCGCCCAGGAATGGGATAGCCCGGAGGCCGTGGAAATGATCAGGAAAACCTTCCGCATCAGGATGTGACCCGGCTCTTTCAGCGATGGACGGACGTCCATCCCGTTGACGTATCAAGTATCGCTACCTGCGCCACAAGTAGCGGTAGACGAATCCGGGAGTCGCGAGAACGAGAAACAGGCAAACCGTGGTGGCGTAAAACTCCCAGTGCTGGCTGGCGATTTGCCCCATGGTTTTCTTTTCGGTGAGGAGGGCAATGCCGCCCAGCACGAAATACAGCACGATCAATTCCAGCAATCGCCAGCCGATATGCTTGCCGGATTTGAGTGGGACGGCATAAAACAGGCGCTCGCTGAACCAGGGCAGGTTGGCGGCCAGCAGGCTCAGCAGCAGCAACAGGAAAATCGCGCCATTCATCCGGATTTAATCCAAGGCCTGCCGGCGTTACTGAATGCTATGGAGGATGGTGTAAGCGCATAGCTCCATCAGCTTTTGCGGCATCAGGCCCAGTGCCAGCACGGCCAGACCATTGAGGCTGATAAGCAGCGCCACATCGGGCTGGGCGCGTACCGGCGTCGTATCCGTCGGCTCATCGAAATACATGAGCTTGATCACGCGCAGGTAGTAGAAGGCACCGATCGCCGCCATCAGTACGGCGAAGATCACCAGCTGGACGAATCCTGCTTGCAACGCGGCCTGCAAAACGGCGAACTTGGCGTAGAAGCCGATGGTCGGCGGTACGCCGGCCATGGAGAACATCAGCAGCAGCATCAGGAAGGCATACCATGGGCTGCGCTGGCTCAGGCCCTTGAGGTCGTCCAGGTTGTCCGACTCGAAACCCTTGCGCGACAGCAGCATGATCATGCCGAAACCGCCCAGCGTCATCAGCACATAGACCGAAATGTAGAACATGGAGGCAATGAAGCCGTTGAGCGTACCGCTCATGATGCCGAACAGCAGGAAGCCGATGTGAGAAATCGTGGAGTAGGCCAGCATGCGTTTCAGGTTGGTCTGCGCGATGGCGGTGATGTTACCGATGGAAATGGAAAGCACGGCCATGATGACGAGCATGCCCTGCCAGTCGGCGACCATGCCTTGCAACGCCTGTACCAGCAAGCGCATGACCAGCGCGAAAGCGGCAAATTTGGAGGCGGAACCGATCAGCAGCGTCACCGCCGTCGGCGCGCCGTGATAGACGTCCGGTATCCACATCTGGAAAGGTACGGCACCCAGCTTGAATGCCAGACCGGCCACCACGAACACCAGGCCCAGGATGAGTACGGCTTTGTCGGGTGCACCGCTGCTCAGTGCGGCACCGATTTGCGCGACATTCAGGCTGCCGGTCATGCCGTAGAGCATGGACATGCCGTAGAGCAGCATGCCGGAAGCCAGTGCGCCCAGCACGAAGTATTTCATCGCCGCCTCGGTAGCGCTGGCGTTGTCGCGGTCGAGCGCAACCAGGGAGTACAGGCACAGCGACAGCAGTTCCAGCCCCATGTAGAGCGTAAGCAGGCTCTGGCCGGAAATCATCACCATCATGCCCAGCATGGCGAACAACGTGAGCACGAAGAATTCGCCACGGTACATGCCGCGCTCGGCGACATAGCTGCGGGAATAGACCAGCATCATGGCCGTGGCAAGGTAGGTCATCAGCTTGAGCACGTCGGACAGCGGGTCGTCGACAAACATGCCGCTGAAGGCATAGCCCACCGCCGGCGTGTGGGTGGCCAGCGTCGTTACGAATGCGGTTGCCAGGGTCAACTGGGTCAGGACGTAGGTAATGAAACGATTGCGCTCGCTCAGGAACAGGTCGGTGAGCAGGATCACCATGGCCATCGACAGTACGATGACTTCTGGCAGTGCGGCATAAATGTCGTTGATAATCGGGTTCATATCTTGTTACATCCCCGCCGGAATCTTGCTTTGCGCCAGATGCGCAAGCAGTTGGTTGACCGTGGCATGGGTCATGTCGGTAAGTGGTTGCGGCCAGATGCCGAGTGCCAGCGTGGCGACGGCCAGCACACCCAGAATGAGGAATTCACGCTGGTTGATATCCTGCAACTCGGCAACGTGTTGATTGGCGACATCGCCGAAGTAGACGCGCTTGACCATCCACAAGGTGTAAGCGGCGCCGAAGATCAGCGTGGTCGCAGCGAGGAAGGCGAACCAGAAGTTGGCCTGCAATGCGCCCAGGATCACCAGGAACTCGCCGACAAAGCCGGAGGTGCCGGGCAGGCCGGTGTTGGCCATCGCAAACAGCACGGCAAATGCGGCGAATATGGGCATCTTGTTGGCGACGCCACCGTAGTCGGCAATCTGGCGGGAATGCATGCGGTCATACAGCACACCCACGCACAGGAACAGCGCGCCGGAGATGAAGCCGTGCGAAATCATTTGCACGATGCCGCCTTCCATGCCGAGCGGGTTGAAGATGAACAGGCCGAGCGTGACGAAGCCCATGTGCGAAATCGACGAATAGGCGATCAGCTTCTTCATGTCCTGCTGCACCAGGGCGACGAGGGCGATATAGACCACGGCGATGAGCGACAGGGCGATCATGGCGCCGGAGAGATAATTGGCGGCATCCGGCGCAATCGGCATGGCGAAGCGCAGGAAACCGTAGGCGCCCAGTTTCAGCATGATCGCGGCCAGTACCACGGAACCGCCGGTCGGCGCTTCGACGTGGGCGTCGGGCAGCCAGGTATGCACCGGCCACATCGGGATCTTGACGGCAAAGGCCATGAAAAACGCGCCGAAGATCATCAGTTGGACCGACAGCGGCAATGGCAACATGTAGTAATCCACCAGTTCGAAACTGTTGGTCTGGTGGTACAGGTAGATGAATGCCACCAGCATCAGCAGGGAGCCGAGCAGGGTGTAGAGGAAGAACTTGATGGTGGCATATACCCGGTTCGGGCCGCCCCAGACGCCGATGACGATGAACATCGGGATCAGCATGGCTTCCCAGAACACGTAGAACAGCAGGCCGTCCAGCGCCGAGAATACACCGATCATGAGGCCGGACATGATGAGGAAGGCTGCCATGTATTGCGCCACACGCTTCTGTATCACTTCCCAGCCCGCCAGCACGACGATGACCGTGGTAAAGCTGGTGAGCAGAATCAGCGGTACGGCAATGCCATCGACGCCCAGGTGATAGTGGATGTTGAAACTCGGTATCCAGTTGTGGCCTTCCTGAAACTGGAAACCGCCATCGTCATAATTGAAACGTGTCCACAGGGGAAGCGTGACGATAAAGCTGGCAATGCTGCCAGCCAGCGCAATCCAGCGGGCTACAGTTGCATTGCGGTCATTGCCGGTGGCGAGTACCAGTACGCCGAACAGGATCGGCAACCAGATGGAGAAACTGAGAACGGGATAATCCATTTAGCCTTTTATACCTTCATACATAGCCATTTATACCTTCATGAAAAAGGTAAGCAATACAAATACGCCGATGATCATGGCGAACGCATAGTGGTAGATCAGGCCGGATTGCAGGTGACGGATCACGCCTGAAATCCGGCCGATGAGGCGAGCCGTGCCATTGACCAGCGTGCCGTCGATGATCTGCACATCGCCGATTTGCCACAGCTTGTTGCCGATGAAGCGCGAGCCACCGGCAAAGACTTTTTCGTTGAAGCTGTCGAAACCGTACTTGTTTTCCAGAATGCGATAGATCAGGCTGAAGCGCTGCTTGATGGCTTCCGGAATGTCCGGACGCTTCATGTAGAAGTACCAGGACAGCGCCACACCGGAGGCTGCCAGGATGAAAGGCAGCGTTGCCAGTGCATGCAGGGCCATGCCCGCCGCGCTATGGAACACTTCGTGGAAATGGTGAGTCATTTCAGCCATCACCGGGTGCGCGGCGTTATCGACGAAAATGACGTCCTTGAAGAAGTTGCCGTAGAGCATGGGGCCGATGGCCAGGTAACCGATAATGACCGACGGAATGGCCAGTGCGATCAGCGGCACGGTGACGACCAGCGGCGATTCATGTGGGTTGCCGTGCGGGCCGAGACCATGGTGGTGGTCATGCTCGTCATGGCCGTGCTTGGCTTCCTTCCAGCGTTCCTTGCCGTGGAACACCAGGAAATACATGCGGAAGGAATAGAAAGCCGTGACGAACACGCCGGCCAGTACTGCAAAATAGGCGAAGCCGCTGCCCGGAATGTGCGACAACTGGGCTGCTTCGATAATGGAATCCTTGGAATAGAACCCGGAAAAGAACGGTGTACCGATCAGCGCTAGCGAGCCGATCAGGGAAGTAATCCAGGTGATCGGCATGTATTTGCGCAGGCCGCCCATGTTGCGGATGTCCTGGTCGTGGTGCATGCCCATGATGACGGAACCGGCGCCGAGGAACAGCAGTGCCTTGAAGAAAGCGTGCGTCATCAGGTGGAAAATGGCGACGGAGTAGGCTGACAGGCCGAGTGCCACGGTCATGTATCCCAACTGGGATAGCGTGGAGTAGGCCACCACGCGCTTGATGTCATTCTGGATAATGCCGAGGAAGCCCATGAACAGTGCGGTAATCGCGCCGATTACCAGTACGGTGGACAGTGCGGTGGTGGACAGCTCGAACAGCGGCGACATGCGCGCGACCATGAAGATACCGGCCGTCACCATGGTGGCGGCATGAATCAGCGCGGAAATCGGCGTCGGGCCTTCCATCGAGTCCGGCAGCCAGACATGCAGCGGCACCTGTGCCGACTTGCCCATGGCGCCGACGAACAACAACAGGCAGATCACCGTCATCAACGACCAGTCGGTGCCGGGGAACAGGCTGATGGAGGCATCGGCGAATTGCGGGGCGATGGAAAACACGGCGGCGTAATCGAGGCTGCCCATGGTGTACAGCACCAGCCCGATGCCGAGCAGGAAGCCGAAGTCGCCCACGCGGTTGACCAGAAAAGCCTTGAGGTTGGCGTAGATGGCGGTGGGCCGCGTATACCAGAAGCCGATCAGCAGGTAGGACACCAGGCCCACGGCTTCCCAGCCGAAGAACAACTGCATGAAGTTGTTGCTCATCACCAGCATGAGCATGGAGAAGGTGAACAGCGAAATGTAGCTGAAGAAGCGCGAATAGCCCGGGTCTTCGTGCATGTAGCCTATGGTGTAGATGTGCACCATGAGCGAGACGAAAGTGACGACCAGCATCATCATCGCCGACAGCGAGTCGATGAGGAATCCGACCTCGAAGCTGGTATGTCCGCTGGTGAGCCAGGTATAGACCGTGCCGTTGTAGGTGTGGCCGGCCAGTACGTCGTTGAACACGATGGCAGACAGCAGGAATGAGCCTGCGACACCGGCCACGGTGACGACATGCGCCGCTGCACGTGGCAGCTTGCTGCCGAACAGGCCGATGACGACTGCTGCAATCAGCGGTAGCAGCGGGATGGCCAGATAAATTTTCTGCATTTCGTTCATGGTTTAGCGATCAGCTTTCAGCATTCAGCGGTCAGCCCTTTAGGCTCTGCATGTCGTCGACGTTGATGGAGCGCAAATTGCGGAACAGTACGACCAGGATTGCCAGGCCGATGGCGGATTCTGCAGCTGCCACGGTCAGGATAAAAAACACGAAAATCTGGCCGGCGGTGTCGTTCAGGTAGTGCGAGAAGGCGATGAAATTCATGTTCACCGCCAGCAGCATCAATTCGATCGCCATCAGCAGGATGATCACGTTCTTGCGGTTGAGGAAAATGCCGACTACGCTGATGGCAAACAGCAGCGCACCGAGGATCAGGTAATGCGAAAGTCCGACGCTCATGCCTGTTCTCCTTGCGCGGGTTCCGGGGGTGCTTTTTCCGCCGGCATGCTGATGATCTTGAGGCGGTCGTTGCGCTTGACCTTGACCTGCTCGGCCGGGTCGATGAATTTGCTGTCCTTGCGTCGGCGCAGGGTGAGTGCGATGGCGGCGACAATTGCCACAAGCAGCACGACAGAGGCCAGTTCGAACGGGTAGACGTATTCGGTATAGAGCAGGCGCCCGAGTTCGGCGGTGTTGCTGTAATCGGTTGCGCGCGGGGCGGGCGCAGCGATGCGCTCAGGGCCGAAGTGCTTGACTCCTAGCACCATCACCATCTCGATGCACATAAATCCGCCAACAATAAGCGCCGGAATGATTGCCTCCCAGAAACCTTCCTTCAATTTTTCCAGATTGATGTCCAGCATCATCACCACGAACAGGAACAACACCATGACGGCCCCGACATAGACGAGGACCAGGGTGATGGCGAGAAACTCGGCTTCCAGCAGCATCCAGATGCCGGCCGCGTTAAAGAAGGCCAGTACCAGGTAGAGCGCCGCATGCACCGGGTTGCGCGCGGTGATGACGCGAAGGCCCGCCACCAGCAGGATGGTCGAGAGGAAATAGAACACGCTGTCGTGAAAGTTAAGCATCATCTGTATTTGGCATCCGCTGCACGGTCGGCGGCAATCTGATTTTCGTATTTGTCACCGACTGCCAGCAGCATGGGTTTTGTGTAAATCAGGTCGCCGCGTTTTTCGCCGTGGTAGTCGAACACGCGGGTTTCGACAATCGAGTCGACCGGGCACGATTCTTCGCAGAAGCCGCAGAAAATGCACTTGGTCAGGTCGATGTCGTATTGGGTGGTACGGCGCGTGCCGTCGTCGCGTTGTTCCGACTCGATGGTGATGGCCATTGCCGGGCAAACGGCTTCGCACAGCTTGCAGGCGATGCAGCGCTCTTCGCCGTTGGGGTAGCGACGCAATGCGTGCAAACCGCGGAAACGGCCGGACTGCGGCGTGCGCTCTTCCGGGTATTGCACGGTGATCTTGCGTGCAAAGAAATAGCGGCCCGTGAGCGCCATGCCCTTGAGCAGTTCCAGCAGCATCAGGCTGGAGAAGAGGTCTTTTATACGGTTGATCATATTGCCCTCCCCTTAATGGAACAGATAAGCCAACGGGGTTTGCATGAACGCGCCGACCACGAGTATCCAGACCAGCGTGATCGGGATGAATACTTTCCAGCCCAGACGCATGATCTGGTCGTAGCGGTAGCGCGGGAATGTGGCGCGGAACCACAGAAACAGAAACAGCACGAACGCCATCTTGGCGAACATCCACAGTGCGCAATCCGGCAGGAAGGGCAGGGGCGACAGCCAGCCGCCCAGGAACATGATGGAGGTCAGCGCCGCAATCAGGATCATGTTGGCGTATTCGGCGAGGAAGAACACCGCGAATGCCATGCCGGAGTATTCCACGTGGAAACCGGCGACGATTTCCGATTCGCCTTCTGCCACGTCGAACGGTGCGCGGTTGGTTTCGGCCACGCCGGCAATCAGGTAGACGATGAACAGCGGGAACAGCGGCAGGAAATACCACTGCCAGAAGCCGCCGGACTGGGCCTCGACGATCTTGACCAGATTCAGCGTGTTGGCAGCCATCAGTACGCCGACCAGCGCGAAGCCCATGGCGATTTCGTACGACACAATCTGTGCCGCGCTGCGCAGCGAACCGAGAAAAGCGTATTTTGAATTTGACGCCCAACCCGCGACGATCACGCCGTATACGCCCATGGAGGTGATGGCCATGATGTAAAGCAGGCTGGCATCGATGTTGGCCAGCACCAGTTGCGACGAGAATGGCACGACGGCCCATGCCGCCAGTGCCGGGGCGATAGCGAGGATAGGTCCCAGCAGGAACAGCTTCTTGCTGGCGACCGTGGGCATGATGATTTCCTTGAACATCAGCTTGAGGCCGTCGGCGATCGGCTGCAACAGGCCGTAGTAGCCAACGCGGTTGGGGCCGATACGAACCTGCATGTAGCCGATGACCTTGCGTTCGGCCAGGGTCAGGTAGGCGACGGCACCCATCAGCGGTGCGACAATGGCGACGATCTTGGCCATGGTCCATACCAGGGGCCAGATTGGGCCGAACAGATTCTGCAGTTCGGCCATCATGCGCAAGCCTCCACCCGGATATCGCCGAACAGGTCGCCCAGTCTGGCGGTAGCGGCGCTGACCGGTACCCGGGCGCAGCCTCTGGCCAGTCTATCGTCACGGCGCAGGGTCAGCATGACGCTGTCGCCGGTCTGGGTGACGCGGACAGGGGATCCTGCCTGCAGCCCGGCATCATCGATGTCTGCACCGTTCATGGCGACATAACCGACGCAATTCTGACCGACCGCCTGCAACGAAGGTGCACGGCGCACCGTACCATCCGTCTGGTATAGCGGGATGTCGCCGATACGCTGCAGGGCCGTCGATGCCGGCCTGATGTCGATGTCGAACAGTTCGCGCAGGTTGTTGTTGAGGCTGTTCCATACCACTTTCGAGGGCTTTTCGCCGCCGAAAATCTCGTTCTTGATTTCTTCGCTGCTGTTGAAGTCGAAACCTTCGAGTTCCAGCAGATTGCCCAGTACGCGCAGCACTTTCCAGCCCGGACGGCATTCGCCCAGCGGTTTAGTGACAGCGGCGAAGCTTTGTACGCGACCTTCCATGCTGGTGAAGGTGCCGGAGGTCTCGGTAAACGGCGCAATCGGCAACAACACATCGGCGTTGCGCAGTGCGTCGGACTTGTAGGGCGTGAGCGCGATGACGCATCCGGCTTCGGCCATGGCCTTGGCAGCCAGTTGACCGTTGTGGCAGTCGAGTTCCGGTTCGACGTTGACCAGCAGGTAGGTCTTGCGGGGCTGTTCCAGCATGGTCCGCGAGTTCAGCGCACCGCGACGCGGCATGGCACCGGACAGGTTGAGCCCCACCCGGTTGTTGGATTCGGAGAATACGCCGAAGGTGGCGCCATTGAGCGATGCGATGGCTTCGGCCAGGGTATAGAGTTCGGCATAGCGCGGATGGTGCTGTGCCAGGTTGCCGAGGAATACACCGACCCGCGGGCTGACGAGGTCGTAACTCTTGCCGTGGCCGGCCAGGCTTTCGGCGATGGCCTTGGCCGTCTCGCCGACCTGCACGCCTTCCATTACCTTGTTCAGCGCCGGCGGCAGGCACAGGCATAGCGACAGGCGCTGCAGGCCGGAAACAGCTTTCAATACTTGCAGCAGCATTTCGACCATGCCATCCGGGCTGACGATGGCCTTGTGTGCGACCGGTACCAGCAGATCCTGGCCCAGCGGGTTGATCAGCGACAGTTCGGCTTCGTTGTGCTTGACGGCTTGACGCAGATGGTGCGCGAGCAGCGGGTGTTCGTTGCGCGGGATGCTGCCGATGAGGAGCATGCGATCCATCTGCTTGATATCGGTGATGTTGCAGCCCATCCACGGCGTGCCCTGGAAATTGCCGTCGAGACGGAAATCGCTGCGGCGCAGACGATGGTCGATATTGCCGCAGTTAAGTGCGCGGGCTATTTTCTTCAGCAGGAAGCCTTCTTCCATCGTGCTGTTGGGGGAAATCAGCATGCCGATGGCATCGGCACCGTCGTGTGCCACGGTTTCCTTGATACGGCCGGCGGCGAATTCCAGGGCGGTCTGCCAATCGGTCTCCACCCATTGCTCGTCACGGCGGATCATGGGAGTGGTGAGGCGATCCGGACTGTTCACGCCTTCATAGGAGAAGCGGTCGCGATCGGACAGCCAGCATTCGTTGATGCTTTCCTTCTCGCGCGGCACCACACGCATGACACGGTTGTTCTTGACCTGCACTTCGATATGCGAGCCCAATCCGTCATGCGGTGCGATCGATGGACGACGCACCAGTTCCCACGAACGGGCGGAATAGCGGAAGGGCTTGGAGGTCAGTGCGCCGACCGGGCACAGGTCGATGATGTTGCCGGAAAGCTCCGACTCGACGCTCTTGCCGACAAAGGTGGTGATTTCGGCATGTTCCGTACGGTTGATCATGCCCAGTTCCATCATGCCGCCGACTTCCTTGAGGAAGCGTACGCAGCGCGTGCACTGGATGCAGCGGGTCATGTCGGTGGAAACCAGCGGGCCGATGTTCTTGTTGACGACGACACGCTTTTCTTCGGTGTAGCGGGAACCGCAGCCGCCATAACCTACGGCGACGTCCTGCAGTTCGCATTCGCCACCCTGGTCGCAGATCGGGCAATCCAGCGGATGGTTGATCAGCAGGAATTCCATCACGCTCTTCTGCGCTTCGATCGCCGATTTCGAGCGCGTGAAAATCTTCATGCCGTCAGAAGCCGGCGTGGAACAGGCCGGCAACGGTTTCGCAAACTTTTCGACCTGCACCAGGCACATGCGGCAATTGGAGGCTATCGACAGCTTTTTGTGATAGCAGAAACGCGGGATCTCGATGCCGATTTTGTCGGCAGCCTCGATGATGGTACTGCCGTGCTCGACTTCAACCGACTGGCCGTCAATTTCGATTTGTAACATATAGAGCCTGTTCCATCAGCAAACGATTGTTCGACAGCCATGCATTGCGCGCATGGCTAGACGCGAATCGCGCAGTTTGGTTATTCCAAATAAGTGGTGAGCAACAACGCCATGCGCGCAATGCATGGCTGCCCCTCCGGGGTATGACACAAAAGCGTGTCTGCGGCGTTGCACCGCTTGCCAATGGAACAACCATTGGCCGCGCGTTGCGCCTTGCATCCATCGCTTTTGTGTCATATCGCATCATTCGTTTGCTGATGGAACAGGCTCTTGACCCGTAACCATGCTGCGACCGTGCTGAATGTAGTATTCAAACTCCGGCCGGAAATGCTTGACAAAACTGATCACCGGCGTGGCCGCAGCCTCGCCGAGTGCGCAGATGGTGCGACCGGAGATGTTGCCGCCGATATCGGTGAGCAGGTCGAGATCCTCCATGCGGCCACGGCCGTCGGCGATGCGGCGTACCACGCGCCACATCCAGCCCGTGCCTTCGCGGCAGGGCGTGCATTGGCCGCAGGATTCCTCGTAATAAAAATAGGAAAGCCGGGCCAGGGTCTTGACCATGTCGGTACTGTCGTCCATGACGATGACCGAACCGGCACCGAGACTGGAGCCGCCGACCTTGGATATGGAGTCGTAATCCATCCTGCATTGCATCATGGTGTCGCCGGGGACTACCGCTGTCGATGAGCCGCCGGGGATGACTGCCTTCAGCTTGCGTCCTTTCCAGATGCCGCCAGCCAGTGCCAGCAAGTCGGGGAACGGTGTGCCCATGCCGATTTCGAAATTGCCCGGTTTTTCCACATGGCCGGAGACCGAGAAAATCTTGGTGCCGCCGGAGTTGGGCACGCCCAGATCCTGGAATGCCTGACCGCCATGTTGCATGATCCAGGGGATGGACGCATACGATTCGGTGTTGTTGACGTTGGTCGGCTTGCCGAAGACGCCGTAGCTGGCAGGGAAGGGCGGCTTGAATCGCGGTTGGCCCTTCTTGCCTTCGATGGATTCGATCAATGCGGTTTCTTCGCCGCAGATATAAGCACCATAGCCATGGTGCGCGTGCAGATCGAAGCTGAAATTGGTTCCGAACAGGTTTTCACCGAGAAAACCGGCCGCCCGAGCTTCTTCCAGTGCGCGCTCGAAGGATTCGTATTCGGCCCAGATTTCACCGTGAATATAGTTGTAACCGACCCGTACGCCCATGGTGTAGGCGGCAATCGCCATGCCTTCGATCAACTGGTGCGGGTTGTAGCGAATGATGTCGCGGTCCTTGAAGGTGCCCGGTTCGCCCTCGTCCGTGTTGCAAACCAGATATTTGCCGCCATCGAAGTAGCGTGGCATGAAGCTCCATTTGAGGCCGGTCGGGAAGCCCGCACCGCCGCGGCCGCGCAAATTGGAGAGTTTGACTTGCTGGATGATCTCGGTCGCCGGCACTTTTTCGGTGACGATGCGCTTCAGCGTCTCGTAGCCGCCGATGCTGCGGTAAGTCTCCAGCGATGCCGGGTTGGGCAGGTGCAGAGTACGGAAACAGACTTCGTTTGCCATTACTTCAACTCCTCCAGAATCTCGTCCACCTTTCCAGGGGTGAGATGTTCATGCATCTGTGTATTGTTGATGTGCAGCAGGGGGGCGCCGCCACAGCTACCCATGCATTCGCCTTCGCGCAGGGTGAACTTGCCGTCGGCTGTTGTTTCGCCGCAATGCACGCCCAGCTTGTGTTCCAGATGTTCCACGATGCCGGCGGAGTCGCGCAGCATGCAGGAAATATTGGTGCAAACGGTGAGCTTGTATTTGCCGACCGGTTTCAGGTCGTACATGTTGTAAAAGGTAGCCACTTCGAGCGCGCGGATAGCGGGTATGCCAAGATAGTCGGCGACGAAGGCAATGGCTTCTTCCGACAACCAGCCTTTTTCAGTCTGGGCGATGCGCAGGGCTGACATGACCGCCGACTGTCGATGGTCGGACGGATACTTGGTCAGTTCCTTGTCGATTTTAGCGAGGGATTCTGCGGACAGCATTATCTATCAATTTCTCCGAATACAATGTCCTGTGTGCCGATGATGGCGACCAGGTCGGCAATCATGTGGCCGCGCGTCATTTCGTCCAGTGCGGCCAGGTGCGGGAATCCCGGGGCGCGAATTTTGAGCCGGTAGGGCTTGTTTGCCCCGTCGGAAACCAGATAAATGCCGAACTCGCCCTTGGGGTGCTCGATGGCTGCGTAGGCTTCGCCTTCCGGCACATGAAAGCCTTCGGTAAACAGCTTGAAATGGTGGATCAGCGCTTCCATGTCCTGCTTCATCGATTCGCGCGCAGGCGGTGCCACCTTGTTGTTGTCGCTGATGACCGGGCCAGGATTCTTGCGCAGCCAGTCCACGCACTGCTTGATGATGCGGTTGGATTGACGGAATTCTTCCATGCGCACCAGGTAGCGGTCGTAGCAGTCGCCATTGGTGCCGATAGGGATGTCGAAATCCATACGGTCATAGACTTCATATGGCTGTTTCTTGCGCAGATCCCAGGCGATGCCGGAGCCGCGCAGCATGGGGCCTGTCATGCCCAGCGCCAGGGCGCGTTCCGGGGAGACGACGCCGATGCCGACTGTGCGCTGTTTCCAGATGCGGTTGTCGGTCAGCAAGGTTTCGTATTCGTCGACATAGGCCGGAAAACGATTGGCGAAGTCCTCGATGAAGTCCAGCACCGATCCCTGCCGGTTTTCGTTCATGCGGCGGATGTCGCTGGCGCCATGAATCTTGGAAGCCTCGTATTGCGGCATGCGATCGGGCAGATCGCGATAGACGCCGCCCGGACGGTAATAGGCCGCGTGCATGCGGGCACCGGATACCGCCTCGTAGACGTCGAACAGGTCTTCGCGCTCGCGGAAGGCATACAGAAACACCGTCATTGCGCCCACATCCAGCGCATGCGCGCCAAGCCACAGCAGGTGGTTGAGGATGCGGGTGATCTCGTCGAACATGACGCGGATGTATTGCGCCCGCTCCGGCACTGCGACACCCATGAGCTTTTCGATGGCCATCACATAGGCGTGCTCGTTGGCCATCATCGACACGTAATCGAGACGATCCATATATGGCAGGGCTTGCAGGAAGGTGCGGTTTTCAGCCAGTTTCTCGGTGGCGCGGTGCAGCAGGCCGATATGCGGATCGGCACGCTCTATCACTTCGCCGTCCAGTTCCAGCACCAGGCGCAGCACGCCGTGCGCTGCCGGGTGCTGGGGGCCGAAATTCATGGTGTAGTTACGGATTTCAGCCATGATGGAAACCTTCGTCGCGGATAATTCGCGGCACGTTGTTGCGCAGTTCGATGGAAACCGGCTGGTAGATCACGCGCTGCTGATCGGGGTCGTAACGCATTTCGACGTTGCCGATGACCGGGAAATCTTTTCTGAAGGGATGGCCGACGAAACCGTAATCGGTAAGGATGCGGCGCAAATCGGGGTGACCATCGAACATGATGCCATACAGGTCGAACGCTTCACGCTCGAACCAGTTGGCAACAGGCCAGACATCGATCAGCGTGGCGATTACCGGGAACTCGTCATTTTCGACGAACGCCTTGATGCGGATGCGCTGGTTGAGGGTAACGGACAACAGATGGCAGACGACGGCGTAGCGCTTGCCCTGCCACTGCCCTTCCTGGTAGTCGCTGTAGTCGACACCGCAGAGGTCGATGAGCTGTTCGAACCCGAGATCTTCGCCATCGCGCAAGGCCAGGCACACCGGCGCCAGATCGGCGCCGCTGATTTCGACGGTTATTTCACCCACATGTTCGACCAGCCGCACCAGCTTGTCGCCGAGCATGTTTTTGAGGGTTTCCGAGAGTTTTTCGAGGCGAGTGCTCATTGTTTGATGGTTAGCGTGCGATGGTGTTGGTGCGCTTGATCTTGTTTTGTAGTTGGATGATGCCGTACAGCAATGCTTCTGCCGTAGGCGGGCATCCAGGCACATAGACGTCTACCGGCACGATGCGGTCGCAACCGCGAACTACCGAGTAGGAATAATGGTAATAGCCTCCGCCGTTGGCGCATGACCCCATGGAAATCACCCAGCGCGGTTCTGCCATCTGGTCGTAGACCTTGCGTAGCGCCGGAGCCATCTTGTTGATCAGCGTGCCGGCGACAATCATCACGTCGGACTGGCGCGGGCTGGGGCGGAACACGATGCCGAAGCGGTCAAGGTCGTAGCGCGAAGCCCCGGCGTGCATCATTTCCACTGCGCAGCAGGCCAGGCCGAAAGTCATCGGCCACATCGAGCCGGTGCGGGTGTAATTGATGACGGTATCAAGGCTGGTGGTGACAAAGCCTTTATCCAGTAAGCCTTCGATGCTCATGATCCAACTCCGCAAGCTTCAACGTGCACGGTATTCGCATCCCGATGGCACTCACGGCCGTGCGCATCCCGCCCTGCGGGCGTGAACCTGCTTGCTGCTCGCGCCATCACTCCCATTCCAGTGCTCCCTTCATCCACTCATAGACAAATCCTACGACGAGTATGCCGAGGAATACGGCCATGGCAATAAAGCCGAACAGGCCGATTTCCTTGAGCACTACGGCCCACGGAAACAGGAAGGCAATTTCCAGATCGAACAGGATGAACAGGATGGCGACGAGGTAGTAACGCACGTCGAATTTCATGCGGGCATCTTCAAACGCTTCGAAGCCGCATTCGTATGGGGAGTTCTTTTCACTGTCGGGCCGATGCGGGCCGACCAGCTTGCCGATGACCATGGGAGCCACGCCGACGGCCAAGCCGACGAAGATGAACAACAGAATCGGGAAGTAATTATCCAGCACGCTAAGTCAGGAGATCCAGTTGATTATTGTGCAGCGCGCAATGCGCAGGCTGCCACCACACGACCAGCATCGCTGGTGGCGATGTGACCAAACGGAGGTAATTATCCGGATAGAGCGATGCCGGGTCAACTGACTTCGCACAAATTAAGCCATTTGAGTGATTAATTATGGACATGATTTTCTTGGTTTGTCCGACGGTTGAGCTTCATTTTTCGATGAGTCCAAGATTGAAATGAAATTGCAGCCTGACTTCATCCCCCACAATGTCGGTCCAGTCCGCAGTACCTATGCCAAATTGTTTCCTGGAAATGGGAAAATTTCCCTCAAGAGTGGCAAAGTTGCTGTCCAGTTTGATGGCAAATGGAATCTTGACCGTCTGGGTCACCCCCTTGGGAAGCCCTGAACAAGTCTGCCGCCCTGTAAAATTGTGAATGAGCCAACCACTCTCTCAAGCCACCATGAAACAAATGAGTTTTGCCGCCAGTGAATACGTGAAGAAGCCGAAGCAGACGCG
>Ga0172373_10004748_pt1 | contig 18939 bp, 15 predicted proteins | sample Lak10m_2_FD_114546 | JGI IMG/M metagenome (GOLD analysis project Ga0172373, IMG submission 114546) | Freshwater microbial communities from Kabuno Bay, South-Kivu, Congo - kab_092012_10m | ecosystem: Environmental > Aquatic > Freshwater > Lake | place: Democratic Republic of the Congo...
ATGAAAGCAGGCGACACTCTCGCCACTATCGCGGGTGCAAAGAAAGATGCGTTGATCGCCGCTCTTGTTGCATTCCATACCAAGCAGATTGATGATGCTGTTGCTGCCGGCAAGTTGACTGCTAATCAGGCAACTAAATTGAAGGCCAATATTAAAGATCGCGTTACCGCCGGCGTTGAACGCGCCAAAGGTCCTCGTGACGGATTTGGCCACCACAAGGGCATGAAAGGTGGCAAGGGCCCTAAGGCTTAACTAAAACTCCACTACTTCCCTTTTGGTACGTATTACCTCCTCCTAGTTAGAACCACCGGAGTAAAAACCGGTGGTTCTTTCATTTCTCCCCAAATCTTTGAGAAGGTTGGGAAGTGAAAGTACATATCGGGAGTGATCACGCAGGTTTAGAGTTCAAGAATCGCATCGTCAAACACCTTGAATCAAAAGGCCACACGGTTGTTGATCACGGACCGCACTCATTCGATCCTTTAGATGATTACCCGGTTTTCTGTATTCCAACGGCGCAAGCTGTGGCAAATGAGCCAGGCTCTTTTGGGATAGTTCTAGGTGGCTCCGGAAATGGCGAGCAGATAGCTGCAAATAAGGTTAAGGGCGTTCGGGCCGCACTTGTATGGAGTAAAGAGATTGCGAAGTTGGCTCGCGAACATAATGATGCCAATTTAATTTCACTTGGCGGACGGATGCATGATGAGGCGCTCTGTTTAGAACTTGTAGATATTTTCCTTGCAACTCCCTTTACTGGCGATGAGAGACATGTGCGAAGAATTAATTTGATATCTAAGTATGAAGAAGACGGAAAGATTTAATTGCGTTTGTAGCTAAAGTCAGTTACGACATGGTCCTTTGATATTCCTTTGCCTTCGAATTTAGTGATGGGCCGCCAAGATGGTCTCTCAATTACTCCGCCAATGAAAGAATTATTACTACTAAAGTTTTTCTCAATTTCCTTTGCATAGGGAAGCCAGTCAGTGGCGATAAAAATCTCAGCACCACTTTTCATTTTCTGCGCTAGCAACTCGATGAAGGATGGTTGTAGTAATCGTCGTTTGTGTTGTGCTCGCTTTGGCCAAGGATCAGGAAAGAAGATATGGAACCCGTCAATTGAGGAGTCTGCGATGTGCTCATTGAGAACATCGATGATGTCTTCATTGATGATCTTTAAGTTTCGAATTCCAAGGCTCTCCGCATGAATGATGAGCGCACCGATTCCTGGTTTATGTACTTCAACCGCTACATATCCATTAGTGGGGTTTGCCGCTGCAATCTTGGCTGTGGTTTCGCCCATACCGCTACCTATTTCAAAGATAACTTTCTCTGGCTTGATTCCATAGAAAAGACTGGGCGGATCGATAACGCCTTCAAGAGGAACTTCAAATCGATTCCAATGATTTAGTAACGCTTCGGATTGGGCTTTGGTCATGCGTTCACCGCGAAGCCGGAAGCTTCTTAATCTGAACTTCTTGGGAGTGACCTGCTCCATAGTGGCAAAGAGTGCCATCTCTGTAGTTCTTGGTCTAAAAGATTTTGAGAGTCGAATTACGCTCACTTTTCTTTAGATTAGCCAAGACTTTCTAGCGTCCTTACAGATTTGGTCATAACTTGGTCATAGAGGGGTTTGTTATCCCCCGAGAGCCTCCTCGAATACTTGAGCGCACTTGAGGTCATCTTGAGGAAGACAATGAGCGTAAGTGCGGAGAATCGTCTCGGGTTTATCTCCGACCCTTCTCGCAACAATGTTCAAAGCGATTCCTTGCCTCAATAGGGTCGAAATGTGAGTGTGGCGTAAGGAATGAACTTTGAAGCCCTCAAAGTTCACATTCCATCCCCCTCAGTTCGGCACTTGGTTCAATGAACCATTCTTGATAAACTTAGTCTTGTCTAGCAATCACCGAATTTAGAACGGGACGTGCGATGAATGAAGTAGTGGCAGAAACAAAGACTCTTCACGAGTTGATTGGGCGTTCCAATCGACTCGGTAGCGATCCCACTGTTACCAACTTCGGTGGCGGGAATACATCAGCAAAGGGATCAATCGATGATCCACTGACTGGTCGACCTACAACTCTCCTCTTTGTAAAGGGATCCGGAGGCGATCTCGGAACACTCAAACCAAGCGGAGTCTCCGTTCTTTATCACGATCGATTGATGGACTTGATCAAAGTCTACAAAGGTGAAGAGTTCGAAGATGAGATGGTTCCACTCTTCGACTATTGCCTATTCGGAAAGGGTGGCGCTGCACCATCCATCGATACTTCCATGCACGGTTTGGTTGACAAGCTTCATGTAGATCACCTACATCCCGACTCCATCATTGCAATTGCGACAGCCAAGGACGGCCCAGAGCTGACTCGCAAGTGTTTTGGCGATGAGATCATCTGGAGGGAATGGCGTCGGCCAGGATTCCAATTGGGGCTAGACATTGCCAAAATCGCACGTGAAAATCCGAAGGCGATTGGTTGCATCCTAGGTGGCCATGGCCTCACTACATGGGGCGACACATCTGCGGAATGTGAGAGCAGATCCCTAGCTACGATCAAGAAGGCAGCAGATTTCATTTCCCAGCATGGGAAAGCAGAGCCCTTCGGACCCATAGTAAGTGCATTCTCTCCCTTACCGAAAGAGCAGAGAATCCAACATGCTGCAGAGATTGGTCCCATCTTGCGTGGTCTCGTCTCTCAAGATCGACACCAGATCGCTCACTTCAATGACAGTGACGTGGTCCTCGACTTCCTCGCACGAAGTTCTCTGGCACACCTAGCAAGTCTCGGAACCTCCTGTCCAGACCACTTCATCCGCACCAAGATCGCCCCCATGGTCTTGGACACCGAGCCAACTGCCCCACTTGAAGTGATCGAGAATCGCGCAAAAGAATTACTTATTCAATATCAAGAACGGTATGAGAAGTACTACCACGATCATGCTTCTAAAGATTCTCCTGCGATGAGGGGTTCTGTTCCTGCCATCATCTTGGTTCCGGGAATAGGGATGTTCTCGTTTGGCAAGGACAAGGCTGAAGCAAGGATCGCAGGCGAGTTCTATGTAAATGCCATCAATGTGATGCGAGGAGCGGAAGCACTTTCCAGTTATTCGCCCATTCCCGATCGAGAGAAGTTCCGTATCGAATACTGGGATTTAGAAGAGGCGAAATTGCGCAGACTTCCGAAGCCCCGACCTTTGGAAGGTCAGGTAGCGATCGTCACCGGGGGTGCATCTGGGATTGGTAAAGCCATCGTGGAGCGGTTCTTCGAAGAGGGCGCTTGTGTCGCGATCGCAGATCGTGACCTGGATAGCGCACGTGCTTTGGTTGCACAATTTGGCGACTCAGAGCGTCTGATCGCTGTCCAAGTCGATGTCACCGAAGAAGAGAAGATCATCGAGGCCTTGGCTCAGACCTCCGTCGCATTAGGTGGAATAGACATCCTGGTCAACAATGCCGGAATCTCGGTATCAAAGAGTCTCTTCGATACTACGAGCGCAGATTGGGATCGTCAGCACGACATCATGGCCCGTGGATCATTCCTCTTCGCTCGTGAAGCAGCTCGCATGATGGTGCGGCAAGGGCGAGGAGGCAACATCATCTACATCGTCTCCAAGAATGCGATTTTTGCGGGTCCTAACAATGTCGCTTACGGCTCGGCAAAGGCAGACCAAGCACACCAAGTGAGACTGCTTGCGTCTGAACTCGGTGAACATCAGATCCGTGTTAATGGCATCAATCCCGATGGAGTGGTCCAAGGGTCGGGAATCTTCGCTCAAGGATGGGGTGCGAATCGCGCTGCTGTCTACGGAGTCGACGAGAAGGACCTCGGCAAGTTCTACGCTCAACGGAGTTTATTGAGATTCGAAGTGCTGCCCGCACATGTGGCCGCAGCTGCATATTCACTCGTTGCAGGAGACCTGTCGCTCACTACTGGACTGCTCATCCCGGTGGATAGCGGTGTCGCAAATGCCTTCTTGAGGTGAGAATGAAATATCACGCAGCCATAGACCTCGGTGCCTCGAGCGGTCGCGTCGCGGTAGGTATCGCTGACTCCGAATCGATTGAATATCAAGTGATACACCGCTTCAAAATCTCGAACTTCACTGACCCAAACCATGGTTTGGTTTGGGACTGGCAGGCTATCGAGTCGGATGTCCTCCGTGGCTTGCGTCTCGCACGCGCGAGTTTCCCAATCGCATCAGTAGGAGTCGACTCCTGGGGTGTCGACTATCGACTCTACGGAGAAAACGGTAATCCGCGCGACCCTGTCATCTGCTACCGAAATGAGCGGCTGGCTGGGGTTATGGACCTTGTGATGGATCGTCATGGTCGGGAACGCATCTATGCTGCGACCGGAATCCAATTCTTACCTTTCAATACGATCTATCAACTTGCGGTCGCAATAGACCGAGGTGAACTCGCAAACGCTGCAACTTTCCTCATGCTTCCGGATGCGATGAATCGATTTCTCTGCGGAAGTATGACGCAAGATGTGACTAATGCGTCCACCACGCAATTGCTGAACGCAAGAAATCTCGATTGGGATTGGTCTCTGATCTCAGATCTAGGCATCCCTTCGACCCTCTTTCCCAAACTTCATAGACCTGGAACGATTCTTGGTTCCATTCGTGGCCACGGCGAACTCGACGGAATACCGGTCATCGCCGTGGGTTCGCATGACACAGCCTCTGCGGTCGCAGCTGTTCCATTCCAAGATGAGCAAGATGCAATCTTCATCTCCAGCGGTACCTGGTCCTTGATCGGCTATGAGCGAGATAAACCGAACATCTCTGCCGATGCCCTCAGGCTCAACCTCACCAACGAACTCGGGGTGCAGGGAAAGTACCGAACGCTCCGTAATGTGGCCGGAATGTGGCTTCTTTCGGAGTGCCAGCGTGAGTGGCAATCGCAGGGACAGGATCTATCTGTCGACGATTTGATCGCGGCCGCAGCGGATGTCCCGGGTGGCCAATTCATCATCAACGCAAATGGTGATGAATTTATTGCCCCTGGAAACATGGTGAATCGAATCGCTCAACAGGCTCGCTCGCATGGCGGCACTTCGCCATCAACTCCGGGGGAAATTGCGCGTTGTATCTTCGACAGCTTGGCTTATGCCTATCGCAATCTAATAGAAGAATTCGAAAGTATCGAAGGAAGAAGATCTCGACGCATTCACATAGTCGGCGGCGCGAGTGCAAATCAATTTCTTAATCAATTGATCGCTGATACGACAGTGCGCCAAGTGATCTCAGGTCCGATTGAAGCGACTCTCCTTGGAAATATCGCAATTCAAGCGATGGCTCTTGGTCGACTAGCCGATATCCAAGAGTTCAGACGCGTATTGGCACAAGATCCTGGAATCAGAGCTTTCACGCCAAGCGTCTCACCGCCCTAGTGTAGATACTCGCGCAACCAGTTCGGGCTTCAAGACGATCTTTCGCTTCTGTTGTAACTTCTTCTGCTCGATGACCGAGACCAGCATCTTGACCGAAAGCTCTCCAACTTCATTGAGGGGCTGGCGCAGGCTGGTTATCGGTGTCGCAGCCTCACGGGCCGCTGGTAAGTCGTCATAACCCATGATTGCGAGATCTTCTGGCACTCTCACGTTACTAGATGTCATCTCCTGCAAGATTCCCAGAGCCAAGTAGTCATTTCCACAAAAGACTGCTCGCGGCCTTGCTGACTTAGGCATCTTGAGGACCCTACGACCAGCTTCAAGCCCACTGCTGAAGTTCCAGTCGTCGACTTCTATCAGGGAAAAGTCACCAATCTTCTCCCGCTGGCCGAATCCAGTCTTGAAACCGTCGAGACGGCTCTTCATCTTTGCCGAAAAGCGCGGACTACCAACATATGCAACTCGCTTGAACTTCAGGTGGCGAAAGTGCTGTCCTGCAAGACGTCCGCCAGTTGCGTCATCTACAGTCACCGAGAGGCCTTGAAAGTTCCTCGGAACGCGATCAATCAAGACAAGGGGGAAGTCACGCGGGAGCGAAGTCCGAAAGTTGACTTCTGAATCAGTGACTGATGTCAGGATGATTCCTTGAACTCTATGTTGCTTCAAAAGTTCCAAGTTGCGCTCTTGCTGCTCAAAATCTTCACCACTATGAGTAATGACCACTCCTGCATTGTTCTCTCGTGCAGTGATCTCGGCGGAGAGTGCGATATTCATAAAGAAAGGATTAGACATATCTGCCAGGCAGAGGCCGATGTTGATGGCTCTACCTCTCCGATACCTTCGATAGTCTTTTGATGGTTCAAAATTTAGCTTCTTGATGACTTCTTGAACTTGTGACCGAAGTTCTTCTGAAACATATGTGGGTCGATTGAGAACGTTACTGACTGTTCCGACTGAAACCTTGGCTAGTCGCGCGACATCTTTGAGAGTGACTTCGCCCTTTTTCGTTCCCACGCTTGCATGATAGCGCGCAAGGAATCTACCTGCCTCAAGCAAGTACTAATGACAAAAGAGAAAGCGCCCGATGAGCTTAGAACACCGGGCGCTTTCTCTCTATTTCAGTGAGGGATTTCCTACTTCTGCTTCGCTGCCGCATCCATAAGAGAGAGGATGTCTGCGACAGTTCCGGAGCCAGCAAGCATGCGTTGAATACCGTCATACTGGGCTGGCTGGATCTTCGCATTTGGCCACATCTGATCCATGAATGGATAGGACTTTCCGGCCTTAACCAAGGTCTCCATGAACTTCAATGCAGGATCCGATTTGAACTTGCCTGAAGGAATGGCGGGGAATGCCGCATTCGCCGCGGCATATTCATTCATGATCTTTTCCGAGGCCATGAAGTTGATGAACTTCTCAGCTGCAGCAAGGTTCTTGGTCTTGGCATTGATACCATAACCACCACCGACTGCTGCAGGCATCCAGGTCTGCTCTGGATTGTCATTGGCAGGTAGTGCGAACATCCCGAACTTGCTGCCCGGAGCCATGCCCTGAATTGCTGGAAGGATCGCAGTGACCTGGACGATGGCTAGCGCATCCCCTTTCGCAACAAGCGACATAGAAGTTTCGAAGCTGGTTCCGTTTGGATCAGCATTGAAGCAGCCGCGATTAAGCATGTCCTGATACTTGGTGAATGCAGATCGCCAACCAGCGGAGGCCGAGAATGTGGTCTTTCCTGCCGTCAACTTCTCATCGAACTTCGGATCGGTACGGAAGACCAGTGTCGGAACCAACGCATAGTTGACCAACTGGGTAGTCCATAGAGTCTGGGCACCTAGGGCAAAGGCAACCTTACCGGCACCCTTAGCGGTATCGCAGAACTGGAGCACCTCTGTCCAAGTCTTTGGCAAGGTGGCCTTTGCATCGGTCACTGCCTTTTCGTTGTAGATCACACCGATTCCAGCAACCGTCATCGGCAAGAAGTAGCGCTTACCCTTGATCGAGGTCACGATATCCGCGCCTTTTGGCACCTTCTTTGAGAATGGAAGGTAGGCAAGGTCACGGAGATATCCCGGAGGAGCGAGCTGCCTCATCGTCGTCGGATTGCCATTACCTGGCTGAACGAAGAAGACGTCTGGGGCGGTTCCCGATGCAAGTTGTGTTCGGATGGTCACCTGATATTGCTCGGTTCCCGCGAACGTGGGTTTCACCTTGATGTTCGGATTTGCGGCCTCGAAAGCGTCAATTGCCTTCTGTACCGAATCCTGACCAACGGCTACACCAGAGTACTTCAGAGTCACCGTCTTGGCCGAGGAAGAGCTCGCCGACACGGTAACGGAAATCGCCATCGCAAGTGCGAAGACGATTGAACTAGCTTTCTTCAATTTCATTCCTTATTCTCACTTTTCTCTAGATTTTTAGTTACTGGAACAGACAACTCGCTTCTCTCACCCTCCTTTCACCAATAATCCACGGAAAACTGACATCACCCTTTGAGGCCTCCGGCAAAACCCTTCATCACGCTCTTTTGCATAATAAAGAAGAGCATCAAGACTGGGAGGATTGCGGAAACCAAGCCGGCGAATACCAGTGGCCAGCTAGAGACGTATTGACCGACGAAGGCAAAGAGGGCGACTGGGATTGTGATCCGCTCCGTACCGGTCAAGTAAAGCAATGGCGTCAGGAAGTCATTCCAAATAAAAATGGTGTTGAGAATTGCGACTGTGGATGTGATGGGTCGCAACATCGGAATGACGACTTTGCGAAGTGCCATCCAGGTACTAGCACCATCGACCCAGGCCGCTTCTTCATAGTCCTTTGGTGCCGAACGAATAAATCCGGCGAAGAGGAAGATTGAGAACGGCATCTGTAGGCCGACATAGACCAGAATCACAGACCAGATCGATCCAAGAAGTCCAATGTCTCTTATTGCTTGATAGAGTGGGATCAACGCAACTTGAAACGGAAGCAAGAGACCAAAGAGGAAGAGCCAGTACATCCCCTTCGACAATCTTGATGCAAGCCTTGCCAACGGATAGGCAGCAAGAAGCGAGAAGACAAGAATCAAGATCACGCTGATCGCGGTGATCAAGAAACTGTTGAGCATCGCGCTACCAAGTCCGGCCTTGTTCCACGCATCCGAATAATTCACGAAGTTGAGGCTCTCTGGAAGTGAGAGCGGCGATGCCGTCGCTTCAGCCCCTCGCAGCGAGAGCGTGAAGAGGATATAAAAGGGAAATGCAAAGACAACCGCGAGGGCTATCAAAGAGATCTCAATCAATCCTAATCTCCAGGTATAACGCTTCAAACCGCGGCCTCTCTTCGCAAGAGAGGTCGGTATTGGAAGATTGAGATGATTGCAATAGCGAAAGTCAGGATCAAGGCTAGAGCGATGCTGGATCCAAACTCACCATACTGGAATGCATTGCGATAGATAGTCGTCGAGAGCGTATTGGTTAGCCCGGCGGGACCGCCCCCTGTAAGCACCCACACTTGGTCGAAAGCTTTCAGTCCACTGATGATGCTCAGCATGATGTTGATTGTCACTGCTGGAGCGAGCATGGGGAGCGTGATAGACCAAAACTTTCGCCGACTACCGGCACCATCAATCGAAGCGGCTTCTAGTATCTCCTCAGGGATATTCTGAAGTCCTGCGAGGTAGATGACCATCGCAAAGCCAGAGAATTGCCAGACCATCACCATGATGATCGAAAGCAGAGCTAGATTCTCATTCCCTAGCCAACTGGGATACGTCTCCCGTGGCGAGACAATAGCGATCATGCTATTGACCGGACCATTCGGGGCCAGCAAGTATTGCCACAGGTAGGCAATCACCACCGGTGTCATGACCACTGGAGTGAAGAAGAAGACGCGCAGGAGATTGCGGGACTTGATTCGCGTATTGACTCCCACTGCCAAAAGCAATCCGATGATGTTTTGTAGGATCGTGGTGGAAATTGCGATGACTGCCGTGACGAAGATAGCTCGACTGGAGGCGTCATTAGTGAAAGCGTCCCGGAAGTTCTGGAGGCCCACGAACTCGTACTCTGGATTGAGACCATTCCAATCCGTGAGGGAATATCGCGAACCCCGGATGGTAGGGATGATCAACACGAAGAGATAGGCAGCCAAGGCAGGCAGAGCGAGCAGGATGATGCGCTTGGGCATGACGCTATACCTGCGCAACGGGAGTCCTCTCCGAACGACCTTCGGTTCATTGAACCCTTGGGTGCAGAATCCTCCTCTGCCATAGTTATGTCAAGGATTCGTAGATAAAGATTTGATGAAGGTTCCGCCAGCCCCTTGCCCTCGGGGGCGTTCTTTGTTTCAATGAATCACCTTGACGGAAATGGAGTCTCCCAAATGACCCCGCGATATGGTCAGACCTACCGACGTTCGCTCCTCGATATGCACATTCCTGGATGGGATCCTCTCTTCCTCTCCAAGTACGACCCAGCGACGCTTGCCGCGGAATATGCGAAGGCGCAAGTGGAAGGCGTCTTGCTCTACTGCAAGTCGCATATGGGACTCAACTACTGGCCAGTTCCCGTCGGAGGGATACACCCGGCAGCAAAGGATCGAGATCTAGTAGGAGAACTAGTCTCCGAGTTGAAGAAGCGTGGGATACGTCCCGCCGCGTACCACAGCGTGATGTACGACAACTGGGCCGCTGAGAATCATCCGGACTGGCGCGTCAAATCCGGCACCACATTGAACTCCGGAGAGAACCGAGTGATGCTCGGGCGCCGATATGGCACCTGCTGCCCCAATAATCCTGAGTATCTTGCATATGAGCTCAAACAGATAACGTCGTTGATTTCGCGATATGAATTCGATGCACTCTGGATCGACATGGTGTTCTGGACTGCCATTTGCGTCTGCGATCACTGCCGGAATCGGTTCCGCAAGGAACATGGACTCGAGATTCCTCTCACCGTAGATTGGGAGTCAAAGGAATGGAGTACCTTCCAGAGTTCGAGGGAGATGTGGCTCGACGAATTCTGGCAACAGATCCGATCTGCCGTTTGGAATCTACAGCCAGACTTGGCGATCACTCACAACTTCGCAGCAACTCTCGGTAGCTGGTTCAATGCGTCAACCACCTATGAAAGCTCTATCGACAACTTCACTGGTGGCGACCTTTACGGCGGAAAACAAGAGCAATTGGTCGTATCGAAGATGATGCACCACATCAGCAGAGAACAACCCGCTGAGTACATGTCTTCTCGTACCCCAGACCTGCGTTACCACGTCCAATTGCGTACTGAACGAGACATCACCATGCAGGCCCTTGGGGCAGTGGCAAATCACCTCTCATTCCTCTTCATCGATGCCATAGACCCAGTCGGCACAGTTTCACCAGGTGTCTATGAGCGGATGGGCAAGGTCTTCGATAAGACCAAGGTTTATGAACCCTTCCTTGGCGGAAGACCGATCGAGGATGTCGCGGTGTATTTCTCTGACTACTCAAAGATGTCCCCAGCTGAGAAGGGCACGCCGATTTGGGAAGGGCCAGCTCATCCATCTCATCATTTAGCGGCGTTCCATGGTGCGTGCAGAGCCCTGCAATCAGAACACATCCCCTTCGGTGTGATCTCAAGGGGACAATTTTCATCGCTCTCGTCTTTCAAGGCACTCATCTTGCCTGATGTGACTCGCATGAGTTCTGACGAAGTTAACGCGGTCAAATCCTATGTAGCAGTAGGGGGAAAGGTTTACGCAAGCGGCGGCACTTCACTGATGGACATCACAGGCAGTTACGGTCCTGAGTTCTCCCTCAAGGAAGAGATGGGTGTCTCGCTCGACAAGGACCACGAGGAAGGCGGAATCGTCTTCATCAAACCACAGAATGACCTACTCAAAGAGGTCGTGCTGCCGGAGGACTATGTCAGTTGGGGTTTAACACCACATATGGAGTATCACGAATTAGCGCCCGTGAAACCGATTCATATTCCTAGGATCAAGAAGAGCGGCAGCTCGGAAGTCCTGGCAACGCTGACTCTTCCCTATGGATATCCAGATGCCGGATCCCTTGAGACGCATGGATTCGCGAGTATTCACTCCTCGCCGCCATGGACAGATACAGATGTACCGGCCATCATTCGAAATCGACACAAGGGTGGAGAGACCATCTACTCCGTCGCTCCGATCGAGAAGAGCGTGGATGCCGCCAGCAATCGACTCTTTATTTCGCTCATCTGGGATCTCTTGGACAAGGAAAGTTCCTTGGAGGTGGTCGCCCCCGAGCAAGTCTGGGTGACTGCGTTCGAACAGAGCGACCGAAGTCGGACCGTCATCAGCATCTTGAACTACGACGAAAAGCAAGAGGGGCTTTTCGCACGAACCAAGGTGAGATTCAGAGCGGACAAGATCCGCAAGGTCAAGGAAGTCGTTCACGCTCTCTCCGGAGAGAGTCTCCCTGTGTCGATCTCATCATCGAATGTCATTGACTTCCCTGAGTTGATCATCGAGACCTTCGAGATGTATTTGATCATTTATTCGTCCTGAAAAGTACTTCTTGACGAAGACTTTGAGCACTTCTAGGAACCCAGCGATTCTCTTTGCGCTGGGTTCTGCTGCCGTTGGGTATCAACTCAACGTGCTGGTACCGATCCTTCCGACATTGCAAGAAGCTTTGGGAAATTCCCTGGCAGAGACAAGTTGGGTATTGACCGCTTGTCTCCTCGCCGCAGGGGCATCTCTTCCGATCGTGGGGCGATGTGGTGACATTTGGGACAAGGTCGACGTCTACAGAGTCGTCCTGATCACAGGACTTTTGGGAAGCCTCATCTCACTCACTGCTTCGACTTTGACCCAATTGATAGTGGGACGGGTCTTGCAAGGTATCTCGCTAAGCGCAGTCTCACTCGGCATGAGCACCGCCTATGATCGATTACCAGAGGAGACACGGGCAAAGTCGATCACATTGAGCGGATCGGGTTTTGGTCTGGGGAGCGCTCTATCTCTCCCGCTGGGAGCGTTCATTACCTCGAGTACCCGGTGGCAGTTCATCTTCATCGTTCCTGTGATTCTCTTGCTCCCGCCGCTCCTACTTCTTCGGCGAGGCAAGGTGCAGGCTAGGCTCAATCGACCACAACTCGACGTTGCTGGCGCATTTCTGCTCGCTCTTTCCTTGGTCTTACTTCTCTACGCGATCTTCACCCTCTCCATCCCCGAGCGCAATCTCCCGCTAACGCTTGGAACTTTCTTAGCCTCAATCATCACGATGATGATTTGGGTCTTTCATGAGAAACGTACTCCGCACCCACTCATAGCTCTGGATGTTCTCATCGAGCGCAATCTCTGGCGATGTAGCGCGGCCAGCTTCTACATTTCTTTAGCCCTCTTCTCCTACTCGGTCTTGATCCCTCAAATGTTTAGAAGCGACGCCCGGATCATGATTAATCCTCCGCCGGAGGTGCAGGTAGCACTGATCCTGATGCCAACTGGCATATTGATGTTCTTCATTTCCAGGCCGGTGGGCAGATTCATATCTTCCAGAGGTGCAAGGCGCTCCTTCGCCGTCGGAGTCGCGATTGCCATATTTGGCTTCGCCGCCTCCTTGCTTCTAGCTCCCTCCCTTGCATACTTCCTTCTCGTCTCGCTCATACTGGGGCTTGGATCAGCATTCTCGTACTCCGCTATGACGATGCTCTCTATCGAGTTAAGCCCTGCTGATAAGTCTGGCGAGTCCAGCGCCGTTAACGCATTGATTCAAACCCTCGGAGCCTCGCTTGGTGGTGCACTTTCATCAGCCTTGCTATCTGCCGGTGATCGACTACCTATCATGTTCACCAACGAGAATAATTTCCGACTGGGTTTCTTCTGCTGCCTCATCGTCCTCTTCCTTGCCTTCCGGAGCCTGCAGAGGATAAAGAAGAACTAGAAGCGGTCTATCTGAATCTCGATCTCATAGCTGACGGTGTGGCCCGCTGGGATCTTCACAACCGCTCCTTCGCTCTCAGCGTCATGTCTGCCAGAGAGTACGTGCCCATTCGCCGGTTCGAGTCCCACAACGTAGTAACCCTGATCGAGCATCTTCCACTGGAAGAGGTAGGGAAGGTTTCCGCTGACGACTCTGAGGCTCAATTCCAGACCTAAGTCGGGATTCCTTAAGCATGCACTAGGCGTCGCATTTGACTGCAACTCGTGCAGGAAAACGGTCTCTTGCTCTCCTACTGTGGGTGGAGTCAGCTTGGCAAAATCACCTGCCGGATCCTCGGAGCGTAACGACTTCCTGCTCTTTGCATCAATGAGGAGCTCGGCAGCAGGTCCGATCATCGGCCAACCTATGTTGAAGTGGTAGAGGATCATGTGCCCAATCTCCTCAAAGCCAAGGTTGGTGACTTCATCTCGAATTCTTATCGAACGAGAGAACGTCAGGGAAGAGATCTCACGTTTGAGGCGAAGATTCTCTCCGAAGGTCGTTACTTGCTTTGTCTCAGAGATAACTCCTACTCGTTCGGGCGAAGAGAGAGTCTGAAGGATTCGTGCCGGGTTCGAACCGAGACGTCCGTGTAAGGGGAAATGTTGACCACCATGATCGCTCTGGCCACCGAAAGTATCAAGGCCGCAGGTAGTAAGGAACCCACCTGAGAAAGTACGAAGCCACTCTCGTTCCTTGTTCTCAACCAAGAACGGCGAGCTTGCGCCGACTGGTGAGATCCAGCCGATATTGACCCCATCCACGATGAATCTGCCGATATCAAGGGCGCGATCAGGGTGCAGTTCTAGATCCAGTCCCCCACCATTGATAAGTCGAATTCGGCGAGAACCTCTCGATGCTCCATCATCATCGATGGAATGGGTGACCGAAACCACCTGTTCCAGGTTCCCGACCCGTGGTTTGATGTAATCCCACGAACGAGAACCTGGCGAAGAATCACTCATGCAGATCTAGTTCCACATTTTCTGGGCCGAAATGCTTGAGAATGACGAGGTCAGTCGTTGCACTGTGGTTGGTGATCTTCACGCCAGCTCGTGCCGCACTCTCACTGACGAAGAACTCATCTTCGGTCAAATCCCCGAACCGGATCACTGTCGCTGCCGCAATCTCGTGATTCATAAGGGTCCCGGACCCTTGGACCACGATCAAGCCATAGGCATCTTGATCCATGATGGTGACCGTCTTGCCAGGTCGCACAGTCAGTTCCTTGGCGCTGAAATAGGTCGACTTGAATACGACCCACTTCTCCACGTATTCGACCTCGCCATCATTCAAGGACTGTTTCGTGGAATAAGGGATGAGTCGTCGGGTGATCGCGAATTTAGGGTCGACATTGCGCTCCCAATCAAGGAGTTCGAGAATGAAGGTAAGGTCGCCCTTACGATTGTCAGGGACGTCCTTCCACAGGAGTTCTTCGGGAACTTCGCGATTATTGCTCCAAGATTCGCACATACAGAACACGTCGCATGCTGCTTGTGGTTCGTAGGTACAGATGCTCGCCGGGGCATGGAGGACACCACCTGGAATGTCCCACCCGGTCCCTAATTGGGTTCTGTAGCCGACCGATAGTTCCGTGATGCGATTGTCTCCACCCTTACTGAACATCGAAAGTCGCTCGATGAACTCGTCCTTTGTGGTCGTGGGTAGGAGTCCAAAGAACGAGACCGGATGCTTGCCGAAGTGATTGTTCATGTGGGGTGAGTAGTAGTAGGCCTCCGGCTTGCCAGGCTTATCGACCAAAGCTGCATGTTCGTCACGATGATGAACGTGAAATGGAAGGGCCTGATCGTTGTCGAAGAACTTTGAGTACATCGGCCACTTCTTATGTTTGTTCCAAAGGCGAGAACCGATCAGAGAATCAGCATGATGGGAGACGAAATGATCGAATGGGATGAGGCCACCTTGCGGATCTACAACCAAACTCAATCCCTCGAAGGGGCCTGTAAGTGGACCGTTGTCTGCTCGAACAGCCGAAGAGAGCCATCGTTCATCGATACCTCCACGATTGACGCCCAACGCGTAGTAATCAGAGGGGTGAAGTCGAATCCGTTGACCGGGGGTGCAGAACGCGCGAGGTACCCAGGCGGGAGCGAGTCGAACGATGCCACCCCCATGATCCAAGGCCCTATCCATAGCCGAAGCCGCTGACGTGATCCCATCCGGACTTGAATTCATTACGTAACCCTTCTCGCGAGCCTATTGTTGATTCATTGAACCAACTACCTCGGAAACCTACAACTATCTGGAAGGGGTGTCAACAACTTTCTGCGTGCAAGCCGCTCGGGAAAGCCAAGGGGGTCATAATTTCTTTTTCAAATCTTCCAACTTTTCCTGTTTGATCTGGAAATCTAGCATTTGATTGAGCTGTTTATACGGATTGCTCCCACCGGATGATTTGATTTATCGGAGGTCGATAATTGACTGCCATTAATAGCGCAATTCCCGGTGCATTTTGCGTTGTCATCACCATCAGGAATATAGGAATGGTTAGAGTAAAAAAAAGAACCAACAGAGAAAGTGGGGCTTGTCCACACTGGAGAAGTCATGGAGAAATCTAACTTTGGAAGATTTACTTTTTTCTGAGTTAGAGCAATAGCGAGTCCAATCAAGAAAGCAGCAAGCACAGGCGCACGCCATTTCAAAGTTCTTCCAATAACAAAATTAGAATCATGGCAAAACCAAGTAGTGGATTCACTCGAGTTGAAGTGAAATTTTTTAGCCCAAATAGGAAGAGGACTCCTGCAAGCATTGCCATAATGATTGAATGAGGAATTGCCCTAATAATTCGATCAAATACTCCGGTAAATCCAACAATCATCAAGAGAATAGATGCTCCAAAGTAAGCTCCGATTACATCAGAAAAGTTATGGTCCACTAAACCCGTAACGAGAAGAGCGGTTGTTTTTGATGCCCATGCGCCAACAATCGGGATTCCAAACCGTAGGCTTAGAATTAGTCCGAACAAGCCAGACCCAAGAAAGACTGCGAAGAGCCAGGAATTGGTGATTTCAGCAGAGAGATTTCCTACCTCGGCTGCCTGATAGAGGATTGCAATTGGTCCGGTAGTTGAGACAAAAACAACAAGTAATCCTGAAAATAGTGCTGTCCAACTGAACGCTTCTTTCAGATTTCGAGTATTTACTATAATCCCTTTCATCGTTGAAAGGTTTGCGGTTCCCGATTCTTCTGGCAAAGTCATGAACGGATTGAGTCAATAACTTTAACGTGTCGAGGGCTCAATTCCGAAACAGACCTAACTCCAAGAAGTTTCATGGTGCGAAAAATTTGAGTACTTAAAATTTCTATAGTTCTATCAACGCCATCACGTCCTCCTGCCATTAATCCGTATAAATAAGCACGTCCTATCCACGTAAAGTTAGCCCCTTGTGCAAGTCCGGCGACAATATCCGCACCATGCATGATTCCTGTGTCGATATGTATTTCTGCTTTCTTGCCTATCTTTCTCTTTACTTCGGGTAGCAGTAAAAACGGAACCGGGGCTCGATCAAGCTGCCTACCACCGTGATTTGAGAGGATGATCGCGTCTGCTCCCGCCGCGACTGATTTAACAGCATCGTCAACATTCTGAATACCCTTGACTACAAGATTTCCTTTCCAATTTTTTCTAATCCACTTCAAATCATCAAATGTAACGGTTGAGTCAAACATTGAATCAAGCAATTCGGCCACAGTTCCGTTCCAATTGTCTAGAGACGCAAACTTGAGTGGATCCGTTGTTAGAAAATTTAGCCACCATGCCGGGCGTGGTATCGCATTGAGAATGGTTCTTGATGTTAACGAAGGCGGAATTGTCATTCCATTTCGTACATCGCGAAGACGTGACCCCGCAACAGGAACATCAACTGTAAGGACCAAAGTATCAAAGCCGGCATTTTTCGCACGCTCAACAAGGGCCATCGAGCGGTCGCGATCTTTCCACATATAAAGTTGAAACCAATTTCGCCCCTGAGGGGCTGCGTTGTAGACATCTTCGATAGAACGTGTTCCCATAGTCGAGAGTGTGTAGGGAATTCCAGCATCAGCAGCTGCGGTGCAACCTGCAATCTCGCCTTCAGTTTGCATCATGCGTGTGAAGCCGGTTGGAGCAATGCCAAATGGAAAAGCATGTTCTACTCCGAGCATTCTCACCTGAGCGCTAACTTTCGAAACATCGCGGAGAATATTCGGCGAGAATTCAATTGACTCAAACGTTTTGCGCGCACGATCAAGACTCAATTCTTGATCTGCAGCACCATCGGTGTAATCAAATGGAGCTTGAGGAGTCCGTCGTCGTGCTATTTTCTTTAAGTCATATATCGTAAGTGCGCGAGCAAGTCTGCGGCGTTTGGGACTTAAAATCGGTTTTCTAAATTTAAGAAGTGTAGATAATTCAGCCGGTCTAGGCACTCGCCGTTTGACTTTAACTCTAGATTTAGCCATCAAAAACTCCTAATTCCTTTATGAGAACCCTTGTCCGCTCGCTACTTACTTCTAAAGCAATTCTCCCAAAATCTCTACTATGAATAGATGTTCGGTTGCTAACGGAGGCTTATTGTCTCACTATGTAAGAGTTGCTGTTGAGGTAAACCTTGCAATACATGAACTTTTGCTTCGTCTTGGACTAACCAGGGAGTTTTGCCTGATCGTTGTACGAGTGCGGTGAGTTCATCGATGCCGAGCAAGATTGTGTTGTCGGGCGCATGCATGAGGACTATTGCGGCGCTGTCGGGAATCCAACGGAAGAACTTGTCAAAGTGTGGAATGACGCGGATGTTGGGAAGAAGATTGAGGCCAGGTGTTGGTTCGCGTTTGGTGAATCGGAAATTCGGAATGTGAGAGCTAAGGACCATTGCACCCGCGCTGCAACCGGCGAGTGAGGTGCCGGTGTTGAAGTTATTTTCGATTGCTCTCCATGTTGGGGTATCGCGCAATGATGTGGCGAGATGATGAGGGTCGCCGCCTGACATATAGATAAGTGCGGCATCGTTTATTTGGTTAGCGAATTCTGCATTTTCGGCATCGTTGCGATTAAAAATGGGAAGAGCAAGGGGGGTAGAAGGTGAGCTTAAAAAAGTAGAGTTCAAAGGTGATTCAAACACTCCTTCCTTACTGGATCGCAATTATCGCTTCTGGAACTTTCCTTATCGCCTCACATAAGGGTTGGCTTAAAGGTCTTTTCTCCTTTATCGTAGGCCTCTTCTTCAGACGACCCCCCCTCAGAAATAGATTTGAATTAGGAAGTTAGAAGAATTAGGCGACTTCTTGATTCTTTTACTTTTTCACTTGGCTTGGAATTGTCTTAGCATTCGTTTACTTCTCCCAGGGTGGCGAAATCTAATTTGGTCATAAATCGGTCATAGAAGGCGAAAAATAGTAGGATTCCTGCTGAATCAAAGTGACACGAAGTTTCACTCTTTACGCTCAATGTAAGGACGCTAGAAACGAAATGACACTATAAGAATCTAACTTTCTAAAGAGTGCCATCTCTGTATTCCTTGGTCTAAAGGGAATGGAGCTTCAAACTGCTGAGGTCATCTCCAAGCGTTGTAATAGGTCGGTAGGTTACATTGGAAGTGTGAACAAGTTCAAAGGACTGCTCAA
>Ga0172373_10004749_pt1 | contig 18939 bp, 20 predicted proteins | sample Lak10m_2_FD_114546 | JGI IMG/M metagenome (GOLD analysis project Ga0172373, IMG submission 114546) | Freshwater microbial communities from Kabuno Bay, South-Kivu, Congo - kab_092012_10m | ecosystem: Environmental > Aquatic > Freshwater > Lake | place: Democratic Republic of the Congo...
AATCATGATGGACATTCGCCTTGAAGACAGCATGGACGGAATTGAAGCCATGGCAAAAATTCAGGAACTGTCGCCAACACCGGTGGTATATGTTTCCGGTAACACTGAGGAATCCAACTTCCGAAGAGCCATCAATACAAACATGAAAGGATTTCTTTCAAAGCCGGTTGCACCGGATGAATTGGAAAACATTATCGATTCATTGAATGACTTAAATGATTCTATAATTTACGCAGAGCGTATCCAACGCGCAATTTTCCCACAACACAAAGAAATTAATTCCACATTTAAAAACAGCATTTTCATTAACCGACCTAAACACGTTATTAGTGGCGACTTTTTATGTTTGATGAAACGCCGCAAAAACGGCGATATTGTTGGTGGTGTTGGAGATTGCACCGGACATGGAGTTCCTGCTGCTTTGCTTTCTGTATTGAGCCACGAAATGTTAAGTAATAATACACGAAAACATAAAGAACTTAAAAACATTATCAATTATCTAAACAATAACATCATTCGTAATTTTTCAAGTCACAACAAGGAAAATAAAATTTCTGATAGTTTGGATTTGATTTTATTTCGTGTAATTCCCGAAAAACAAGTTATTCAAATTTCAGGGATTAAACGCCCGTTCATTCATTACAATTCATTAACAAAAACACATAACTATATAAGTTTAAAAGGTAATAGTTTAGGAACACCAATAGAAAATGTAGAAAGTATTCCATTTGAAGAAATAAAATTTGAAAAAGATGATTATTTCTTTTTCTTTTCCGATGGAATTACCGACCAGTTTGGCGGCCCGGAAGGAAAAAAATTATTAAAAAAACGGTTGCTTGAATTTTTAGATTCAGTTAAAGAATTGCCTTCGCACCGTAAACAAATTGAGCTGGATATTTTCTTGCGAAAATGGCAAGGAAACACCGAACAAACAGATGATATGCTGTTTTTAGGAATTTGCCCTGCAAACGCGCAGTTAAAATCAATCATTAAAAATTAAACTATGTACGGATTAGTAAACAAAGCCATTCAGGATTTAGTAACTGAAAAATTTGGCGAAGACAAATGGAATGAAATTAAAAAGTTATCGGGGTTTGAAGATGATTTTTTTATTGGTCTGCAATCCTACCCGGATGCATTAACATATACGCTTGTGAAAAACGCCTCCAAAGTTTTAGGTGCAGATGCTTCTGTGGTAATGGAAACCTTTGGAGAATATTGGATACTTTATACTGTTGATGAGGGATACGGAGGAATGATGGATTTAGCAGGAGATAATCTACCCGATTTTTTAAATAATTTAGACATGTTACATAATCGTTTAAATAACATTATGCCTCACCTGGTTGCTCCGCAATTTTCAACACGCAACGAAACCGCTAACTCAATAGAATTGGAATACAGATCGCAACGGGAAGGAATGTATCCAATGGTTGTTGGCTTGTTGAAAGGGTTATGCAAACGATTTAAATTGGAAAATTATGCCATAAACCACATCGAACATAAAGCAGATAATAAAGAATGTGAAGTGTTTAGAATAGAATGGAATTAACATGAAAGCCCCGGCACTGCCTCATAAGGAAAACGAACGACTACTTGCACTGCATAGTTATGAAATCCTTGATTCTATTGACGAACAAGAATACGATGACATTACTGCTGTTGCATCCGAAATTTGCCAAACACCCATTTGTGTTATCAGTTTAGTTGATGCAGACCGTCAATGGTTTAAATCAAAAGTTGGATTAAATGCAAGTGAAACAAGCAGAGAAGTTTCTTTTTGTGGGCATGCCATTTTAAATCCTGATGATGTAATGATTGTTCAGGATGCCAGAAAAGACGAGCGTTTTCACGACAATCCATTGGTAACCGGCAACCCGGATATTGTATTTTATGCAGGCGTTCCACTAGTTGATGAAAATGGTTATGCACTCGGCACCATTTGCGCCATTGATACAAAGCCCCGCGAACTTTCGCAACAGCAAATAAAAGCATTAAAGATTTTATCAAAAAAAGTAATCGCTTTATTAAGCATTAAGAAAAAAAATCAGTTACTAGAACAATCACAACAGTTTTTAATTGATTGCATCAATTTTTCTTCACCTTATTTTTTATTATTAAGTGAAAAAAATGAAATTCTGGATTTTGGAAGTAATTTCAAAAAAGCCAATTCCGAATTAGACAAAGGAAAATTGTTTTCACAGTATTTCATTTGGAACTCACGCTTTGATGCAAAAAAATTATTAGATGAAAGCGATTCGCACAACAGAATGCTGTTCTTTTCTTCCAAAGATGGAAAACAGAAATACAAATGTTCTGTTAAAAAAAATGATTCGCATTCATTTTTTGTTTTTGCAACTCCTGTAATTAATACAGAATATCCAATTGCAAATTATGGAGTTAGTATTTCAAATTTCCCGAAGCAGGATTACATTGCAGAATATTTGTTTTTACAACAAGCTGCAATAAAAGGCTTAAAAGATTCAAAAAAATTGAATGAACTTTTACTTCAAAAAAATAAAGACCTTGAACTTGCAAAAAACGTTTTACTAAATTCCAATTCAATTTTAGAAGAACGTGTAAATGAGCGTACAAAAGAGGTAAAAAATCTTGCTTTATTTCCTGAACAAAATCCAAACCCTGTTTTTGAAGTTGATTATAGTAAAAAACAAATTATTTATATAAACCCTGCAGCTAAAGATAAAATTGATAAAAAATATACCTGTTGTTATAACGATTTATTAAAATGGTTTAAAATTTCTGAAGATTCAATCGCTAAAAAAGACATTTCTAAAATTGAGTTTGAACTAAACGGAATCATTTATGAACGTAATATTTTTTATTTAGATGATAAACAAACATTTCGTTTATACTTACATGATATTACCGATATACGTTTAAAAGAAAAACAAGAACAGGAAAAACGTGATGCATTTATAATGCAACAACATGTATTATTAGAAATGCGTTCAATTCCCGCACACTTACCAATTGATGAAAAAATAAAAATTATTTATAGAAAAACAGCTGAAGCACTTAAGTGCGATAGAACCTCTGTTTGGTTATACAACGAAGAAAAAAACTGCATTACAGCAGATTTTATTTATATAAAAGCAGAAGATGAAATTGTAAATGGAACAAGTATTTTTGCAAAAGATGTTCCACATTACTTTGAAGCATTAGAAACAAAAGAAGTAATTGATGCCGTTGATGCAGCAACACATCCTGCCACTTACGAATTTAAAGATGTTTACCTGAAACCTTTAAACATCAAATCCATGTTGGATATTCCATTATTGCAAGCAGAAAATTCTATTGGGGTAATTTGTAATGAGTATGTGGGAGAACAAAAAACATTTTCTGATAATGAAATTTCGTTTGCCCGTTCTGTTGCTGATGTAATTGTATTAGCGCTTGAAACCGAACAATTAAAACGATCTCAAGAAGAATTAAAAGAAAAAAACCAATCGTTGAACGAAGCCATGGAAAAATTGGTTGCCATGCAATCGGATATTGTTCAGCAAGAAAAAATGGCTACACTTGGTTTACTCATTGCAGGTATTGCTCATGAGATTAATACACCACTAGGTGCAATCAAGGCATCAAACGAAAATTTACAACAAGGTTTATTAAATAACTTAATTAATAAACTAAAAAGCATTAGTCCTGAAATTGTAGAGAAAAGCACAAGTCTATTCACTATAAATAAAAATGAATTCCGAAACAATTCTACCCGAGAGGAACGACAATATGCAAAAGTTATTGAAGAACAATTAAAATCAAATTTTCCTGAACAAGAAAATAATCATTTGTTGGCTCGTAAATTAGTTGAATTGGGCTTTACTGAATTCAAAAATGAAATTTCATCATACATTACTCACTCAAAAAATTCAGAAATTATTGATTTTGCTTGCGATTTAAATAAACTGCAAAAATCTACTCAAACCATTGCATTAGCTGCGGATAAAGCGAGTAAAGTAGTTAAAGCATTAAATAACTTTTCTCACGGAAACATTAATAATGAAATTTCAGCATTTAACCTTTACGAAAATATTGATTCTGTAATTACCTTATTGTGGAATAAAATCAAATATGGTTCAACTGTAATTAATTCAATCAAAAAAGAAGTTCAAATTATTGGCAATGCAGAAGAACTATCGCAAGTGTGGACTAATATTATTAATAACGCTTTGCAAGCAGCTAATAATAAATGTACTATTTGGTTGGATTATTCAGAAGATGAAAATAATCACATCATTAATATTTCAAACAACGGCCCCGAGATTCCGGAACACGTAAAACCAAAAATATTTGATGCCTTTTACTCCACTAAAAAACGTGGTGAAGGAACAGGTTTAGGATTAAACATTGTAAAAAAAATTATCGAAAAACATTACGGAAAAATTGAGTGTTTTAGTTCTGCAGAGAAAACAAGTTTTACTATATCACTACCAAAAATTAAACAATGAAAAAATTAGCCATACTTTGCGTTGATGACGAGCGCATAATTCTTGATTCACTTCGTATACAAATTGAAAAAAACTTCAACAACAAATACCTTTTTGAATATGCTGAAAGTGCAGATGAAGCCTTAGAGGTAATTGATGATTTAATTATTGAAGGAATAGATTTGTTATTGGTTATTTCAGATTATCAAATGCCCGGAATGAAAGGTGATGAATTTGCAGAAACATTAAAAACAAAACTTCCTGATGTAAATATTTTTTTGCTAACGGGACAAATGAGTGAAGAAAAGTCGATTGAATTAATTAGTAAACACATTGTTTTAAAAGTGTTGCAAAAACCTTGGAAAGAAAAAGATTTACTAGAATTAATAAATAGTATAACCATAAATGTCCTATAACAAATCAATATTAATTGTTGATGATGAGTTCATCATTTTAGAATCGCTTCGCATTCAAATCAGCAGAATATTGCCTGAGGATGTATTGCTAGAGGCTGCAAGTTCCGGAGAAGAAGCCATTCAACTGATTGATGAATTTTATCAAGAGAATAAAAATCTGGTACTGGTTATTTCAGACTTTAATTTAGATGACTCTAAAGGCACAGATGTTTTAAAATATGCAGTTGGTAAATTTTCTAATGTAGAAAAAGTTATACTTAGTGGGCAATCAAACGCAGAATTAATTGAGCAATTTAAAAATGAATACGGCTTAACTGCGATTATAAATAAACCCTGGGATTTTGGTGAGATACAAGATATTATTTTGCCTTTGATAAAACCCTAAACATTTCTAATTTTTATTTCTTGTAATATTCTCTTAATAAACTCTTCTCACTAATTAAGTGAGCAAAATCTTTGTAAGGAATTGAAAAAGTAGGCGAACCTGCCGAATATGGCCCTATCTCATACTGATTGTAGGTAAATAATAAACCAGATGGCGTTATCAAAAAATTTTCGGTGATTGTAAATTTTCCGGGTTCAAAATCCCAACCTTCTTTGCCAAATACTTGAATAAATTTTTTCTCAGCAATGGAATTTAATTCTTTTTTAAAATTTGGAATTAACAAGTTTTCTAGTGTCAATGCATTACCGGTGTTTAAATCAAAGTTTTCATAACCGATATACGTGCCAGGATGAGCTGCTCCAAAATAATACGTAGAGTTAATGAATGAAAACGCAATAACTTTTGAATCAACCATTGCCGGATCACAAATTAAATCTTGATTAATGCCGCTTTCTGATTCTGATTTAAAGTTTACCGCTTTAAAATCGTCAATGGATTTAAATTCTTTACCAATTAATAATTCAAGTAATTTTTTATTTATTTTTTGTTCAACTATTTTGTTTTTAATTGTGATTTCAGCGGTTTCAATAGATAAGGTTGAGCATAAAGTATCGTAGTATTCGATTTCGCTGGCAGGTTTTAATTTATTTTTTATTACTCTTTCACAATTCTCTGTGTAGTCTTTTTTAAGAGTTATATTAGGTAAATCTAAAACAGTTTGTTGCAATTTTACCGGAAGTGTTTTTTTAGTTTTCGGATTTTGCCAAGTACCCTCAATTAATGATTCTGTAATAAAAACACATTCAAATGTTCCGGTAACTTCTCCGTTATTATCAAACTCCAGCAAAGTAAAATGATTTTTTTCTTTTTCCTCCCCACTAATTTGAATAGGAATACCCATTTTAACATAATAGTAGTTTCCGTAAACTCTTTTATCCTTTTTAATAAGGTCAACCACAATTGGAAAATTGCCAATATTACCACTGAATTTTTTATAATATTTATATTCAATAGGTTTAATTACCTGATTACTTTTAGAGCCTATAGCTTTTGAAAATGGAGTAATTGAGATGAAAACAATAAGGATAATTTGTAAATGTATTTTCATGTTATTGTAAATTTTTTAAAAAATTAAAACAAAACAACAACAATCACACCGAATAAAAAAATAAAATCAATCGATCTTAATTTTTTTAGGATAAAATAGTTCAAAAGATTATTTTTGAGTAATTTAAAATTCGTCTGTGAAAAAAGAAGTTAAAGTAGGAATAGTTGTAATACTTGCAATTGCTCTGTTTATATATGGGTTTAACTTTTTAAAAGGTCACAATATCTTTAATCCTGAGCGCAAACTATTCGCTGTTTATTCTAGAATAGATGGATTAATTGAAGCAAACCCTTTGTTATTGAATGGGTTTAAAATTGGACAAGTAAAAAAAATTGAGCTCCTACCGAACAATAATAAAATACTAGTTACTTTTTTATTAAACTCAACTGTTCAAATTCCAAAAAATTCGGTGGCTAAAGTCTTTTCATCTGATTTACTGGGATCAAAAGCAGTAGAGTTAATTCCGAGTAAGGAATTGGTTTTTGTAAATAATGGCGACACACTTTTATCCAGTAGCGATGATGATTTAAAAACATCTGTAAACAAACAGATTCAGCCATTGCAAAAAAAAGCGGAAGATTTAATTTCATCAATAGATTCTGTAATGTTTGTGGTGAAGGAAGTTTTAAATGCTAATGTTCGCCAAAACTTAATTTCAAGTTTTGAAAGTATAAAGAACACCATTATTGCGTTGGAGCGTACAACCTATCAAATGGATACTTTAATGGGAACAGAGCGCTATGCTATTGCATCTATTATTCAAAAAACAAATTCTATTGTTTCAAACATTGAAAAAAACAACGAAAAAATTAGTCAAGCAATAAATAACTTTAACAGCATTAGCGACTCATTAGCAAAGGCAAATCTTAAGAAAACAGTTGAAGAAACAAATATTGCTTTGGCAGGCGTAAATAAAATCATCAATCAAATTAATTCCGGACAAGGAACAGCAGGTAAATTAATTAACAGTGATTCGCTTTATTTAAGTTTATCAAAATCCTCGGAGGATCTGGATAAATTACTAAAAGATTTGCGTATCAATCCGGAACGTTATGTGCACATTTCAGTTTTCGGGCGTAAAGACAGAAACAAACCAAAAGAATAATTTATGATAGCTATTATTTTGTTTTTTATACTTTCAGTTTCTTCAATTGTTTTTTTTACAATGAATGTAAAAAAAATCAGAAGAAATATTTTATTGGGTAGAGACATTGATTTAAGTGATCGCTCAAGCGAGCGATGGTCAGCAATGTTCAAAGTTGCTTTGGGTCAATCAAAAATGGTTGCTCGACCATTTTCAGCATTCATGCACATACTTGTTTATGTTGGCTTTGTGTTAATTAATGTAGAAGTATTAGAAATGCTTTTAGATGGTTTTACCGGACAACATAGATTGTTTTCTTTTTTAGGAGGTTTCTATAATTTCCTCATTGGTTTTTTTGAACTACTTGCGCTTGGAGTTTTTATTGGTGTTGTAGCGTTTTGGTTACGTAGAAATGTAGGAAAAATTAAACGTTTTTTAAGTAGTGATTTGGATGGTTTTCCGCGTTTAGATGCTAACATTATTTTAATCGCTGAAATCATAATGATGTCTGCTTTATTCATTATGAATGCTGCCGATCAAAACTTACAACTTTTAAATAGCGCTCATTATCCTAAAGCAGGTTCATTCCCAATCAGTAGTATTATTGCGCCACTTTTTAGTGGAATGAACGAGGTGTCATTAATTTTAATTGAACGCTTTTGCTGGTGGTTACACATCATTGGCATATTTGCCTTTTTAAATTACCTGCCATACTCAAAACATTTACATATCGTTCTTGCTTTTCCAAACACTTACTACAGTAACTTAGATCAAAAAGGAAAATTTAAAAATTTAGACAGTGTTACTGATGTAGTAAAACCGAACTTTGAGCCAAGTTACCAACCTGTTACCGATCCTAACTCTCCGCAACGATTTGGTGCAAAGGATGTACAAGATTTAACCTGGAAACAATTATTAGATGCTTACACTTGTACAGAGTGTGGACGATGTACTTCATCTTGTCCGCAAAATATTACAGGCAAACTTTTATCTCCACGTAAAATAATGATGAGTACACGCGATCGTTTAACCGAAGTGGGTAAAAATATGGATGTTAACGGTGGTGTTTTTAAAGACGATGGAAAATCATTACTCGGTGATTATATTACATCAGAAGAAATTTGGGCATGTAACACGTGTAACGCATGCGTTCAGGAATGTCCGGTTAATATCGATCCACTTTCCATCATTATGGATTTACGCCAATATTTAGTGATGGAACAAAGCTCTTCACCAAACGAATTAAACGGTATGTTTACCAATATGGAAAACAATGGAGCTCCTTGGCAATTTGCACAAGCAGACCGATTAAACTGGGCAAAGGAAGCTTAGTTTTTAAACAGTACTTTTTTATTTTCTGATATAAATCATGTTTTCTATTGAGTAGTATCACGTAATCTATCACTTTGCTCTAATATTTTTGTAGTGAGAGCAGAAGAAAATGAATGATTACCTATTTAATATTTTTGAATTATTAGTGCGGATTTTTACCGGTGTTATTTTTCTATTTCAAGGTTATGATAAATTGTTTGTTGTAAAATTGAATCAGGTAGTAGATACATTTGATGACGAGGCAGAGAAGAAACACATTCCTAAAACACTTGTAGTATTAAGTACTTACTATTCATCTTTAGTAGAATTTTTTGGCGGCATATTTTTAATGATCGGGTTGTTTAAACCTATTGTTTTAACGCTATTAAGTTTAGATTTGATCATGGTTGCCATTGCATTTTCATCACTTGAAGCCATGTGGGATATGAAACATGTTTTTCCGCGTTTAGTTTTGGTTTCTGCTTTAATGATTATACCACCTCATTGGGAGTTTTTTAGTTTAAGTAATTTATTACATTATCAATTTAATTGGCCATGGCTTTAAAAAATAAAGGAAATATTTTGGTTGGAATTGATTTCACAAAATCATCTGAAAATGCATTGAACTATGCTGTTTTGTTGGCACAACGAAGCGGTTTCGCAATCACCTTGTTTCATGTTTTTGATACTCCTGTTGTACATGCTAATTCTGGCGCTTATTTTATAGAGTATGCATCATTAAAACAAAATTTCACTGCACGTTTAGAGCAATACAAAAAAAATGTAGAGGAAAAACATCCATTGTTAAGTATTCATGTTTTTACAACTTTTAATTCTTTTAAAGCCGAAGTGCAAGAATTAGTTGATAAGAAAAAAATTCATTATGTGGTTTTAGGTTTGGAAACCAAATCAAAAATTTCAAAATTTATTTATGGAACAACAGGTGTTGATATTGCGGGTAAGATAAATTGTCCGGTTATTATTGTGCCTGAAAAATATAAAGCTCACAAGTTAGAACATATCGTATTGGCAATCGATAATAAACACAAGCAACACGCGAAAGAGATAAAACAGGTTAAAAAATTTGCCGAACAATTTAATTGTTCAGTTAATTACTTGCACGTTCGAACAGAACATGAACTTATTATAGAAAAAAGTAAAAATAAAGATTTACCTGTGGAGACAATCAATTCAAAAGAATTTAAAACAGGGATAAAAAATTATTTAAAAAATCACCCTAAAGATTTAACAGTAATAATTACGCATCAGCATAATTTTTTGTATCACTTTTTTATTGAATCAAATACAAAAGAAATTGCCTTTCAATCTAAAACACCTGTGATGTCAGTTCACGACTAAAAAACTTATTATGATTATTGATCAACATAAAACTACCAACCAAATACAGCAGGAATTTTCGGAAATATTTCCTTTTTTAAAAATTGAATTTTTTAAAAAATCACACAATACATTTGGAGGAAATAGTAGTAAAGAAATTATACAGACAAAAGAAGCGTTGAAAATAAAATCAACAGGTGAGCTACACATTTCATCGAGCATGACAGTTAATGAATTGGAGCAGCGATTTAAATCTCAATTTGGTCTAAACATACAAGTATTTAGAAAACATGGTAAAACATGGATTGAAACAACTGTTACAGATAACTGGACATTATACAAACAAAACGAAGAAGGGAAAGCGCTTAGCGATTTGAAATTTTAATTGGAAGCTATAACTTTAAAGTACATTATTTGTTTGTTCCTTAATTTTCTCTAATTCATCTTTCATTTCAACAACCAAACGTTGAATTTTGGCATCATTTGCTTTAGAGCCAATAGTATTAATTTCCCGGCCAATTTCCTGTGCAATAAAATTCAATTTTCTACCACATGCCGGTTCTTTCATCGTGGATAAAAAATAATTGCAGTGAGTTGCTAAACGTACTTTTTCTTCATTAATATCTATTTTTTCGATATAAAAGATCAATTCTTGTTCAAAACGATTTTCATCGATAGCGTTTTTTGAAACAACATCATGCAGATTATTTTTAATTCGATTTTTAATCGCATTTATTCGCTCGAAATCGTGTGATTTAACTGCTTCTAATTTTGTTAGAATCGAATTAATTTGAGTATTAAAATCATTAGCAATAGATTTGCCTTCATCTTTTCTAAATTTTTGCATTGAAAGAACAGCATCAAACAAAGTTTCTTTAACTAATTTCCAATCATCTTCGTTTAATTCTTTTTTATCAGTTTTAATTATATCCGGCATCTTTAATACTTCGGCAAATAAGTTAACTTGCTTTTCATTTAGTTCTGAAGATAACAATTGTAATTGCTGATGATATTCTTTAGCCAAATCAGTATTAATTCTAATTCCTGATTGTATAAATTTGTACTCCGCATTGATATTAATTTCTATTTTACCACGCTCCAATACTTTCTGTAAATCGTTTCTTAATTCCATTTCTTTTTCCTTGAAAAAAAAAGGTAGTCGAATTGATAAATCAAAACCTTTACTATTTAAAGATTTAAGTTCAACCGAAACAGTTAATTTTTCATTTTCTTTATTTGCTTTACCAAAGCCGGTCATGGACTGAAGATTCATGCTTTAATTTTTTTATTTACAATGTATACTCCTGAAATAATAAATAATGCAGATACAATTTTAATTGTTGTTAATTCATCTTTGCCCATTAATATAGCAAATAAAGTGGCTAAAAAAGGTTGAAAATAAATGTACATACTTACTACCGACGGACTTAATTCTTTTAACCCATAAGTGTTTAATAAGTACGCAAAAAACGTAGTACCTATTACTACAAAAGCGATCGCGCCCCAAATTCCTCCTGATAAATTCATCCAATTTGTAGTTAAAACATCAGGTAATGCAATTGGGGTAACGATAATAAAACCAAAAAGAAAAATCCATTTCATTACGGTTATGGTTTGGTATTTCTTCATGTATGGTTTTACCATAACAATAAATACTGCCCACGAAACAGAGTTAATTAAAGTATATAAATCGCCAAGTAAAGTATCACTTCCTAACACAAAATTTCCTTTAAATAAAAGTAATGTAAGCGCACCTATTACTCCAAGGAGTAACCCCGTAAATTTATAAATAGTAAAACGTTCTTTCCATACAATTAATGTAAATGCAATAACTACTATTGGATTTGAAATCATAATAATTGCTGAATTAATTGGATAGGTAATACTTAGGCCGTAAATAAAAAACAACTGATTTAATACAACACCGAAGCACGCTAAAACGATCATTTTTTTTATATCCGTTTTTTCGATTTTTTCTTCGGGTAAAAAAAAACTAAGTAGCCAAAATAAAAAACATGCGCCTGAAACTCTTAAAAATACCAACACATCAGGATTCAAATAATTAGGCATTAAATCTTTTGCGATAGAATAATTTAAGGCATAAATAACCTGTGCTATAAATAATGCCAAGTGAGCTTTGCTTTCTTTATTCATAAGTTGCAAAGATGCAATTTATTTAATAAACAAAAAGAAGTATTATCGTGGGTATTCAATTCGCACATGATAGATATTCATGAGGCGTTTTTTGAATATTTTTTTGATGTTGCTAATGTCTCTGAATGTAATATCAGAATTATTAAATTGTTGTTCTTCTATTTGACTATTAATAATCCGTTCAACTAATTCATCTATACTTATTGCATCATAAGTTTTTAAACTTCGCGATGATGCCTCAATGCTATCCGCCATCATTAAAACAGCAGTTTCCTTGCTAAAAGGTATTGGACCCGGATATCGAAATTTATTTTTATCGGTTTGTTCACCCATTTCGAGCAAGGATTTTTTATAAAAATAACGAGTAAGGGTTGTGCCGTGATGGGTGCGAATAAAATCGATAATTTGTTCAGGTAAATTATTTTTTCTTGCTAATTCAATTCCATGTATTACGTGAGAAATGATAATTTTTGCACTTTCTTCATGAGTTAATTCATCATGAGGATTAACACCACCGACTTGATTTTCGGTAAAAAATCGAGGGTTTTCCATTTTACCAATATCGTGATACATAGCACCTGTTCTTATGAGTAAAGGATTACCTCCAACCTTTTGAATTGCTTCTTCGGCAAGGTTTGCAACCTGTAAGGTATGTTGAAAAGTGCCCGGCGCTTTACTTGCTAGTTCTCGCAATAAATTTGAGTTCGAATCAGATAATTCCAGTAAAGTAAAATCAGATACAAAGCCAAATAATTTTTCAAAAATAAAAATCATTGGATAGGTAATAAGTATCATTAGTGATGAGGCTGCGTAAGCATAATAATTGCTCATGGAGAACGAATAGAGATTAGTTTCTAAAATTAATTTTAAAGAAGTAAAAGCAAATGCATAAACTAAAAACACAATTACCGCAGTTAATATTAACTGTGATCTTCTGACCATATTAGCTATGCTAAATATGGCAGCTATACCAGCAAGCGTTTGAATAAAGAAAAATTCAAATTTATCATTGGCAAAAAAAGACGTAAGTAAAACAATATTTAAATAAGTAAATAAAGCTGTTCTGGTATCAAAAAAAGCACGTATTATAATTGGGCCAATAGCAAATGGAATTAAGAATAGTTCAATGCTTTCAGTTACAAATACTCTATTCGAAATAAAAACAAATAAAAGGGTAACTAAAACGATAAAAGAAACGTGTGCATTTTGGGCAAAAATATTTTTTCTGAAAAATGCCAAAAACAAAAAAATCATGCTCATGCATAAAAACGCTGCTAAAAATTGACCTAATAAAAGCAGAAAGTCATCTGCTTTACTTGTATTTGAATTCATCAATTCTTTTTTAAAAGAAAATAAAATTTCTGCTTTTTCAGGAGTAACAATTTCTCCTCTGTTAATAATTGTTTGCCCTTTTACAATTTTGTTTTTTGTAGGTAATACATTTGCCAACTCTTGACTTAAATTCTTTTTTGTAGTTTGTTCATCATAAAAAACAGTAACTGATAAACAATTCAGTAATTGATTAATAAGCTCTTTTTTATTACTTACGCTAGAATTATTTATTTGCTCAGTAATGTAGTTGTCTGCTTTTTTTAATGTAAAAAAGAAATCCAAAGAAAGTTCTTCGGCAAAATCATTCTTAACAGAATAAATAGTATGGTCTTTATCTTTTCCCGCAATTAGTTCATTACTCTCTAAAACACCCTTATCTGCTATTTTAGATAGGATCTCTAATCCTATTCGCTTTTCAGATTCGGGAATAGAAGTTGACTTTTCAAATTCTGATATTTTATGTTTTAAAGCAGATTCATCACTAATAAAAAATAATTTTGATTCTTTTCTTACTTTATTTTGTTCATTCAAAAACTCATTATCATTTTTATATATTGGAAAATCAAAAGGTGCGATTAGGTTTTCAAAATTCCAAGGGGTCCCAATCTCTTGGTTAAGTTCATATTTAAAATGATTTTCTCGTGGTAGCAAAAACGTAATGACAAAAATGGAGAAAAAAAACAAAAACCCTTTGTACCACAAAGCATGTTTATCTCTTAAAAAACGAATGATGTTCAACTTGCAGATATTTTTAGCAAATTTAATTTTATACTGCTTTTATTTTTAATACAAACAAAAATTATATTAATTTTTTTCAAGTTCGTAGACTGTATAGTTTTAAGAGAAATTTTTTTAAAACATATTTATTGATCTTTGGGTTTAGTTCTTGATTGAAAAAAAATAATGATATTAAACCGGATCTTTTTTTACCCGAGCGTGGCCACGAACAAACGCGGTGCCGATTCGGGTGAATGCTTTTTTTAGGGCAGCCAGGCGGAATGGCTGACCGTAAAGAAAAAAGAAGAGAGCATGAGCAATCGTTTGTTCTTGATTTTTTTGCTACTTCTCACGCACAACCTGGCTCAAATGTGAACAGCATATTTGCCCCAATCAAGTAAATAAAGTAGAAGATAAATAATACTTTTTAAGTGAACCCTACCTAGCGTTTTTGATTTCAGGTTCACACTTTTTTTCGCTACGCGTGGATTTTTGCGCAGCGAAGCCTTGCAAAAATCAGTGAACTATAAATAACTTGCATTTAATTTTAAAAATTTAATTTTAACATTATAATTTACAAAAACTTAAAGGTTTCTAATTATACCTTATATAGTGTATTTTAATGCACTATCTTGATTATATTCAAAATCATACTGAACAAAAACACGAAATAGTGCATTTTAAAGCTCTTTTTATTGCTTTTTAGAAAAATGATTGTATTTTTGCATGTAAAAGAGCCGTATAATGCACTATAAAAACATTATTCAATCAATAAAGGAACGCAGAGAAGTGATGAAAGTAACGCAAGAAGAACTTGCTGAGCTTTCGGGTGTAGGATTGCGAACCTTAAAACAATTTGAGAGTGGCAAAGGAAATCCAACACTGCGCACCTTGCAAAAGCTGGCCGATGTATTGGGTATGGAAGTATGTATTCAAGTAAAAAATACAGTCCGTAGCAAATGAGACAAGCAAAAATACTTTATAAGGATGAAGATGCAGGTGTGTTAACACAGCATGATGATGGTTCGTTTACGTTTCGTTATCATGATGCATGGCTAGCAAACAGTGATAAGCAAGCCATCAGTCTTACTTTACCGAAAAAACAGCAAGAGTTTCATTCAAAATACCTTTTTCCTTTTTTCTTCAATATGCTTCCGGAAGGTTCAAATAAGCAAGTAGTATGTAAGCACAAGCGTATAGATACGGATGATTATTTTGGATTATTAATGACCACTGCCAAAAACGATAGTATAGGGGCAGTAAGAGTAGTTAAAATGGATAATAAATGAGTTTACCTGAAATAAAATATTGTCCAGGCACACTTGCAAGTGGTTTTGATACATACAGTAGAACTTGCTTGAAGAGGGTATTCGATGGAAAAAAGGTAAATCATGTATTGCCCTACGACTCTCCATTAACCAACAAAAAAACTGATAAACTGTTTGATGAAAACAGAAAACGAATTTCTATTTCGGGTGTTCAGGAAAAATTTTTGGTACTGCTTGATAAAAATAAGTTAAGACTAATCAATGAGGGCGAACGTGGCACCTATATCCTGAAACCAATTCCTGATGCCGGAACAAGAGCAGACCAAATGCCGGCTAATGAACATTTAACCATGCAAATTGCACGTCAGGTATATGGTATTGAAACAGCAGAAAATGCCTTGATATTTTTTAAGAATGGAGCCACGGCTTATATTACCAAGCGTTTTGATGTTAGAGAAGATGGAAGCAAATGGGCACAAGACGATTTTGCATCACTGGCGGGCAGAACACCCCAAACACATGGCGAGCATTACAAATACTTAGGCAATTATTTAGAGTTGTTTCAGTTGATGAAACAGCATTTACCTGCCTATAAGTTGGAAGCTCCAAAGCTTTTTAAATTATTGGTATTTAATTACCTGTTTTCAAATGGCGATGCACACTTTAAAAATTTTTCATTACTGGAAACACCTATGGGCGATTATCGTTTGAGTCCTGCGTATGATTTATTAAACAGCAGAATACATATTAAAGACAAAGACTTTGCTTTAGATGAAGGGCTTTTACCAAAAAAAATATCAAAAGGTAAAATACATCAACATTTTTTTATTCTTGCCGAGCAGGCAGGTTTAAGTAAAAAACAATTTGAAAAAATAGTTGAATCAATGTTATTATCTTCGAATCAAGTTGAAACCTTGGTAAAGGCATCATATCTTAATGAAAGCACCAAGAGAAACTATTGGCAGTCGTATTTAACCAGAAAGAATAGATTAATACGCTTATGAGTTACGAATAATTTTATTGCATCATCTTGTGTGGTAAGTTTTAAAGCGTCACTATTTTCCATATATTATTTCTGATACCTATAATGCCCAATAATTTTATAACTGAACAAACAATCTTCCAATACTTGTCCTGCACCAATATTATGTACAATTAAATTCCTTTTTTTTGTCGGGCGATTTCTTTTTTACAACTACGCCAATATGCGTGAAGCCACCATCCAAATTCCAACACACAATATCTCCAGGTTGGTAATCTTTTGGATCAAGCGATTTTTTTTAACTGTAACAAATCACGTAAAAAAGGTCATTAAATTTGGTACGCGCCTGTGGTCAATATTTTAATCCGGTCCCGGCATTCCCCAACGCTGTGGATATATTTTAAAATTATCATGCATGTCTTCATGCACTTCTTTTTAAAGATCGATTCCAAGTTTTCTGTAAGCCCTAATCACCACATCGGTGCAAACACCTTTATCAGAAGGCAAATCTCCGTTTGGATATTTTAATGTAAAACACGTTGGATCGTATTTCACTTTTTGCTTGGTTAATGTCAATGAAGAATGAGCAAGTTTTTCATAAAAACTCGGTTGACTGTGAACTGAATTTATTGTTAAGATAGAAAGAAACAGATTTAATACGGTAATTTTTAATCCTGCTTTAATCATAAAATGTTCAGTTTACATGCAATAAATTTTTAAGGGATAAAAAAACCTCCGAAAATTCGGAGGTTTGGTAGCCCGTACGGTTCCTGCCTGCCGTCTTTCATTTTTTTAAACTTTTCCTATCTATCCTGTTTATCAGCAATTTAAACTTATTAGCGGTGCAACAATTTGAAAGGTAATGCATGTCGTACGTTGATATGTTGTACCCAATGTTGTACCCTTAACTTTGCAATTCAGTTTAGTTTTGCATCATGGTAAGTACAAAAATAGTAGCAAGAAAAAATAAAAAAAACGCTAAAAACGAAGTTCCTTTATACATTCGGTTAACGGCAAACAGAAAATCACAGTTTATAGCTTTAGGGGTGTCCGTTATTATTGATTATTGGGACGAAAAAGCTATGCAAGTAAAAAGAGGCCATCCAAATATGGCCCGAATCAATAATTTCTTAACCACAAAGCTTGCTGAACTTCAGTCAAAAGCTATTGAATCCGAAGAAAAAACTCCAGACAATATCAGTAAAGTATCACAATTATTAAAAGGTATCGAAAAAGTAGATTTTTTAAAATACTTTGACGAATACAATCAAAGACTTTTATCAAAGAATAAAATCAATTCTCATCGCAGGTCAAACACGGTTTATAACAAAATTAAAGATTATATGAAGGGAGAACCTTTATACTTTGAAGATATAACGGTAAAATGGTTAAAGGATTACGAGCATCATTTAATTTCAACTGTAAAAAATTCAATGAATACTCTTTATACAGAAATGAAAGCGATTCGTAAATTGATTAATGAAGCTAATAATGAAGACATTATTTCTATTTCTAAATCTCCTTTCACAAAATATAAACTTAAATGGGAACAAGTAGACAAAAACTACCTAACCGAAGGTGAATTAATGGCAGTTGAGAATTTAAAACTACCCGAAAATTCGTATATAAAAGTACACAGGGATATTTATGTTTTTGCAACTTATGCCGGCGGCTTAAGAATTTCTGATATTTTTCTTTTAAGATGGAGAGATTTTGATGGAGAAAAAATCTGTATCAAAACTCAAAAAACGAATTCCATTGTTTCAATTAAGTTACCCAATAAATCAAAAGAAATAATCAATAGCTACAAAACTAATGAGTCTGGGTTAAACAGTTTCGTCTTCCCTATTTTGTCAAAGTACAATAACTTGGAGAATGAAAAAGAAAAACAAAGAGCAATTTCAGCTGCAAACGCTTATGTAAATAAGGACTTAAGTAAAATTGCAAAAATGGCTGAAATTGAAAAGCACATTCATTTCCATACATCGCGTCATACCTTTGCAACAAGGGCTTTACGCAAAGGAATGAGAATTGAATATGTTTCAAAACTGCTTGGTCACGCAAATATCAAAACAACTCAAATTTATGCCAAAATTGTAAATGAAGAGTTAGATAAAGCAATGGATATTTTTAATGAATAAATTCTAGTTTTATAATTAATTACTTGTATTATTTTTCTCTTCTTTGGTATAATGCTAATCAATATCAACAATAATTTTTTAGCTTTTCTCAACATAATTTTCACATTTTAAATTAAAAAAATTTAATGTTATAAAATATAGTAACATATTACTATATTTTATAAACACGTTTACTTCTTATCTTCACTTTGCTTTATTTTAGTTGTACTGAATTTATTTATATGTATAAAAATGTTACAAGTTCTCCATTTATAG
>Ga0172373_10004753_pt1 | contig 18925 bp, 9 predicted proteins | sample Lak10m_2_FD_114546 | JGI IMG/M metagenome (GOLD analysis project Ga0172373, IMG submission 114546) | Freshwater microbial communities from Kabuno Bay, South-Kivu, Congo - kab_092012_10m | ecosystem: Environmental > Aquatic > Freshwater > Lake | place: Democratic Republic of the Congo: South-Kivu...
CTTGAGGGCAAGGTACTTCGAGATCGCGGCGGTCAGGCTCGTCTTGCCGTGGTCGATGTGCCCGATCGTTCCGATATTGACGTGCGGCTTCGACCGCTCAAACTTCCCCTTTGCCATCTCGAATAGTCTCCGTCTACTTCACCGTCGCGATTAGCGTCGACGGCTCCGCTTTCCACCAAGTGGTGGAGCCCACGACCGGACTTGAACCGGTGACCTCGTCATTACCAATGACGTGCTCTGCCAGCTGAGCTACGTGGGCCAGTCCGTTGCGTCCGTTCGTCTCTTTGCTCTGCTTTCGTTATCTCCAAGTGTGTGGTGGGCAGGAAGGGAATCGAACCCCCACAGTCAAAGACGGCTGATCTACAGTCAGCGGAGCTCACCACCTGCTCAACCTACCCATTGCTGGAGCCGACAACGGGACTCGAACCCGGAACCTGCGGTTTACAAAACCGCTGCTCTACCAATTGAGCTATGTCGGCGCCCACGTCGGGATACCTTGCGGTCCGTCGGTGAGTCGTCAGCATAGACCCCCCACCCACTCGGGTCAACCCGCGACGTGCTCAGCCACCGCATGATGGAGCTGGGCAAGGACTACGAGCTGGCCTCTTCGTCGCCCGCGGGCAGCGGTGTGGCGACCGAAGTCGGTGGCACGGCTTGTGCCGCGGCGGGGCGTTGACCGAGCACCTCAAAGAGGAGGATCGAGCCGGCCACGGAGGCGTTCAGGCTCGCCACCCTCCCGACCATGGGGATGCGAACGTAGAGGTCGATCCGGCGACGAATCGCCGGAGAGAGTCCTCTCCCCTCACTCCCGATCACAAGGCAGATCGGCCCTCGGAGATCGGCGCTGCGGTGGTCCTGGGCGGCCTCTGCCTCCGCGCCTATCACGCGAATCCCTCGAAGGCGAAGTGCGGTGAGCTCGTCAGCGAGGTTCTCCACACGAGAGACAAGGAGGTGCTCCACGGCGCCAGCGCTCGCCTTGATCGCAGCCGGCGAAAGGGGGGCCGAGCCACGAGTTGCCATGAGGATGCCGTGAACCCCAACCGCCTCGGCGCTTCGGATCAGGCTCCCAAAGTTCTGTGGATCCTCCACTCCATCAAGGGCCAATATGAAGGGAGGCTCTCCGCGGCTCACCGCTCGCGCCAGGATCTCTTCTGGGGCAACCTCAGGGCGGCGTCGAACCACCAGCGCGATCCCCTGGTGTCCGTCGAACCCTGCGAGCTGTCCGATCAGCGCCCCTTCAACTTCAACGATTGGGATGCGCAACGTGGTCGCATGGAGAACAACCTGTTGCAAAGCTGCGCGACGCTGTGGAACGACGAGAAGCTTGATCGCTTCACGGCGAGCCGTGAACGCCTCCTCCACCGGGTGCCGCCCCGCGATCAACTCCTGATCAGGACCGACGAGCGCGAGCGCCTGCATCGGGATCGTGCGCTTCGAGGCCCAGTGCCGTGGAGCGTCGGAACGTGGCGTCCAGCCACGCGCTGGTGGACGCACACCGAATCGTGGTGCGGAACCCTGGCCAGGGCGTGCGCCTCGTCGCGGAGGGCGACGCTCTTCGTTCATCAGTTGGAACCTGAGATACGCCAGCGCTGACCATCGCGCGAGTCTTCCACCAGCACGCCGAGAGCGGCAAGTTCGTCGCGCAGTCGATCCGACGCGGCGAAATCACGCGCGGCTCGTGCCGCCATGCGAGCGGCGAGCAACTCCTCAGCGCCAGCTGGAAGCGTGACGGCTGCGGGGAGGAGGGCGAGCGTCTTATCCAGCGACTGCAACGTCTCGCGAAGTGCAACCGCACTCGCTGCGCTGCACGCCGCATCAAGGTGCCGGTTCCCTTCGCGAATGAAATCAAAGAGCGCGGCGAGCGCTTCAGGAAGAGCAAGGTCGTCGTTCATTGCCGCGGCGAAGCGTGTCCGTGTGCTCGTCGCAAGTTCTGCAACGTCGGGACTCACTTCTCCGGGCGCATCGGCGGCCCGAGACGAGCGCGCACTCAACGCAACCTCAAAGGCGTCAAGGCGTCCGATTGCCGCAACTGCGGCGGGGAGTGAATCGGACGTGTAGTTCAGCGACGTTCGATAGTGCGCAGAGATCAGCGCGAGTCGCAGTGCGCGTGGCTCAACCCCCTCCGCAAGGAGATCGCTGACGCGCGCAATGTTGCCGAGCGACTTTGACATCTTGTCACCGCTCACATGGAGGTGCGCGCAGTGTAGCCACGTCCCCACAAAGCGCTTCCCTGTGGCCGCCTCAGATTGCGCAATCTCGTCTTCATGATGAGGGAAGATCAGGTCGACTCCTCCCGTGTGCAGATCAAAGCTTTCACCGAGATAGCGCATGCTCATCGCCGAGCACTCCAGGTGCCAGCCGGGTCGACCCGCCCCGATTGAGGCCTCCCACGATGGCTCGCCAGGCTTCGCCGCCTTCCAGAGGACGAAGTCGCGCACGTCATCCTTGCTGTACTCGTCCGCCTCCACGCGCTCTCCAACCCGCATCGCTTCGGGATCGAGGCGCGCGAGTGTGCCGTAGCTTGGCCATGTGGCGATACGGAAGAAGATGGAGCCGTCCTCCGTCTTGTATGCGTGCCCCTTCTCTAGGAGACGCTCCACGATCGCGATCTGCTCAGGAATGTGCTCCGTGGCGCGTGGCATCACATCTGGTTCTGTCATGCGCAGTGCCTGCATGTCGGACCTGAAGACGCGCTCCCAGCGATCGGTGAGTGCGCGAATCTCTACCCCCTCGTTGGCCGCGGCGCGAATGATCTTGTCATCAATATCCGTGAGGTTGACCACCCAGCGCACCGTATGTCCACTCGCGCGCAACCAGCGGACGAGAAGGTCGGCGAAGAGGAAGCTGCGGAAGTTTCCAATGTGCGCTGGCCCGTAGATGGTGGGGCCACACGAATAGATGCCGATCTGATCTGGGTTGAGTGGCACAAACGGACGTGTGGCACCGGAGAGGGTATCTCGCAGCTGCAGCGCAGTCTCCACGGTCGTCACTTATGCACCCCGATGCTCGGCGAGCAGGAGCGCGGTGCAGCGCACCGCGCGACCCGCCCCCTCGTCGCCGATCAGGTTACCTGTGGAGGCCTTCACGCTCACGGCGCTGGCCGGGAGGCCAACGAGTGCTGCGACCCGCTCCCCCATCTCTGGGAGCCGGTCGGCGAGTCGCGGACTGCGCGCGGTGATCGTCAGTTCAATCCAGTGCGGGGTGAGCCCTGCGGCCACCGTGCGCTGCACCACTTCGCGCAGCAGATCGCCACTATCCACTCCGCGCGGAGTTTCGTCGGTAGCAGGGAAGAGTCGCCCCAGATCGCCGAGGTTCGCAGCGCCAAGGAGTGCATCGGCAGTGGCGTGAAGCACCACGTCACCATCTGAGTGACCGCTCAGGGCTGGGCTCCCAGGAAAGTCCAATCCGCCAAGACGTAACGCTCCACTGGTCCCGACCGGATGAACATCGTCACCGAAGCCGAGGCGCAGGGAGGCGAGATTGGCACGCGCCGCGAGCGTGTTCGCGATCGCGCTGAGGCCGCATTCCACGCTGCGTGCGCCTGAAGAGAGGAGCGCTTCCACCACGGGGAGGTCGCTCGAGTCGGTCAACTTGCGCAGTCGCGCATCGCCGTCAACAAGGCGCACGGTCACACCGATCCGCTCCAGAACACTCGTCTCATCGGTCGGCAGGCGTTCGCTCACAAGGAGCCTAGCGATCTCACTGATCATGCGATCGAGATGCTGGCCTGCAAAGCACTGCGGCGTCTGGACCGCGGCGACTGTTTCTCGCGGAATTGACGCCGCCCGCACGCGGGCCGCACCTTCACCCTGGATTTGCACGATGCTGTCACTCAACGGAAGTGTCGGCGCTGACGCGTCGCTCCCACATGCGACAAAGAGTCGGTCAAGAATCTCGCGAGTGAGTCCTGGTCGCGCCGCGTCATGTACCGCGATCACGCTCGCGCGATCACCAGGACCCTCACGGAGTGCCTTGAGGCCCGCAAGAACCGATGCGGAACGACTGTCACCACCGGCGACGATCTGCGTCACCTTGGAGGGGATCCAGCTGAGCGAACCGTACGCGCGCACGCGCTCTGCGGCGGTGACGAGCACGACGCGACGAACAGACGGGTGCGATTCCAACGCGTCAAGCGACCAGCGGAGGAGCGGCTCGCCCGCCACCTGAATGAGCGATTTGTCGATGCCGCCCATGCGCGTGCCGGAGCCTGCCGCAACAAGCACCACATCAACCAGCATCGAGCGCCTCACCGATCGCTTCGCGGAGGGTTGCCACGGCGATCACTTTCAGACCATCAGGTGCCGGCTCGGGCGTGACGCCACGACGAGGAGCGGGAACAATCGCGCGAGTGAACCCGTGGCGCGCCGCCTCGCGGAGCCTCCGCCCAAGTCCCGCGACGGGACGCAACTCGCCAAGTAGCCCAACCTCGCCGACTGCCACCGTCTCGCGACTGATCGGTCGATCGCGCTGCGACGACGCAAGTGCGAGTGCGAGCGGCAGGTCGAGCGCCGGCTCATCAAGGACGATGCCGCCAACCAGGTTCGCATAGATGTCCCGATCGCCGACGGCAATCCCGGCTCGTCGGCCAAGGACCGCGGCGAGGAGTGCGAGTCGCGCCGAATCTAGTCCGCGGCCCGTGCGTCGTGGTGCACCGAATGCAGCGCCCGCGACGAGTGCCTGCACCTCCACGAGCATCGGTCGACTCCCCTCAAGGAGTGGGGCGACCACGGCGCCGGGCGCGCGCGCCTCTCGCTCATCGATGAAGGCGCGACCCGGATCCTCAATGCTGGTGAGGCCGCGCTCTCCCATCTCGAGGAGTCCAAGTTCATCGGTTGAGCCGAACCGGTTCTTCGCCGCACGCAGTGTGCGCAGCGTGCCGTGGCGATCGCCGTCCAACATCACCACCGCATCCACGAGGTGTTCAAGCGTCTTTGGTCCAGCAATGCTCCCCTCTTTGGTGACGTGGCCCACCAGAATGACGGCGCAGTTCGTTGCGCGTGCAATGCCTGCGAGCCAGTCCGCGGCGCCACGCACCTGGCCCACGCTCCCCGTTGGACCTTCAAGCCCAGCGAGCGTTGCGGTCTGGATTGAATCCACGATCAGGAGTGTCGGATGCGAGACGAGGAGCGCCTCACCGATCGCACCAACCTCGTTCTCCGCAAGGAGCTCCACGCCATCCGCAGCCGGGCCATCCATTAAGCCGAGTCGCGCCGCACGATCTGCAATCTGCGCGGTTGACTCTTCGCCCGATGCGTAGAGAACTCGGCCACCCGTCGATGCAATCCCCGCGGCAGCCTGCAGCAAGAGCGTGCTCTTCCCAATCCCAGGCTCACCTCCGAGGAGCAGAAGCGACCCGGGTACAGCGCCGCCACCGAGGACGCGATCAAACTCGGGAACTCCGAGCGGGATTCGCGGCGCGCGGTCGGCACCAGCGAGCGCTAACGCCTGTGGGCCAGCGGGACCTCCGCCGCCTGAACTGTGGGTTGCCCGTGCTCGCGTGCTTGCACTTGGTCGTTCTTTGACGGTCTCAACGAGTGAGTTCCACTCGTTGCAGTTGCGGCAGGGGTTCTCAAATGCTGGCGCTTCAAATGCGCAGCGCTGACAGAGCCAGACGCTCTTGCTCTTCGCCATCGGGGCTCCGCCCCGAATCAGTCTGCAGCGCCGACTGGCTCAGCCGGCAGAGCGGCAGAGGCGGCACCGCCCTCTTCTCGAATCATCACCGCGATCTCGCTATCAACAAGGTCCACCACATACGCGGCATTCAACGGATCGGTGCCGAGGAGGAGACGCTCGGCGAGCGGATCTTCAACAAGCGACTGGATGGTGCGGCGGAGCGGCCGCGCGCCGTAGGTCACGTCGTAGCCAACTTTGATGAGATGATCCTTTGCGGCGTCCGTGATGGTGAGCTCATGACCATGTTCGCGCAGCTGGCCGACGATCCGCTTGACGAGGAGGTCGACAATGCGACGCATCTCTTCCTGGCTGAGCGGTCGGAAAACGATGCTCGCATCGACGCGATTTAAGAACTCTGGACGGAAGGCCTTCTTCAACTCTTCGTCGACCTTTGCGCTGATCAGGCTGTACTCCTCGTCTGCACGAGCGCTCTCACCCTCTCCGCGCGCACGGAATCCAAGCGACGACGGCGTCTGGATCTGTCGCGCACCAAGGTTGGAGGTCATGATCAAGATCACGTTACGGAAATCGACGCGGCGCCCCTTCGCGTCCGTGAGCTGTCCATCTTCCAAGATCTGCAAGAGGATATTGAAGACCTCGCTGTGCGCCTTCTCGATCTCATCAAGGAGCACCACGGCGTACGGTCGGCGTCGGATCGCCTCTGTGAGCTGACCGCCATCATCAAAGCCGACGTAGCCCGGTGGGGCGCCTACGAGTCGGCTCGTGTTGTGACGCTCCATGAACTCGCTCATGTCAATCTTGATCAGCGCGTCCTCGGTGCCGAACATGAACTCAGCGAGCGCCTTGGCGAGCTCCGTCTTGCCGACGCCTGTTGGCCCAAGGAAGAGGAAGCTCCCGATCGGGCGCTTCGGATCCTTCAATCCGGCGCGGGCGCGGCGCACGGCACGGCTGAGCGTTCCGATCGCCTGCTCTTGGCCGATCACCCGACCGCCGAGCGCGACCTCCATCTGGAGGAGTCGTTCCGTCTCTGCCTCTGCGAGTCGCATCACGGGAATCCCAGTCCACATCGCAACCACCGCCGCAACCTCCTCGTCGGTCACCGCTGGTCGGTCGTCTGGGCGGTTCGCAGGCCCTGGTGCCACATGCGCACCTGTCGTTTCCGCAGTACCAGTCACCACGGGGGCCACGGCGCGTGACGCAGCATCGATGATTGGCGCCTGCGTCGTAGAAGGCGCAGCGCTCGAAGCTGGGAGCGCGATCACGCTTGGAGTGGCGTCGGCTGACGATGGTTCGGCAGACGTGGCTCCAGAGATTGCCGCGCTCGGAGCGATCACGCCAGTCAAGCTGGCGCGCCACGCGCGATCAAGCGCTTCAATGCGACCCTTCAGCCCATCGAGTTGGCTGCGCAGAGTACTGGCACGGTCGAACGTGCCTGCCGCGACCGCTGCCTGATGATCGCGCTCAAGGTCGTCCGCCTCCCGGCGCGCGGCGCGAAGCTCGGGTGGTGGCGACGCATGGCGCAACATCACGCGGCTCGAGGCTTCGTCGATGACGTCAATTGCCTTATCTGGAAGTTGGCGATCGTTGATGTAGCGGATGGAGAGATCGACCGCGGCGCGCAGCGCCTCATCGGTGATCCGTACCTTGTGGTGCGCCTCGTAGCGCGGACGTAGGCCCTTGAGGATCTCAATCGTCTCCTCGTGTGATGGCTCTGCAACGATGACCTGCGCAAATCGTCGTTCGAGCGCTGGGTCCTTCTCTACGTGCTTCCTGTACTCATCCAACGTCGTGGCACCAATGCACTGGATCTCGCCGCGCGCGAGTGGTGGCTTCAGGATGTTGGCGGCGTCAATCGCCCCCTCTGCCGCGCCGGCGCCGACGAGCGTATGCAGCTCATCAACAAAGAGAATGGCGTCGCGCGATGCGCGCAACTCTTCAAGGACCTTCTTCAATCGTTCTTCAAACTCACCGCGATACTTCGTTCCCGCAACGAGCGAACCCATGTCCAGCGTCACAACACGCTTTTCCAGGAGTGGTGCAGGGACATCGCCCTTGACAATGCGCTGCGCGAGTCCTTCGGCGATTGCGGTCTTCCCTACGCCAGGCTCGCCGATAAGTGCCGGATTGTTCTTGGTACGGCGGGCGAGGATCTGTATGACTCGTTCGATTTCCCGTTCGCGACCAATCACCGGATCAAGCCGCCCTGCGCGCGCTGCCTCGGTGAGATCGATGCCGAGCGCGTCGAGAGTTGGCGTCTTTGAGGTGCCCGCGCGACGCTCCGCTTGCGGCGAAGCGGGTGCCGATGACTGGCTGAGGACGCGCACAACTTCATGGCGGACCTTATCGAGGCTTACCCCAAGCGACTCAAGCACTCCGGAGGCGATCCCGCCCTCTTCGCGAACCAGTCCGAGCAGCAGATGCTCGGTGCCGATGTAGTTGTGTCCGAGTCGGCGCGCTTCGTCTATGGCGAGCTCGATCACCTTCTTGGCGCGAGGGGTGAGCCCGATCTCGCCGAGCACTGGTCGCTCACCACGGCCGATGATGAACTCAACGGCTTGGCGAACCTTTGCCAGCTCGACATTGAGGTTCTCAAGCACTTTGGCTGCCACACCCTCACCTTCGCGAACAAGGCCAAGAAGCAGGTGCTCAGTGCCGATGTAGTTGTGATTGAAGCGCTGCGCCTCATCTTGGGCGAGCGTCAGCACCTTCCTCGCGCGGTCGGTAAAGCGATCGAAGCGATCAGCCGTGGCCATGCGCTCCTCCGATCTCCGTGCCGGTACGCCATCCGCAGCGCTGCAGCACGGATGTGCAGTCTAGCACCGCCCGATCACGAGGAGACTGAGCGTGGTGCGGCGCGCTGCGCCGCACCACCAGATAGGTTACGCCTCGTCGCTCGACTTCTCTTCGGTTGGAGTTCCCTCGGCGAGCGCTGCGGCAGGTGTCTCAGCCGGGGCATCTACTGCTGGGACGTCCGCAACTGGAACTTCGGCGACGGGCGCCTCTCCAGCGTCAGATCCGCTCTCTGCCATCTTGTCGCGAATGCCGGCAAAGGCCGCTGCAAGGGTGAGGTCGAGACCCCCCTCTGGCTCCTGGATCGCACCCTCCATCGAGAAGCCTCGCTCAGGCCGCGCTCGTCGCGTCTCCTTCTTCGGCTGTTCGGCGGGAGTTTCACGCACCGGTGTCTCCTCCGCCTGCTTGAGGCTGAGGCCGAGTCGGTGCCGCTCGGAGTCGAGGCTGATCACCTTCAACTTGAGCGTCTGCTCGTCCTTCACCACGTCGCCCGGGTGGAGCACTCGGTTGTGCGAGAGCTCGCTGATGTGAATGAGTCCCTCAAGGCCGTCTCGAACGCGTACGAATGCGCCGAAGTTGACGAGCTTCGTGATCGTCCCCTCCACGAAATCACCGATCTTGATATCTGCGATTGCTGCGTGCCATGGATCTGGCTGCAACTTTCGAATCGAGAGGCTGATTCGTCCACGCTCCGTATTGATGTCGATCACTTCGGCATCGATCGGATCGCCCACCTTGTAGTCAGCCTCAGGGTTCGCAACCTTTGACCAGCTGATCTCACTCTTGTGAATGAGGCCGTCAATGCCGCCAAGGTCGATGAAGAGCCCGAACGGTGCGATGGAGCGAACGCTCCCGCTCACCTTCTGTCCAACGGAGAGGGTGCTGAAGAGCTCGTCGCGCTTCTCACGTCGCTCCTCGTAGTGGGCAACCTTCTCCGAGAGGATCAGGCGGTTCCCCTTTCGGTTCACCTCGAGGATCTTCATCCGCAGCTTGCGGCCCACATACGGCTGCAGCTTCTCTGCGATCTCTTGGATCGCATCGCGCGGTGCGTCACCGGCGGGTCGACGTGGGAAGTCCACGATCTGACTGATCGGGACAAACCCGCGAATGCCACAATCGACGATAAGTCCGCCCTTGTTGTGATCGATCACGGTCGCTTCAATAATGGTGCCCGCGTCGAGCTGCTCCTGCATGGTGCGCCACTTGCGCTCGAGGCCGGCACGTCGGATCGAGAGGACCACATGCCCATCTTCTGATTCCGGCTGCATGACATAGACGAGCACGGTGTCACCGACGTTCAGGGCTGGACCCTCTTCGCCGTTTCGACCATGGAGTTCGCGACTTGAGACCACCCCTTCGCTCTTTCCGCCGATGTCGACGAGCACTTCATCGGGATCAACGCGCACCACGGTCCCGTCGAGCACGTCGCCCGACTTCAGGTTCTTGATCGGCGCGCCCGCGAACGCGAGCAGCTCCTCCATGGTGGTTGGCTCCGGGCCAGTCCAGACGCGCGCGGCTGGTGCCGACGCTGCGGCGGGCGCCGACGCGTCTCGCCTCTCCGCCTCTTGGGTGTTGCTTGCGTGCGTGGCACTCTGTGCCTCGCCGCCTTCATCGGGGGCCTGCACCTTGACGCTCTTACGCCTGGCTGGTGCCTTTGCCTTTCGAACGACCGACTCGCCGCCTTCGGCTGGGGCCTCGTTTAGGGACGTGTTCTCCTGGTTTTCAGTCACCTGTGTTGGTGCTCCTTCAAGATTTATTCGCGCTCACGAGGTCACATCACGTATGCAGAGCAGGTGGGGCAACCACGCGATCGCGTCCGCCGAGCCTACCATAGGCTCCCGCCCCCGGCCTCAAGGGAGCTGAAGCACCTGACCCGGCTTGATCACATAGTCGGGGCCCGGAATGTTGTTGAGATCGGCGAGCACCTTCCAATCGCCGCACCCGATAGAGAGCGAACATGCGATCGAATAGAGCCCATCCCCCGCTTGGACGACGTACGTCGCCCCAGAACCAGAGGTTGGCGATGGGCTGGCCGTCGGCGCGGGTGTTGGGGTTGGAGCCGCCGAAGGTGTGGCTGTCGGCGTTGCCGTTGTGAGTGGGCTCTCGGTTGGGGCTGCGCTGGCCGTAGGTTCGCTGGAAGGCAAAGGTGTCTCGCTCTCCGTGCTCCCGATTAGCGACTGCACAACAGGGCTGATCGCACCGATGATTGGGCCGCCACCAACGATGAGCAGCGCAGCGAGGACGGCGACCGCAATGAGACGTGCCCAGGGTCGACGCGGTGCTGGCTGAACGATTACGCCGTCGCTCAGCAGTGATGGATCACCGATCGGCTGCTGTGGTGCGAGAGTGGCTGCGAGTGATCCGAGTGTCGCCTCTCTGGCCGCGCGTATCTCACATGCGGCGCCAACGAGGCAGCGGCTTTCACGAGTCTGGTGTGAGAGCTCTGGCCGGGCGGCGTCTGCTCCGCAGCGACTCAGGCGGCGAGGTCGGTCGGGCTGGATGCTCCCCGTATCGTCGAGAAGCCAGGGGCACGGATTGAGCTGCGCCTCGTTCACGCGGTCAGGATAGCCGACGCGCGCGCGCATGTGACAGATACGCGGTGGATCTGCAGAAACGTGGCGGAGAAAAACTCGCCAAGATGCCAAAGAGCCCGGCGACGACCTATCTTGCCGAGGAGCTGCCCCCTCAGTATTTTCGGCGCTGGAGAGCTTGACTTCCGTGTTCGGGATGGGAACGGGTATGGCCTCTCCGCTACAGTCACCGGGCTCCGCTTGGCGAAGTCCGAATTCATGGCTGAACCTCAAATGTGTAGTTTCATCGTGGTGTAACTCAAGACCGTCGACGAGCGCCGATGAGGCGTCGTGGAGGTCAAGTCCTCGACCATTAGTAGCGCTTTGCTACAGCCATCGCTGGCCTTCCACATGCGCCCTATCAAGCAGGTAGTCTACCTGCGGTCTTACCCGGTTAACCCGGTGGGGAACCTTATCTCAAGGCGAGCTTCGCGCTTATATGCTTTCAGCGCTTATCCCTGCCGAGCTTAGCTACCCTGCAATGCCCTTGGAAGGACAACAGGCACACCATAGGCTCGTCCACTCCGGTCCTCTCGTACTAGGAGCAGCTCCTTTCAAGTTCCCTTCGCCCACGCTGGATAGAGACCGAACTGTCTCACGACGTTCTGAACCCAGCTCACGTACCGCTTTAATTGGCGAACAGCCAAACCCTTGGGACGTACTTCCGCCCCAGGATGCGACGAGCCGACATCGAGGTGCCAAACGGTGCCGTCGATATGAACTCTTGGGCACCATCAGCCTGTTATCCCCGGGGTAGCTTTTATCCGTTGAGTGATAACCCTTCCACTCGGAGTTATCAGATCACTAAGCCCTGCTTTCGCACCTGCTCGACTTGTAGGTCTCACAGTCAAGCCCTCTTATGCCTTTGCACTCTATGGCTGATTTCCATCCAGCCTGAGAGGACCTTTGGGCGCCTCCGTTACTCTTTAGGAGGCGACCGCCCCAGTCAAACTACCCGCCTGACACTGTTCCCCGGCCGGATTACGGCACGAGGTTAGAAACGAAACACAACAAGGGTGGTATTTCAACGACGGCTCCACCGAGGCTGACGCCCCAGCTTCAAAGCCTCCCACCTATCCTACACAGGTCGAGCCTCAATCCAATATCAAGGTGTAGTAAAGCTCCACGGGGTCTTTTTGCCCCAGCGCGGGTAACCAGCATCTTCACTGGTATTTCAATTTCGCCGGATCCCTCGTTGAGACAGTGCCCAGATCGTTACGCCATTCGTGCGGGTCGGAACTTACCCGACAAGGAATTTCGCTACCTTAGGACTGTTATAGTTACAGCCGCCGTTCACTGGGGCTTCGATTCAGAGCTTGCACCCCTCCTCTTAACCTTCCAGCACTGGGCAGGCGTCAGCCCCCATACATCAGCTTGCGCTTTAGCGGAGACCTGTGTTTTTGTTAAACAGTCGCCTGGGCCATTTCACTGCGGCTCACGGGCACAGCAAGCTGCACCTGTGAGCACCCCTTCTCCCGAAGTTACGGGGTTATTTTGCCGAGTTCCTTAACGAGGGTTCTCCCGATCACCTTGGTATTCTCTACCCGGCCACCTGTGTCGGTTTGCGGTACGGTCACCTAGGACCTCGCTAGACACTTTTCTTGGAGGCTTGGCTTGCTCGAGTTAGGGCATACACCCCTTCCCATCGCTTTTCAGAGTTGAATGCAGGACCGGATTTACCTAGTCCCACCCCTTACGAGCTTGGACGTGCATTCCATAGCACGCTCGAACTACCAGACCCCGTCATGCCCTTGCTCCCACCTGACGTCAACTCGGGGTACCCCCTGACTTGCGTCAGAGAGCCACCCTCCGCCTTCGCCCGGCGACACCTTGCGGTGCAAACGGTCTTTGGTGGTTCTGGAATATCAACCAGATGTCCATCGCCTACGGCGTTCGCCCTCGGCTTAGGACCGACTAACCCTGAGAGGACGAGCCTTGCTCAGGAAACCTTGGCCATACGGTGTGTGAGATTCCCACTCACATTTCGCTACTCATGCCGACATTCGCACTTCCGCTCGCTCCAGCAGTCCTTCCGGTCTGCCTTCACTGCAAGCGGAACGCTCCCCTACCAATCGCCGGCCAGCAAGCTGGGCGACGATTTCGCAACTTCGGTACAACGCTTGAGCCCCGTTAAATTTTCCGCGCGGGATCACTTGACCAGTGAGCTGTTACGCACTCTTTCAATGATGGCTGCTTCTGAGCCAACATCCTGGTTGTTTATGCAATCCCACATCGTTCACCACTTAGCGTTGATTTAGGGACCTTAGTTGGCGATCTGGACTGTTTTCCTTGGGACCACGAAGCTTAGCCCTCGTAGTCTGACTCCCGGGCTCTTGAATCATGGGATTCGAAGTTTGGTTGGATTTGGTAAGCGGGAAGCCCCCTAGTCCATCCAGTGCTCTACCCCCATGATTGAACGCCCGAGGCTAGCCCTAAAGCTATTTCGGGGAGAACCAGCTATCTCCGGGTTCGATTGGAATTTCTCCGCTATCCACAGCTCATCCGAGAATTTTTCAACATTCACCAGTTCGGTCCTCCACGGGGTATTACCCCCGCTTCAACCTGGCCATGGATAGGTCACCCGGTTTCGGGTCTATGCCATGCGACTCAACGCCCTATTGAGACTCGCTTTCGCTACGGCTCCGTCCTTCTCGGACTTAACCTTGCCACACAGCAATAACTCGTCGGCTCATTCTTCAAAAGGCACGCCATCACACTGTTGTTTCCAACATAGTGCTCTGACTGTTTGTAAGCACTCGGTTTCAGGTTCTATTTCACTCCCCTTACGGGGTTCTTTTCGCCTTTCCCTCACGGTACTTGTTCACTATCGGTCGCCAAGAGTATTTAGTCTTAGAGGGTGGTCCCCCTAGGTTCACGCATGAGAGACCTTCCACGCGTTACTCAGGTGATCAACCACGAAGTCTGATCGCTTTCGATTACGGGGCTCTCACCCTCTATGGCCTGCCTTTCCAAGCAGGTTCACCTAACGATCAGATTTTTGACTTCGCTCGAATCCGGGAGGATTCGAAAGTCGACTCCTACAACCCCGAGGCAGCAACGGCTCCCGCCTATCACGCTGTCGCGGTTTGGACTGTTCCCTTTTCGCTCGCCACTACTCAGGGAATTGATATCTTCTCTTCCAGCTACTTAGATGTTTCAGTTCGCTGGCTTACCTTCCGGTGGCCTATGTATTCAGCCACCGATGACTGGGCATTACCCCAGCCGGGTTTCCCCATTCGGACATCTTCGGATCACTGTCTGCTCGCGACTCCCCGAAGCTTTTCGCAGCCTGCCACGTCCTTCATCGGCTCTTGGCGCCAAGGCATCCACCTAGTGCTCTTAATAACTTGACCCACCAACAACGACTCATCGCTGCTCGCGGACCATCTCGGGATACACCTTGACTATTTCACTTGTTTCATCCGACGAAACTATTTACATTCGATGTTCAGTCATGTATTCGGCTGTTAAGGGTGTGCCTTGCGGCACTGCGACCGAGGTCGCCCAGCTGATCGCTGGTCGCTGACCTTCTAAAAGGCCAGTGATCAGAGATGTGCTGTACGAAGGGACTGGTGGAGACGAGGAGACTCGAACTCCTGACCCCCTCCTTGCAAAGGAGGTGCTCTACCAACTGAGCTACGTCCCCCAGTGATGGTGGTGGGCGTTTCTGGACTCGAACCAGAGACCTCTGCCTTATCAGGGCAGTGCTCTAACCAACTGAGCTAAACGCCCCCGTGGAACCGCGACCCGCGCACGCGAGTACGGGCACCGGACAGCTAAAGAGTGGCAGGAACACGAACAACCGTAAACCACTGCGGGTTCGGTTTGCTTGCCGAGTCACGTTCGCCTCACCCTCTTGCGAAGGTGCACGCTCCACTCAGCGGGAGAGCATGAACGACGACGTGTTTAACCTGGGATTCCTTTTGTCCAGACCACCGCTGGTCCAGACAGAAACTCCCTAGAAAGGAGGTGATCCAGCCCCACCTTCCGGTAGGGCTACCTTGTTACGACTTAGTCCCAATCACCGACCCTACCTTCGACAGTTGCCTCCTTACGGTTGGCGCACTGGCTTCGGGTATTGCCGACTTTCGTGACTTGACGGGCGGTGTGTACAAGCCCCGGGAACATATTCACCGCTGTGTGCTGACCAGCGGTTACTAGCAACTCCGGCTTCATGCAGGCGAGTTGCAGCCTGCAATTCGAACTGAGACCGGCTTTAAGGGATTCGCTCCGCCTCGCGGCTTAGCAAGCCCGTTGTACCGGCCATTGTAGCGTGGGTGTAGCCCAAGACATAAGGGCCATGCTGACTTGACGTCATCCCCGCCTTCCTCCGAGTTTCTCTCGGCAGTATCGTGTGAGTGATACAACACACGACAGGGGTTGCGCTCGTTGCGGGACTTAACCCAACATCTCACGACACGAGCTGACGACAGCCATGCAACACCTGTGCACGCGTCCCTTTCGGGAAAGCGACGTTTCCGCCGCGGTCATGTGCATGTCAAGCCTTGGTAAGGTTCTTCGCGTATCATCGAATTGAACCCCACGCTCCGCTGCTTGTGCGGGGCCCCGTCAATTCCTTTGAGTTTTAGCCTTGCGGCCGTACTCCCCAGGCGGGATACTTAATGCGTTAGCTGCGGCGCCGAAGGGGTTAAAACCTCCAACACCTAGTATCCATCGTTTACAGCTAGGACTACCAGGATATCTAATCCTGTTTGCTCCCCTAGCTTTCGCGCCTCAGCGTCAAGATTGGACCAGGAAGTCGCCTTCGCCTCTGGTGTTCCTCCGAATATCTACGCATTCCACCGCTACACTCGGAATTCCACTTCCCTCTTCCACCTTCAAGTGAACTGGTTTCGAAAGCAGTTCCCGAGTTGAGCTCGGGGCTTTCACTTTCGACTTCATTCACCGCCTGCGCGCGCTTTACGCCCAGTAAATCCGGACAACGCTTGCCACCTACGTATTACCGCGGCTGCTGGCACGTAGTTAGCCGTGGCTTATTCTTCGGGTACCGTCATTATCGTCCCCGAAAAAAGTGGTTTACGACCCGAAGGCCTTCATCCCACACGCGGTATTGCTGCGTCAGGGTTTCCCCCATTGCGCAAAATTCCCGACTGCTGCCTCCCGTAGGAGTCTGGGCCGTGTCTCAGTCCCAGTCTGGGTGATCGTCCTCTCAGACCACCTATCGATCGTCGCCTTGGTGAGCCATTACCCCACCAACTAGCTAATCGAACGCAGGCCCCGCCCATAGCGCATTTCTGCTTTGGAGACGACATTGATGTCGGCTCAACATGCGGTATTAGCTACCCTTTCGGGCAGTTATTCCACACTACGGGGTAGGTCACCTACGCGTTACTCAGCCGTTCGCCACTAGTTTCCGAGCAAGCCCGGAAACTCGTTCGACTTGCATGTCTAAGGCATACCGCCAGCGTTAGTCCTGAGCCAGGATCAAACTCTCCGAAACAACACGCTGCCTTTCGGCAACGCGTTAATTTTCCGAGGGTCTGCCCCCAGCGAATTAAACGGTTGCTTTGTGTTACCTGCCACTCTTCAGCTGTTAAGGTGCCGCCGACTTTCATCGACGCGATCGCCACGGAGACCGTGGTATCTGTGTGCGCACCTGGCCGACCCGTAATCGGGGCCGTTGGGAGAGGATCTCTCCCTGCAGTTACGCGGAGGCGGAGCATCGCAGACACCCCCCATCCTGTCAAACGCCTCCCGTGCGGGAGTCGTGCGGGAGCCGTGCGGGCGGACGGAGGTCAGTCGAGTGACTTGTAACAGGGATCGTTGGGGCTGTAACAGAGACCTATAGAGGGCTGGACTCGAGGAGCAGGATGACCCCTGCCCCCGCGGCAAACGAGGCGACCGCAAGGGTGGCCCCTGCAGCCGCAGGCTCGATTGCGGTGGCCGCGAGATAGATGACCAGCCCCAGAAGGGCGGCGGCGGCGACCTTCAGGAGGCGGAGGAGGATCTCAAAGATTAGTTCACTCATCTCGCCACCTTATAGGGAGGTGCTATTCGACGCCGCGGCGTTCCTCGAGGCTGCGAAGGATTGTTACTGCGTCTGCGTACTGGAGGTCGGCGCCGAACGGGAGGCCGCGCGCCATCGAGGTGATTCTGGGGACGCTGGTGCCGAGCCGCTCCTGAAGGTAGAGGAGGGTGACGTCGCCCTCCGGCGAGGGGTTCGTGGCGATGATCACTTCACGGATTGGGCTCCCCGCAGCCTCGGCCGCCGAAACGCGCTCGAAGAGCTCGCGCATGCGCAGTTCACCAGGGCCCACCCCCGCCATCGGCGAGAGGGCGCCGTTCAGCACGTGATAGCGACCGCGGAAGGCACCCGTGCGCTCGATCGCGATCAGGTCGAGCGGCTCCTCAACGACGCAGAGAGTGGTCGCGTCGCGCGAATCATCCGTGCAGATTCGACAGCGCACTTCATCAGCAACATGGCCGCAGACCTCGCAGGGTCGCGTCTGCTCGCGCGCCGCGCTGATCGCAGCGGCGAGGGCCTGTGCGTCGGCGAGCGGCGTGCGCAGAAGGTGGAAGGCGAGCCGTTCGGCGGTTCGAGGCCCAACGCCGGGGAGGCGGGAGAGCGCTTCGATGAGTCGTTCAAGCGAGCGCGGGAACGACGCTCCGCTCATGCATCCTTCCAAACGTCGCGCAACATTGCATCGGCATCTTTCTCCGCGAACGCGACGCGCACCACGCCGCCGTACACCTGTGATGCGAGCTGTTCAATACGCTCACGTCGCTCCTCGGCGCGCACGCGTAGAAAGGACTTCGTTGCTGGGTAGAGGATCGTCAGCACCCCGTTCTCGAAAGTTCCGCTCGCGTCCGCAAGGAGTGGCTTTGTCGGCACGTCTGCCGCAGCGAGCATCTGGGCCCAGGCATCTCCTTCTTGACTCGCGGCGCCACTCGTTGCCGCGCGCGACGTTCGAGTTGGCTTCATGGAAGGTGGAGGCTCTTCAACGGTTCGAGCAGCAACCGTGGCCGATTCCGCAGGCCTTGATGGCGCGGTACGAGGGGGCGCGACCGCCGTTGCTGGTGCGCTTGGTACAGAAACGCTCTGGCCCGACGCACTTGGGGCGAGTGTCCCAAGGAGAAGCAGCTCAAGCCCGAGTCGAAGATCTGCGTCGCCACGCCCTGACTCGAGACGACGGAGCGCGTGCGCGAGTCGCAGCAATTCGTCGCGACTCCGACCCGCGAGTGGAAGTGGCGTGCCAGGCTCACGGCCGAGGTTCACTCCCGCCGGAAGGTTCGAAGCATCGGCGGGCACCGTGCCGCCGGACGCAAGTGCTGCATGCAGCGCGCGACGGATCAGGTCGGTGAGGCGCTCGGTAACGACGCGTGGGTCTCGGCCGCGCGACTCAAAGTCGGCGAGGATTTCAAGACCGACCGCTGCATCGGCATCAAGCGCGGCGCCGGCGAGGCGCGCGATATCCTCCGCGCCAGGAAGGCCGAGGAGCTCCTCTACATCCGCTGCGCGCAGCGGATCAACACCAGACGAAAGAAGCTGATCGAGCATTGATTCGGCATCGCGCATGCCGCCGTCGGCGAGTCGGGCGAGCAGCGCAACGGCATCAGGCTCTGCGTTGCGACCCTCGCTCTTAAGGATATCCACGAGCTTCGCGGCGATCTGCTCCTGCGCGATGGGGCGGAAGTCGAATCGCTGGAGGCGCGAGAGGATCGCTGGTCGAATCTTCGATGGGTCGGTGGTGCAGAAGATGAAGACGATTCCGGGCGGCGGCTCCTCAAGCCACTTGAGCAACGCATCCCAGGCGTCATTCGTGAAGCGATGCACCTCGTCGAGGATCAGGACCTTGCGCTTCAGATCTGTGGGTGGGTTGGTGATCAGCGGGATCAGGTCCTCACGTACGTCGTCAATTCGGTTCGAGGTTGCCGCGTTTGACTCGACCACGTCAAAGGTTGCGCCGTCA
>Ga0172373_10004754_pt1:0-17500 | contig 18923 bp, 10 predicted proteins | sample Lak10m_2_FD_114546 | JGI IMG/M metagenome (GOLD analysis project Ga0172373, IMG submission 114546) | Freshwater microbial communities from Kabuno Bay, South-Kivu, Congo - kab_092012_10m | ecosystem: Environmental > Aquatic > Freshwater > Lake | place: Democratic Republic of the Congo...
CCGCTGCAGGAGATGTCACCGTAGCCAAGATCATCAACGAGGATGACGACGATGTTGGGGCGATCAGCGGCGCTGGTGGGGGAGGTGAAGCAGGTGAGGAGTGCAGCGGCGATGCAGGGAAGCAATCGATGGGCAGCTCGGCGCATGGAAGCGGGCTTCCTGATGGGAAGTCGAGAGAGGACAGATTGGCCGCGCGGCGGCATGACGCCGTGCATTTGCGGAGCCGTTGCGGCTACTGTTTGTTTCGCGAGAATTCTGCGGAGCGGTCGTTGGCGGGGGCTTCGGGGGCTGGGTTATCGGCGGGTCGGAGGGATTCGAGTTTCTTTCCCTGGAGGAGGGCATCGACGGCGAGGTCGAGGTTGCGGGCGGTGATGCCGCCTTCGACGATGCCTTCGCGATTGACGAGGAACATGGTGGGGAGTGAGACGATGCCGAAGCCGAAGTCACCGGGTTGTCCGCCTGGTTGTGGGGCGGGTTCGCGGAGGTTTTGCCAGCGGATGCTGGATTTGGTGAGGAAGGCGGTGGCGGCTGCGGGGTCGGGGTCGAGGTTGATGCCGAGGATTTCGAAGCCGGTTTTCTGATGTTTGGCGAGTGCGGCCTGGAGGAATTCGAGGTCATCAGCGAAGGGCTGGGCGTAGGAGGCCCAGAAGACGACGAGGACGACTTTGTTGCGGTATTGAGTTGAGGAGATGGGTTGGTTCTGCAGGTTTTTGCCGGCGAGCTGGAGTGGGCTGCCGATGAGGTTCAGCCGTTTGAGGGCTCCGGTGGCTTTGACGCCGCCTTCGGTTTGGGGGTAGTTTTTGGCGAGCTGTGCGTACCAGGCTTTTGCATCATCGATGCGGCCCATGAGTTCGTAGCTGATGGCAAGCTGGACGACGGCGTCGGGGGCATCATCGGACGCTGGCCACTGGCGGGCGAAGGCTTCGAGTTGTTCGAACCACCATTTCTGGGTGGCTTCGCGGGCTGTGCGTGCTTCGGCTTCTCCGGTGGTTTTGTCGTCGGCTTTGAGTCGCACGGCATATTCGGCCATGAGTCGTCTGTAGGAGACGTATCCGAGGAGGGTGTTATTGGAGCGGACGGCGGTTTCGAGGCTTTGCAGTCGGGTCAGTCCATCGCTGTAGAGACCGGACTGCGTGGCGGTGGAGAGGCTGTCGGTGTATTGCTGGATCCATTGGGCGCGTTCTTCATCGGTGCGGGCCTGTCCGATGAGTTTTTCTGCGAGGTTTGCGCGGGCGACGTTGTAGTTGGCGAGTTCCTGGGGTGAGGCATCGGGGCGGGGGCTGTTTTCATCGAGTTTCTGGAGGTCAGCGAGCAGTTTCTGCATGTCGGCGGACATTTCGCCGGCAGTGGTGCCGGTGGAGCCGAGGCCGGTCTGCATGAGGATGCCGCCGAGGGCGACGACGGCGGTGCCGCTGGTATCGAGGGGTGTGGGGACGCTGACAAGCTTCCAGGCTAGTCCCACCTGCACCATTTCGCCGATGGAGATGAGTTCAAGTTTCTCGCCATTTTGAACATAGGCCATGGCATTTTCGAAGACCATAAGGTCCTGACCCGCTCCGCTTTGTTCGGCGGGGACGAGTCCGGGGAGGGCGGCATCGAAGCGGACCCAGATGCTTTTGGAATTGAGGATGCGTCCACCGGAGACGGCGGTCTGGGCTTTCTTTGGGAGGTCCGCGGAGGCTTCCTGGAGTTGTTTGGCCATTGCGGCGGGGACTTTGAGCGATTGAATGTCGCTGTCGGTGATGATGACGGATTCGAGAGCGGCGAGGTCACCGGCGATGAGTGCTTCGACGGCGACGCGTGCGGCTTCCTGGGCGGAGATCATTCTCCACGATTCGATGCGACCGTCTTCGTTGGCATCGACGCCCCAGCGTGTGCCGCCCCAGTTCATCCAGCGAAACTGGTCGGGGCGAATATTGCGGCGCGCTTTGTGATCGCCGTTGGTGTCGATTTCGCGGTAGACTTCGAGACCGAGCCGGTAGTAATGGTAGATGTCGGGAGGACCGTCGCCGTTGGAATCGGTAAAGCGTCGGAGCGGTTCATTGGCGGGGCCATAGATGACGTAGCTGTTCTTTTCCTGAACGAGCCGGCATTTGGGGAAGTCTTCTGGTTTGGGCGTGTCGAACTCCACGCCTTTCTGAATGGGGACGTATTGTTTGAGCAGTTGTTCGGCGGTGACCTGCCGCTGCTGAGCGGAGGCGGGTTGCGTGGTTGCGAGCAGAAGAATCGCGGCTAGCCCGAGAGTCCGATATGTAGAAAACTTACCCATCCCCAGCACTCCATTGAATTGTGGGATTTCAGCAGACGGCGTGTGTTATTCAGAGAACTGGCGGAGCATTTCCGGCAGTTTTCGCCGCAGTCTGGAGGAAACGGCGGATTGGAGTCAATGGGAAGTTTCCGGTTCCGTCTGATGAGTCTCGTCCGAGGCTTCGATTTTGAGCAAAAACTCTGGGATTCTGGAATTAAGGTGCCATGTACCTGTGTGGAATTAGGGTGCCATGTACCTGCGGATGCGTGCTCGTTGGCAGGACTGTTGGTATCACGCAAAGGCGCCAAGGAAGGACAGAGGTTTGAGATTTCCTGGATTTCATCTTTGCGGCTTGGCGCCTTTGCGAGAGGTAGAATGCGGAGCAAGCAGAGGTCCGGGGGCGTGTGGGCGTGCAATTCGATGGACGAACAGGGGGTGTCCTTTCCATCTTTTCAACGTCCCCGGCTTGGACGGTTGCGATGGGTGTGAGGCCGGGTGGATGTGTCGCGGATCGAAACGCGACGATTGCCAGGGCATGTGGGTTGTCAGGTGGCGGCGGGGAGGCGTTTTTTCCAGGCCTCGATTTGGGTGTTGACTGCTTCGCGTCCTCCGGAGCCGAAGGACTGGAGGGCGAGATTAGCGTTAACGGTTCCGAGAACGCTGGCGACGTCCGCTTCGATTTTGGGGCAGGCTTCGTGGAGTTCGGCGAGGGGGAGATCGGCGAGTCGGCAGTTTCGGGCTTCGCAGTGGGCGACGAGTCTGCCGACGGTTTCGTGGCCGGTTCGCATGGGAACACCTTTGCGAATGAGGTATTCCATGAGGACTGTGGCATCGAGGAAGCCGTCTTCGAGTCGGGCGGCGATTCGATCTTTGCGAAGTTCTGCGCCGGCGATGATGGAGGGTGCGAGTTCGAGGCAGGGCTGGAGGGCATCGAGTGCGCCGAAGAGTGCGAGTTTGTCTTCCTGGAGGTCACGGTTGTAGGCCATGGGAAGACTTTTGAGCAGGATCAGGAGTTGGGGGACGGCAGCGTCAACGCGGGCGGTGCGGCCGCGGATGAGTTCGAGCACGTCGGGGTTACGTTTCTGGGGCATGATGGAGGAGCCTGTGGTGTAGGCATCCGGGAGTTTGAGGAAGCTGAATTCGGTGGTGAACCAGATGATCCATTCTTCGGCCCAGGTGCTGAGGTGTGTGGCGATGAGTGCGAGGCAGAAGGTGAATTCGACGAGGTAGTCGCGATCGCTGCTGACATCGAGGCTGTTGGCGGCGACGGAATCGAATCCGAGGAGTCTGGCGGTGAGGGAGCGATCGATGGGGAGTGAGGTACCGGCGAGTGCGGCGGCGCCGAGGGGGTTGACGTTGACGCGTTTGCGGCAGTCGGCGAGTCGTTCGCGGTCGCGCTGGAATTTTTCGATGTAGGCGAGCCAGTAGTGTGCGGCCATGACGGGCTGGGCGCGCTGCAGGTGGGTATAGCCTGGCATGACGACATCGGAGTCGGTGTCGCAGCGGTCGAGGAATGCGCGCTGGACGTCGGTGAGGAGTCGATCGATGGTGTCGATGGCGTCCCGGGTAAAGAGTTTGAGGTCGGTGGAGACCTGGTCGTTGCGACTGCGGCCGGTGTGGAGCCTGCGTCCGACGTCGCCGATGCGGGTGATCAGCGCGTTTTCGATGTGCATGTGGATATCTTCCAGATCCTGTCGGAAGGTGAACTGCCCGGAAGCAATTTCTTCACCGATCTGGTCGAGGTGGGCGCAGATGTGGTCTCGATCTTCGGCGGAGATGAGACCGCAGTGGGCGAGCATGGTGGCGTGGGCCATTGAGCCGCGGATATCGACGGCATAGAGGCGGCGGTCGAAGCTGATGGATTCTGTGAAGGCTTCAACTCGGGAATCTGTTGCCTGATGAAAACGTCCGCCCCATGCCTTTGCCACTGGTGTGCTCCGTTGACTGTGGAAGTTCGCGCGGCGGCGCTGTTGAACGGCAGCACCGCCGACGGTGTCTGCTGCAGTCTACTCGGGACGCTTACCGTGTTCCACGATCACGGTGGTGCGAATGCCGCCACGGGGGGTGAATGCGGCCTCGATTTTCATCCAGCGCGGGTTGGTGACGGCGACGAGATCGTCGAGGATCATATTGGTGACGCGTTCGTAGTAGGCACCGTGGTTGCGGTATTGCTGAAGGTAGAGTTTGAGTGATTTGAGTTCGTAGCAGACTTTGTCGGCGACGTAGGTAATGGTGAGGGTGCCGAAGTCGGGGTGTCCGGTTTTGGGGCAGATGGAGGTGAATTCCGGGGCGATTGTTTCAACGATGAAGTTGCGGTTGGGGAATGGGTTTTCGAAGGTTTCGAGAGTATCGCGAGAGGGGTCGGACATTGTGGAGGCTCGGGGATAAGATTTGTTGGAGTTGGCGAAGGCATGAAGAAACATGCCGTGACGAGTTGAAACGTGTTTGTGTGCTGCGGTGGATGAGTCGGGAGCCCGCGGGTTTTTTTGACAGCGGACACCTGCGGTGGTGTGCCGTGGTGAGGATTTTAGACTGCTCCGGGAATGCTCAATTGGTGCTCGGGCCGGAATTCCTGGAGAATCGAATGGCGGATGGGGATCAGGCGTCCGGGACGCGGTAGCGAGTGACGATTTTTCGGGCGGCGCGGAGTCCATCGACGGCTGCGGTAACGATTCCTCCGGCGTAGCCTGCTCCTTCGCCAATCGGGTAGACGCCCGGCATGTGGGGGATTTCCATGGTTTCGGGATCGCGATCGATGCGAACGGGCGAGCTCCCGCGCATTTCGGGGCCGACGAGTACGGCGTCGGGGAGGTAGCGTCCATTCCATTGGCGATCCATGACGGGGAGTCCGGCCTGGACGGCTTTAAGGATGGGTGTTGGGAGCAGAGACGCGAGGTTGCGTGGGCGGGTGCCACGTTCGTAGGAGGAGGGAATTTTTTCGTTTGGGCTGGGGGTGCGATTGGCGAGAAAGTCCCGGGCGCGCTGAATGGGGGCGGAGTAGTCGGCGCCGGTGAGCTGAAAGGCGAGGCCTTCATAGTGTTGCTGGAGGTGGACGCCGGCGAGCGGGTGGTGGCTGCCGAATTCGCTGGTGTCGAGGGTAACGACGAGGCCGCTGTTGGCGAAGGGTGTATCGTGCCGTGAATTGCTCATGCCATTCGAGCAGAACCGGTTGGGTTCTGAAATGCTGGGGATTACGATGCCGCCTGCACACATGCAGAAGGTGAAGAGGTCTTTTTGACCGCGGGCAACGAGTGAATAGTCGGCAGCGCCCAGGAGCTGCAGGTAGCTGTCGCGTCCGTACTTATGCTGGTTGATGAGTTCCTGTGGTTGTTCGATGCGGAGGCCCAGCTGGAAGGCTTTTTGGCGGAGTGGGAGTCCGGTGTTGAGAAGCATTTCGTAGGTATCGCGGGCACTGTGTCCGATGGCAAGCACACAGACTGTTGTGTGAATGGTGCCGGAGGAAGTGTGGAGGCCGGTGAGTTGTCCGTTTTGGAACTGGAGCCCTTCGAGGCGACAATTGAAGCGGTATTCGCCGCCGAGGGCTTCGATGCGACGACGGTAATTGCGGCAGATCATGGGGAGTTTGTTGCTGCCGAGGTGGGGGCGGTGTTCGTAGACGAGTGAAGATCTGCCGCCGCATTCGACAAAGCTGTTGAGGACCCAGTCGACATCGGGGCCGGTGATTCTGCAGGTGAGTTTGCCGTCACTGAAGCAGCCGGCGCCTCCTTCGCCGAAGAGGTAGTTGTTTTCGTTGTCGTGGGGGCCTCCGCTGTCAAAGGAGCGGATGGCGGGGACGCGTTCGCGGACGGGCTGTCCACGTTCGATGATCAGGGGGCGATAACCGCGGAGTGCGAGGAAGTAGCCAGCGAGCAGCCCGGCGGGGCCGGAACCGACAATGACGGGACGCGAAGGAAGGGGGTGGGCACCAGGGCCTGGATCTTCGAAGGGTGGGGCCTGCCACTGTTCTACGGAAATGCCGCTGCGGCTGCGGAGCGATGCGAGGTCGCGACCTTCGCTGGAGAGGGCAAGGCTGTAGACGTATTCAAGCCGGTAGCGACTGCGGGCGTCGAGGCTTTTGCGGAGGATACGGATGGGAGGGATATCGGTGGCGGGTATTTCGAGACTTTGTGCCAGTTGCTGGGCAAGCTGAGTCTCGGGGATTTCTACCGGTGTCCGCAGATTGGTGATTCGCAGGAGCATTGCGGAAGCGAGGGCGCGAAAAGCCAGACGGAGGATTTGAACGTCGCTGATTTTACGACGGCTGGTGTGGTCGGGCAACCGTGTTGCACGAAATCGTGCAAAAAGACTTGCGAATTAAAAAAAGGTGCATGGCACTTGTGATTGCAAAAAAAGGTGCATGGCACTTGTGATTGCAGGTGCATGGCACCGGAAGAGTTGATTTGTGGGGTTTGGCGGGCAGTCGGGGCGAGCTAACCGGCCATGGGGGCATGATCGGTGCGGGTGTTCCGGGCTGCCGCAGAGTGGATATCCGGGGGGGGGCATGGTGGTGGAGAGCGATTCGCAGTTGTCGGATTTTTCTGTTGTGTTGGATTTGGGTGGAATTGATGAGGAGTGGCGAATCAGCAACAAAAGTGCTGCGAATTGGCAACGACAGCGTCAGAGGCGATGCGACGGGCGTGGGTGAATGACTGCGGGTTGGCGGAGCGGCAGTAAATGTTTGCAATTTGTGGAGCATGGCGTATGAGTGACGATTGGTAACGGCGAGTTGTCGTGGGAATGGGCGCTGCATCCTGTGGTGTGGTGTTGGGGTTTGAACGTTCTGGGGTCCTTTGTTCAGAGTCTGGAAGCGGAGAGAGCAGTGAATTCGCGTTTCCGCAGTTTGGCGAAGCCAGCCGCATTTCTGGCCGGATTTTTTGTCTGTTTTCTTGTCGCTCGTGAATACCGGCTTTCGAGTAATCTGCATTTTGCTCAGATGCATGTTCGTATTACCACCGGAAGTGGCGCCGAGGGGGCTGATTCGAAGTCACATCTGGTGTCGCCTGAGGTGCTTCTGCGGCTTGAGGGAAGTGAAGGCCGGCGTCTGGAGCCGGTTGAAGGCAGTGCGGTTGACTGGCGATCGAATCGTTACTCCGGTCCGGTTCAGTCTGTTCTAATCGCAGCGCGTGAGCCGTTCGCATTGCGCCCTGAGCAGATTCAGTTACGTTTTGGCGACTACTGGTCACAGCCCGACTGGATCAGGACAGGCAGTGATCTCCTTCTGGCGGCTCCGGAAGAGAAAATTCTGAGGGGGCTGGCAGGAAAGGGCTTAACGAATGTTCTGGAAGTGCGGCTGATCGATCCGCCGGACAGTTTTCATCTGCGTGCAAAGAGTGCCCTGAACTGGCAGGGGGACATGTCGCTGCTGCTTTTGTGTCTGGTTCAGGGTGCAGTGGTTTATCTGATCGGGCTGCAGATTCTGCGGCGTGCGTTTTCGATTTCGGCATCGAGTGACGCAGTGAGATGGGAGGGTGATTCAGCGATATTCGTGGCTTCTGCGATGACCCAGGCATTGCTGCTGCTGCTGCTTGGTAGTCAGTTCGTTTTCTACATCAGAGTGTCTGTCGGTCAGCATTCGGCGTCGCAGGCGGGTATCGGTTTGCTGTTGATCCTGATGCTGATCATCAGTGGGACACGCTTGATTCAGGGGCTCATGGCAAAGCGAAGTGGAATTCAGCTTGTTCTGGGTGGCGTTCTTCTGGTGTTGCTGATGACAGCTGGCGTGTGGTTTCTGCGTGAGCCACTGGATCTTCGCCCCGGCGAGGAGGCCGTGCGTTGCGTGGAAGTTGGCGAGCGACTTGCTGCACAGGGGTGGCGTGGGCTGTCCCAGTTGTCGCAGGCTGTGTCCACGGAAGAAGTGCGGAAGTCACTGGTTTTTTCGCTGCCTGCTGTCGGTCTGCTGGGACCTGGCGTGTCTTCGGTGCAGTTGGCCGGTCTGCTGCTGCAGGCCTGCAACGGGCTTCTGTTTTTTTGGCTTGTTGCTCGTTTTACGGGCTTACAGGGAGCTGTGGCTGGCTTGCTGTTGCTGGTTGTGGTCGAGCCTGAATTCCGTCTGCTGGGTGCGTCCGCATCACCGAAGATTATGGAACTCTTCTGCGTATTGCTGGTCTGGGGCAGCTTCGAGCTTGGCCGTGTCTGGCTGCGAAGGATCGGGAAGGCGGAAGGTGACTTTCCGACAATCCTCTGGCTGCTGGCCTGCATGTTGTTTGGTGCCGTTCTTGCTTTTGCTGACCTTGCCACATCACGTGGAATTCTGGCCGGCGTGGCAGTCATACCAGCGGTCATTCTGCTCTGGGCTCTGTCCGACAGAGAGTCGGGCACAGTCCGGCGAAGTTCAGTGACGCCCCCTGCAGTATCGGCTGGAATCCTCGTGGCAGTGGGTTTGTGCTGGATGATTTCGAGTGGTGTGGATCGGCAGATTCGAAATTATTTGCCCACTTCGCTTCGAGTGGACGTGGACGAGGATGCAGAGCGAACAGGGGTTGAGTCCGGCACTGAAGGGGCTGGACGTTATGTCTCCATTTGGAGGGACGAATATTTTCCTCTGCTTCCAGAGGATGATCGTCAGGAATTTATTGGCCGGAAGCTCCTGCATGAGAGGCTGGCAGCGGGTTCGGGTGTTTTCGGTACGATGCTTCGCAAAGCGATCGTGTTCGCGCGGAGCGATCGGACATTTGATATGGATCTCGACCGACCTTTACTGCCATACCCGGTCTTCAGAGCGGTGTTAGGTTACGGGTTATCCGGCTGGATTATTCTGCTGGCCGCGATGCGTTTCTGGAATGCGGACGGGGTTGGCTTTTCAAAGGCAGAGGTGTTTCCGGCTTGCTTTGTGATGATGGTGCTGGCGGAACGACTGCTGGTGGGGGAGGCAAGGCCAGAGGATTCTCTCAACTGGCTGATGCCATTGTGCTGGAGTGCCGGAGCGGTACTGGGGCGAAGGCCGCAGAGAGCGTGTGATAGTGAGTCTCGATTTGTCGGCATTCCGCAGCATGTGCTTCCAGGTGCTGCACTGCTGTCGGCAGCTATTCTCCTGCACACGGCATTTGGTCTGGTAGTGGATCGCAGCGGACTCACGTTTGCTCGAATCACACCGGTCACAGCGGAGGACGTCAAGCCGAAGATCAAACCCGCCTCTGAGGTGACTCGAGTGTCCTTCACGGTGAGATTTCCTCGTTCAGTAACGCGGCTGAGGCCCGGCGATAAGGTATCTGACGAGGTCCGTTTGTTGTGTGAACGCAGCGAACTCTCGTCGCTCCGATTCTTCCTGAGCGGTGGCCAGCGACAAACGAGGACGACACAGATGAAGTGGGCCGGAGTCCCCGTGAAGTATCAGGTCTACTTCAACGATATCCTCGTGAAATCCGGACCACTCAGCGACCTCGAACACCCTCAGTACTGCGACATGAAATCCGGTGTTTGGACTCGTCCAGGTGAGGGTATTGGCAACTTTGTTTACGTTCGTCTGGCGCTGCAGTGTACAGGCGAAGCCAATTTAGGCGTATTGAATGTGCGTCCGGCAGTCTCGCTGGAGTATCCGTGGCCGGGAAGGTGAAAATTGGTTGTTGTTTCTCTGCCTGACGCCTGCCGTCAGGAAATCCACTTCCGCCAAGCTTTGTCGCCTGCAATTGAGCCGCTACAATGTGCTTGCACTACCGAGCCTGTCAGCGAAGTTTTTTTGCGTGGAGTCTGCGATGCGGTTGGTTGCGTTCTGGGTGATGACAAGTTTGTTCCTGCACGTTTCTGCGGCAGCAGACGAGGGTATGTGGCTGTTCAATGACTTGCCCCGGCAGATGTTGCAGCAGAAGTACGGCTTCAGTGCTCCACAGGAATGGACAGACCACCTGATGAAGTCGAGCGTGCGGTTCAACGTCGGCGGTTCAGGTTCGTTCATTTCCTCCACCGGTTTGGTGCTCACCAATCACCATGTCGGATCTGATACTCTGGGCAAACTTTCCACTGCGGATCGGAACATTCTGGAAAAAGGTTACCTCGCTGCTGAACCTTCCCAGGAGTTGAAGGCCCCGGACCTTGAGCTCAATCAACTGGTGCAGATTCAGGATGTCACGGCCGAGGTGCAGGCGGCAGTGACGCCCGGCATGAGTCCGGAGCAGGCGCTGGGAGCTCGACGGGCGGTGATCAGTCGCATCGAGAAAGCTGCGCAGGAGCAATCTGGTCTGAAGTGCACGATAACGACGCTCTACGGCGGTGGCAGGTACCACCTGTACTCGTACAAAAAATACACGGATGTTCGCCTCGTCTGGGCACCGGAAACTGCGATCGCTTTTTTTGGTGGTGATGCCGACAATTTCGAATATCCCCGGTTCTGCCTGGACGCCTGTATTTTCAGGGTGTATGAGAATGATCAGCCGGCGAAGATTGAGCATTTTCTGAAGTGGTCGGCAAACGGCCCGGTGGAAGGAGAGGTGGTCTTCGTTTCCGGGCATCCGGGGCGGACCAGTCGTTCCTTCACCATGGATGCTCTGAAATACCAGCGTGATGTCGCCCAGCCTGCAAGTCTTACTGGTCTGCGACGGCAGGAGATTCTGCTCCAGCAGTATTCTTTGCGTGGCCGTGAAAATGCTCGCCGTGCCCGCGAACTACTCTTCAGCGTCCAGAATTCACGCAAAGCTCGTCTCGGAATGCTTGCCGGGCTTCAGGACCCCGAGGTAATGTCGGGAAAGGCTGCCGCAGAAAAGCAGCTCCTCGAACGGCTCAACGCCGACGAAAAGCTGCGACCACTTGCTGATGCCTGGTCCGCAATCTCCAGGACCACCGCTCGCAGACGCGAACTGCAGAACTCCGGCGTGTCCGTCAATTCACGCCTTTTCAGCATAGCCCTGCAGCTCGTGCAGATGGCTGAAGAAGACCAGAAGCCGTCTGAGCAGCGATTACCGGAGTTTGCAGACGCGGGTCGTGAATCGCTGCTGCAGCAGCTCTATTCAACTGCTCCCATCTACACGGATCTCGAACAGGTACTGCTCGCGGATTCCATATCCAGAACGCTTGAATCAAGAGGTTTTGATGATCTGCTGTGTCAGCAGATTCTGGCTGGAAAAGCTCCTGCCGACCGTGCCGCCGAGCTCATTAACGGCACGTCTCTTGCTGACGTCGCTGCCCGCAAGAAACTGGGTGATGGCGGCATCGCTGCAATCAATGCCAGCACCGATCCGCTGATTCAGCTCGCCCGAATCATCAGTCCGGAGCTCCGAAAAACACGCGCCGTGACGGATGAGCTCGACGAACAGGATCGTCAGGCCTACGCAAAGATCGCGGAAGCTCGCTTCGCAATACTCGGAACCTCCGTTTATCCGGATGCCACATTCACACTTCGATTGTCTTTTGGCCCTGTGATCAGTTACGAACAGGGCGGAGTAACGATTCCGGCGATGACGACGCTGGGAGGTGCGTACGAACACGAACAGTCGCACTCTGGGCAAGCGGACTACGTGCTGCCGGAATCGTGGAAATCGGCTCGTGAAAAACTCAATCCGAAAACACCATTCAATTTTGTCAGCACCGCTGACATCATCGGAGGTAATTCCGGTAGCCCTGTCGTCAATCGGGCTGGTGAACTTGTGGGGCTCATCTTTGACGGCAACATCCAGTCACTCTCCGGAAATTACGTTTATACCGACCGCCAAAGTCGGTCGGTGTCGGTGCATTCGAGTGCTCTGCGGGAGGCACTGCAGTTGGTTTATGGCGCCGCTGCCCTGGTAAAGGAACTTGGTCACTAAGACAGTTCCTGGCTGGTGGCTGCCTTGAGCGAGGTCAGCGACGGATCGATATCTCCAATCGACGGGGTTAAGTCATGATTCAGAACGTGCTGGAATTCCTTCGTGGGCGCCAGTCGATCGCGCTGGAAGAACTCTGCGAATTCCTGCGGATTCCCAGTGTCAGTGCTGACAGCGCGTACGCTCCGCAAATGCAGACCTGTGCCACCTGGGTTCGCGGTGCTCTTGAAGCTGCCGGGCTGGAATCGACAATTTATCCCACGGCTGGCCATCCGATTGTCTACGGGCAGCGACTGCGGGACCCCGGATTGCCCACTGTACTGATCTACGGTCACTACGACGTACAGCCTCCGGATCCGCTGAATCTCTGGACAACGCCTGCGTTTGAGCCGACCATTCGTGACGGTCGGCTCTATGCTCGAGGAGCTACCGACGACAAAGGACAGCTGTTCACTCACATCAAATCGCTCCAGGCATGGATGCAGACGACAGGCGAACTGCCTCTCAACGTGAAGGTGCTTATTGAAGGAGAGGAGGAATGTGGTGGCTTGCATCTGGAGCAGTTTTTGCAGAGCCACCAGGAACTGCTGAAGGCTGACGTGGCTGTGATCAGCGACACCAGTCAGTATGGCGATGGTATTCCGGCGATCACGTGCGGCCTGCGTGGAATTGTGGCTGCGGAGGTGCGACTTCGAGGTCCGCGTAAGGATCTGCACAGTGGAATTTACGGAGGCAGCATTGCCAATCCCGTAAACGCCCTCGCCCGTATGTGCGGTGCTCTCGTGGGACCGGACGGTCGCGTACAGATCCCGGGCTTCTACGACGATGTGCAGGACCTTTCCGAATCCGAGAGGGCGGGATATGCGAAACTTCCATTTTCCGAAGACCAGTTTCTTCAGGAAGTCGGCAGCATTGCTGTTTTCGGCGAAGTCGGCTGGTCCACTCTGGAACGTCGAACAGCCCGTCCCACCTGCGACATCAACGGCATCGTGGGTGGCTACTCAGGAGAAGGCCCCAAAACGATTATTCCCTCGAAGGCACTCGCAAAAATTACGTGCCGGCTCGTGCCCGCCATGAACCCCACGCGTGTGCTCGATTCACTCGAAGCCTTCCTGCGCTCGCTCTGCCCGCCGGGAATTGAATTCGAATTCCGACGTTTCCACGGTTGCGAGGCGTTTGTGTTCGATCCCACGAGTGAATGGCTGGCAGCGGCGAAGCGGGCTGTTGAAACTGCGTTCGGTCAGCCTCCGGTCCTGTTCCGGGAAGGGGGATCCATCCCAGTCGTGCTCAGCTTCAAACAAATCCTCGGACTCGATACTCTGCTCCTTGGCTGGGGCCGCAATTCAGACAATCTCCACAGTCCGGATGAACACATACACCTCGAAGACTTCCATCGAGGTACTCTTGCAAGTGCCTGCCTGTGGGAGGAGTTATCGAGGGTCGGCAAAAGCTGAGAGGATTCTGATTTTCTCTTCAATCTGTTTCAGAAACTTGTGCGTGAACTGCTGTGCCGAAGGTGCAGAGCAGCATCAGGAGATCATCAATGCTGGATCTGCAGTTTATCTGCGATCATCGGGACGAAGTTGTCGAAAATTGCCACAAACGCGGCGTGCAGGCTGACGTTGATGCTGTCGTTCGTTTGCGGCAGGAACGCAATGAACTGATCTCGCGCGGCGACGAGATCAGGCGACAGCAGAAGGATGTTTCCGCCCAGATTCCGAAAGCCTCTCCTGCTGATCGGCCGGCTCTGGTTGAGCAGGGCAGGGTACTTCGGGATCAGGTGGCTGCTGCGGACGAGCAGTTGCGGGCCGTGGAAATTCGACTGCGGGACGAACAGGCACGAATCCCGAACATGACCCACCCGGATGCTCCAGTCGGCGGTGAAGCCGATGCGAAAGAACTTTGCCAGGTTGGTCCCAAACCGGCATTCTCCTTCCGTCCGAAAGACCACGTGGAAATTGCAGCACACCTCGACCTTATCGACTTTGAGGCTGGAGCCCGAGTGGCTGGCTCAGGCTTTTACTTCCTCAAAAATGACGGCGTGATGCTCGAAATGGCCCTCGTGCAGTTCGCTCTTTCGAAACTGCGGCACGAAGGCTTCACACTCTTTACGACCCCCGACCTCGCTCGCGATTCCGTGCTGGAGGGCATCGGGTTCAGTCCACGGGGAAATGAAACACAGATCTACTCGATTGCCGATACGGATCTGAGCCTCGTTGCAACCGCAGAAATCACTTTGGGCGGAATCCAAAAGGACCAGACCCTCGAAGTCAGCTCCCTGCCACTGAAGTACGCCGGACTCTCGCACTGCTTCCGTACGGAGGCTGGAGCGGCCGGCCGGGCAACCCGCGGAATCTACCGCGTACACCAGTTCACCAAAGTCGAAATGTTCGGATACGCTGGCCCCGATGTTGCGGCCAGCGATGCACTCCACGCAGAGATTCTCAGGATCGAAGAGGACATCTTTCAGGCCCTCGGGATTCATTATCGAGTGATCGATACGGCATCCGGAGACCTCGGAGGACCCGCCTATCGGAAATTCGATATTGAAGCCTGGATGCCGGGACGTGGGGAAGGTGGGGAATACGGCGAAGTCACCAGCGCCTCCAATTGCACTGACTATCAGGCCCGCCGTCTCAACGTCCGCTGCAAAAGCCCGGACAGAAAGGGAACTCAGTTCGTGCACACCCTCAATGGCACCGCGATTTCGTGTGCCCGGGCGATCATTGCCGTACTGGAAAACTATCAGCAGGAAGATGGCAGCGTGGTGGTTCCGGAGGTCTTACGGCCATGGGTGGGCAGAGATCGTTTGACGAAGCACTGAAAAGTCGGCGCGACATTCTGCAATCCGTCGCAGCAGTAACGGCTGCGGCGGTCAAAGCGTCCCCTGCTGACTCTGGGCAATGCACGGCTGCTGCCGTCGCAGTCGATGAAATGAATGTCGATGACAGCAGCAACTGGATCTGGCTCGGTAATCGCTCGCTCCGGGTCGGCCTGCTGGAGTCCTCCGGCGGAGCTATCGGCTGGCTGGGAACTCCTGCTTCAGCCCGCAATCTGATCAATCACTTCGACCGCGGGAGACTGGTGCAGCAATCGTGGTATGGTCGAACGGACGGGTCCGAATGGAACGGTCGCTCGTGGCGCTGGAACCCGGTCCAGGGCGGAGACTGGAAGGGGAAATCATCGCGCATCGTTGCTCGTCGAGTATCAGAATCCGCCGCTTATGTCAAAACGCAGCCACTGCACTGGGCGACTGGTGCGATCGTTACTGATGCCTTCATGGAACAATCACTGCGGCTCAGCGAGGATATGCTCGAAATTCGATACGGTTTTGAGTATTCAGGTGCAGACAGTCATCCGCCGCAGCACCAGGAGTTGCCTGCCGTATTTGTTGATCCGCAGCTTCGAAATTTGGTGCTGGCGGAGGGCAGCCCGGCATGGACTGGTGCCGTACTTCAACGCTCACGCCCTAACTGGCCGAACGAGTATCGGGTGCTCGTGGAGCCATGGGCTGCCTGGGTGGATGATTCGAACTGGGGTCTTGGTTGCTGCGTGCCCCAAATCCGGCAGCTTACCTGCTACCGCTTCGGCAATGCAGAAACCGACCGCAGCGCCTGCTCATACTTTGCACCGATTGACACGCTGGCGGTGACGCCCGGCTTTCGATTCTCGTGGACTGTCTGGCTAACGATTGGCACAGCCGAAGAGATTCGTGAACGCTTCAGATCTCGGCTTCAGCATTGAATTATCTCTGGGGAGGCTCGTCTTCCACTTCGGGAATCGGATCCGCGTGGCCGACTGCCATTCCTTCCCAACTCACCGCTCCGCTCGCCGGGTCATAAAGCAGAATCCTTTGGCTGCTCCCGGGAACCGGGGGCTGGCTTGATGGTGGCACCAGCGAGCGATGATGGGCCAGAATTGCAGAGCAGGCGGGGGCGGTTGCCAGGTTGATCCACTCATGAGGATCCTGCTGCATGTTGTAGAGCTCTTCAGAACCGTCCGCATAGCGAATATATCGCCAGTCTCGGGATCGGATCCCATGATTGTCGTGGTTATGGGTGGTGATGGCCGGCCAGGGGCGAGCCGCGTTTGGGTCTCTCAGCTGCGGCACGAGACTGTGACCTTCCTGTGCAACTGGTGGCGGAAGGTGGCAAAGCTCGGCAAGTGTGGGATAGATGTCCAGCAGCTCGGCTGGCTCGGCACAGCGAGCCATGGAGGACACGCCGGGGCCAGCAAAGATCAGCGGCACTCGAGTGGAACGTTCCCACAGCGAGTTCTTACCGGTGATGAGCTTCTCGCCAAGATGCCAGCCGTGGTCTGACCAAAGGACGACGATTGTGTTGTTCGCCCACGGACTGGCATCAAGCGCATCAAGGATTCGGCCAACCTGATAATCCACGAAGGCTGTGCTGGCGAGGTAGCTCCGCACGAGATTCTTCCACTGATTCTGTTCCTGCAGAAACCTGAGTCTCGGCTCGGGCAGCTTCCAGTGCAGGTACCAGCTGAATCGTGGAGTATCATTGCGGTCGTCGAAATTGACCGGTGGAAGCGTCAAATTTTCCTCAGGAAACATCTCAAACCACTTCGGGCTGACGTAGCACGGAACATGTGGAAGAAAGAAGCCTGTGCAAATGAAAAAAGGCTGCTCATGCGGCTGCTGCAGCTGCTGGATGGTCCAGTCGGCGAGCTTCCAGTCGCCCTTCTGGGTGTCGTCGTGCGGGAATGCGCCCCAGTCTACCAGTGGATGACCGGAAGGGCTCTTCACAAGATTTCGTGCGGGCCGCGGGCCAATCTCTGAACCGGGACCAACAACGTCGAACTCACCATCTGCAGGCCGACGCCCCTGTGCTCCGTGAAAAATCTTGCCCGCCATTCGGGCGGAGTATCCGTGGCGACGGAAGTACTGGGGAAGCGTGACGGCCTCCCGCAGCACGTCCGTATCTCTGGGAGCCGGCAAAAGACCATAAATTCCGGTGGAAGACGGCCTGCGGCCAGTGAGCAGACTCGTTCGGGACGGGTTACAAAGCGGCGACTGGCAGTGGGCGTTTGTAAACAGTAACCCGCGGGATGCGAGTTTGTCGATGTGCGGGGTTTGGGCCTGCGGGTGACCACCGAGGCAGCCGATCCAGTCGTTCTGGTCGTCGATGGCAATCATCAGGACATTCGGACGCGACACCGAGGGCTGACCACTGACCGCAGACCGGCACAAAACGAGCAAAATGGTCAGAACTGCTGAACACCTGCGCAAAGATAACATCGCTGACTCCTTGAACCGAAAGTACCAGCAAGTGCCAGTTGAACACGGCACCCACCCCTCGGATTCCACCAATTGTACCAGTTCGCTCGAAAAAATCGCGGACAGGTCGCCACCGAAGCTCCGGGCTACGCAGCGCTGGGGAAAATCGACCGACAATGAAAACAAGTGGCACACCGGGTTACCAATGCGATTTCACTGAGAACCGGATACAAACTGGAAGAAAGGGTCAACCCATGAGATGATCTCCCCGATAATCAGGGGGCC